>Ga0224512_10001917_pt1 | contig 19533 bp, 24 predicted proteins | sample SF_May12_sed_USG_4_FD_169103 | JGI IMG/M metagenome (GOLD analysis project Ga0224512, IMG submission 169103) | Sediment microbial communities from San Francisco Bay, California, United States - SF_May12_sed_USGS_13 | ecosystem: Environmental > Aquatic > Marine > Sediment | place: USA... | reverse complement strand
GGGTTGGCGTAGACGGTGGTTGCCGCGATGGTGAGCGCCAGTTCCCGGCCGTCTCGATCGTAGATGGTGCCGCGATCGGCCTCGAGGGTGACCGTGCGCAGCCGCTGGTCCCGGGCTTGATCGTCGAGCATCTGTGCCTGTACTCCCTGGACGAACACCAGCTTTACTCCGATAGCCACCCAGGCAGCGAGGAAGAACGCTCCGACCAGGAAGAGACGCATGTGCTGGGGGCGCCATCGCTTGCGCCCCATTGCGCTATTCCCCCGACCGGCCCGACGCACCGCACGAGGATGCAGCGCTCAGCCCGGTCATGGCGCCCCCACGGTGGCAAGCAGAGGCATCGATCCGCTCGACGCCAGTTCGTTGATCTCGTCTTCCGGCTCCGGCATCGGGGCGAATACGGTGCGCCCCTCGTCCGGCAACACCATGCCCATCTGCTCGGCTTCGGCGAAAATCCGCTGCGGGGATTCCAGCTGCGCCACCTCGAGACGGAGTTCGTCGAAACGCGCCTCCTGCTCGGCAATGAGCCCTTCGAGGTTCTTGATCTCGAAGGCCGCCCCGTCGAGAAAGATGCGCGAGTAGATGAGGGCGAAAAACATGGCGATGGCCACGACCAGCCATCCGACCTGACGCACCCCGATACGGGCAGGGTTGCGGCTCCGACCGGAAATGACACGAAGGCGGGAGCGAGGGATCCGGGCCGGGGCGGTTCGAGCAGCCATCAGGCAGCACTCCGGCGGCTCGTCCGCTCAACCGCCCGCATCCTGGCACTGCGAGCACGTGGATTCACGGCGATCTCGTCTTCGTCGGGAGTGATCGGCTTGCGGAACAGCAAGCGGTAATCGGGAGCGACGACTGGTGCCATTACCGGGAGGGAAGTCGTATCCGGTGAGGAGGAGGCTGACACCAGCCGCCGCTTGACTATGCGATCTTCGAGGGAGTGGTAGGAGATCACGACGATGCGACCTCCCGGCTCGACGAGCTCGAGAGCGGCGTCGAGGCCCTCTTCAAGCGCCGCCAACTCGTCGTTGACCGCGATGCGAAGCGCCTGGAAGGTGCGGCGAGCAGGATGGCCCCCCGTCCGCCGGGTCGCGGCCGGGATCGCCAGCTTGATGATCTCGGCCAGCGCCGTTGTGTCGCCGATGGGGCGGGCGGCGACGATGGCTCGGGCGACCCGAGCGGCGAACCGTTCTTCGCCGTAGCGGGCGATGATGCGGCGGAGCTCGCCTTCGCTCCATTCATTGACCAACTGGTCTGCGGTAACTGCACCAGCACCCATCCGCATATCAAGAGGCCCGCTTCGGCGAAAGCCAAAACCTCGCGCGGGGTCGTCCAGCTGTAGAGAGGAAAGTCCAAGATCAAAGAAGGCGCCCGTGATCGCATCGATTCCCGCCTCCTCAGCTACTTCGGCGAGATGTCGGAAATCGGCGTTCACGAAGCGAACCCTGGGGCCGAGCGTTGCGGCGCGGGCCTCCGCCTCCCTGTCCCGGTCGAGCGCTAGGAAACGGACCCCGGGGTCGAGTTCGTCCAGGAGTCGCCGGGTGTGCCCTCCCCCGCCGAAGGTGGCGTCCACGATGACCCCAGCTTCGATCGGTCGGAACAGATCGGCTACCTGCTCGACCAGGACCGGTCGGTGCTGTGGAGCCTGGTGCATTGCCAGCCCCCCGGAGCGCTGGCGCCAAAATGGAAGCGGGCGGAGTAAGGGGCCTTCCATATGGCATCCGGGGGGCTGGCAATGAACCCTGCCCTACATCTTTTCTGTTGGCATCAAATTCCTTGTTCGCTGAGCGCTTCTTCGATATCGGAGTATTCGGCGTCGGCGCCGGACGTAACGTCCTGCCAGGTCTCGGCGTTCCAGATTTCGACCCGCTCCCCCACCCCAACCACGAAGACCTCTTTCTCGAGGCCGGCGTAGTCGCGGAGGTTGGCGGGAACCTGAATCCGACCCTGCTTGTCCAACCGCTGGTCGCTGGCTCCGGCGAAGAAGACCCGAGAATAGTTGCGGAGCCGGCGATCGGTGCGCGGAAGCGAGCGAATTCGCTCGACTTCCAATTCCCACTGCTTGGGCGTAAAAACAAAGAGGCAGCGGTCCTGGCCCTTGGTGATGAAACAGCCTTTGGAGAGGTCATCGCGAAATCGACTAGGGAGCACGATGCGACCCTTCGGGTCGATGGTGTGTTGGTGCTCTCCCAGAAACACGATTCCATCCTGTCTGCCTGTCCTCGGTGAGCCTCAGCGGCTCGTGGCTTGGTCCTCCACTTCGGACCACTATGGTCCCTTTCCCCCCACTTGTCAATTCATTCGCGCCACAATTCCTTTGCGCGACTCTTCGGATCGGGGAACCGGGTAGCGGTCGACGGTCGGCGCTCAGCCCTGGCGCCGCTTCAACTCGGCTCGCAGCGCGTCGTCCGCGTACTCCATCAGCTCCGGTCCCCAGACGCGAGACGCAGGAACGATCGGCGCCTCACCGTCCAGCAAGTCAACCACCGTGTCTCGCAACGTCCGGGCCCACGCTCGGCCCGTGGCGGTGCCGCGCAGGCTCAGCGTGGCGTCGGTGTTGACCACGTAGACCCGCGCTTCCATCTGCGCTTTGGCCTTGGATCCCTTCTCTCCGTACACGAGCAACACGCAGGGAGCATCGACGTCCTGGATGCCTCCGACGGCAACGAACTCCCCGTCGTAGGCCCAGCCCGTGGACTTGTCGGTGTCGACGTTGCGGACGACCTTGGCCCAGTTCTTGCGCCGCTCATCGCCGAGGAGCGGGACGTCGATGGCAACGGAGACCACAGGTTCCATGGCTTCATACTGTACGGCCGTGTCGCCCCGGAGTGGACACGGAGTTGGCGGTGCAGTTTGATTACTTCATGACCGCGTGGGATCCCGACGCCTACCAGCAATTCTTTGCCGAGCGCCACCAGGCGGGACACGACCTCATCGCCCGCGTCGACGCCGTGGCCCCGCGCTGCATCGTCGACCTGGGCTGCGGCACCGGCCGCCTCACGTCTGAGTTGGCGGTCCGGTGGCCTGAGGCACTCGTCATCGGAATCGACCGCTCGGCGGAGATGATCGCCGCCGCCCCCTCGACCGGCGTCACCTACACGGTGGGCGACATCGAAACCTGGAGCCCCTCCGAACCGGTCGATGTTCTGTTCGCAAATGCCAGCCTGCATTGGATCGCCGATCACAGGCACCTCTTCCCTCATCTGGTATCGATGCTGGCGCCCGGCGGGACGCTGGCGGTCCAGATGCCGCTGTCGTGGGAGCAGAGCTCCCACCGCATCTTGCGAGAGGTGAGTTCCGGGTACGGGGTCACGATCGACTCTCCGCCCACTCTCCAGCCCAACGATTACCACGATGTCCTGGCCGGACGGGCCGGGACCGAGGTGTGGGTGACGACCTATTACCACGTGCTCCACGGCGAGAACCCGGTGTTCCGATGGGTGTCGTCCACAGGAATCAAGCGGTTTCTCGCCCGCATCGACCCCGACCTGCACGACGAATTCCTCGCCGAGTGTGCCCACCGGATCGCGGCCGCCTACCCGCCGAATCATCGGCAGGAAACGGTCTTCCCTTTCACCCGGCTGTTCGTGCTCGCCCGCGCAGCCGGGTGACCCGGCGGCGTAGGCTCCCGGAATGCTCTCTGATCGGTCGATCCTCGTCACCGGGGGCTCATCCGGCATCGGCCGTGAGCTCGTCCGCCAATATGCCGCCCGGGGCGCCCGTGTCTTGACTACCGCACGGCGGGAGGCCGCCCTTGCGCAAACCGTTGAGGGCCTCGACCCGGACCGGGTGTTTGCCGTCCCGGCCGACCTCGGCAGTCGAACCGGCCGGGAGGCCGTTATCACCGGGGCGGAGCGCATCTCCCCGGTCGATGTGGTGGTCCACGCGGCCGGAGCGCTTGGACCGAAGGCCACGCTCGCCGACTACCCGGAAGCGGCCTGGCATGAGGTGTTTCACATCAACATGACGACCGTCCACCTCCTTCACCAGCGGCTGGTTCCGCTGCTATCCCCGAAGGCCACCATCATCGGTGTCTCCAGCTCGGTGGGACGCACCGGGCGGGGCGGGTGGGGCATGTACGCCATCTCGAAGGCCGCTCTCGAGGGCTGGCTCGAGGTGCTGGCCGACGAATGGCCGGGACGGGTCTATTCGGTCAATCCGGGCGGCACCGCCACCCCCATGCGAGCGGCGGCAATGCCGGAGGAAGATCCCTCGACAATTCCGAAGCCCGCCGACATCATGCCCATCTTCCTTCGCCTGGCCCGCACCGATCCGGCGGAATCGACCGGGGAGAAGTTCGACGCCCGCGATTTCATCGACACCGATCCGTGGACGGCTGCAAACGGCGCCGACCCGCAGGTAGGCTGATCGGACCGAAAGGGGATTGCCATGCATATCGTTGTCGCCACCGACGGGACACTCGATCCAGAAACCACCGCCCACTTTGTAGCACCACACTCCGAGGGGAGCGCCGTGACTGTGCTGACCGCGGTCGAGATTCCCCGGCGGTTGCTTGCCGACCTGCGGTCCGTCTACGGCGAGCACACCAGTCCTACCGTCGACAGCGACGCCGAGTACGTGGGAATCAGCCCCGAGCAGCCCGGCGTCGATTTCGACTTCCCGGGCGACGATCGCATCATCGATCTCTACCTCGCCAACCAGTTGGAAGAGCGCACCGGACCGATGGAGACGGCGCTCCGCGAAGCCGGACTGAACGTCGAGGTCAAGATTCTCGAAGGCGAGAACGGATCCGCACTGATCCTCGATTACCTCCGCGCCGAAAAAGCGGATCTCGTGGTCATCGGGACGAAGGGACGCGGCCTGTTCGAAGGCATGATCGGATCCACGGGTACGAAAGTCGTCCGACACGCTCCGTGTTCGGCACTACTCATTCGCGTCTAAACCCATCCCCGGTCCCGAGTCAACCCCGAGCACGAGCTCGTCCCGCTGCACTCCTGGACCGACATGGCGGTGCCGACGAGTAATCTCGCTTCCATGCGGGCATTGATCCTGAACGCAACGTACGAGCCTCTCTCGATCGTGTCCGCCCGCCGCGCCATCGTCCTCGTCCTCAGACAGAAGGCCGTCGTACTGGAGGAGAGCGGTACCACCTGGCGATCGGAACGCTCCAGCGTCCCGCTTCCCTCCGTCATCCGCCTCAAGACCTACGTCAAAGTGCCCTACGCTAGAAGGGTGGCCCTCAACCGCCGGGCGGTGTTCGCCCGAGATCAGCACGCCTGTCAATACTGCGGGACCGGCGCCGAGAATCTCGATCACGTGATGCCCCGCTCCCGAGGAGGCACGCACACCTGGGAGAACGTCGTCGCCGCCTGCCGGAGATGCAATCTTCGCAAAGGTGATCGGACTCCCGGCGAGGCCGAAATGCCGCTGCGATCGAACCCTCAGGCCCCGCGCCAGCACGGCTGGGTGCTCGTGAATCTCGGAGCCCCACCGCATCCGAGCTGGCAGCCGTACCTGGCCGGAGCCTTCTGAAGACGGACTCGAAGCCGACAAACCAACCACTGAGGGTCGTTGTCCTGATACGCTACGTGACGCTGGCACCACGAGGATTCTCATGCGGGTTGTTGGATACGTTCGAGAGCTGTTTGCGCCTGAGGACTCCGATCCTGCTTTCGTCCAGGGCGAAGCGATCCGCGCCTGGGTGCGCGAGAGCGGGCACAACCTCATTTCGGTTTGCCAAGATGTCCGCCAGGAGGGCCACGGCCTCGGCCGCGAGGGATATCAGGCCTTGCTCGGAATCGTGGCCGGCAAAGGAGCCGATGGGGTCGTCGTTCCCACCCTGTCCGCTCTCTCACCCGACCTCATGACCCAGGAGATCATCATCTGGGATCTGCGTCGCCGCGGCGTAACCGTGATGTCGATCGACCAGAGCGACCACGCGCTCCTCCTGGCCCCGACCAAAGAGCGCCTCCTCATGCGGGATGTGCTCGCCCGCCTCGAGGACTACCACGAGTGGGCCTATCCGGCGGAGCTGGAAGAGGAAGCCGAAGACGACGAACGCCGGGGCGATGAGGTTGTCGTGGAGCTGATTCCCGCCAGCGACGCGTAGGGCGGCCGAACCGCAATCACCCACCGCCACAACGCCCGGCGCCCATCAACCCGTCGAGAAATGACCGAGGTGGTCGCTAGCTCGCCTGTGACATGGCCGCCCAGGCGGCACGGGCGAGGGCGAACGCCTTTTCGGCACCGACGAGCGCAGAGCCGACGTGAAAGCTTCCGTCGTGCCGTTGAAGCAGCACGGTGATCAGCCGGTGCTCGCCCATTTCCTGTTCCTCGGCGGCCAGCAATACGGGCGGGGGTTGGTCTCCCGACAGCTCCCCGACTGCGGCCACCACCGCCTCGCGGACGCCGGCGTCGCTCGGCCGGCCTCGCCGTGTGACGGTGCGGCCGTCGTCGGTGTCAACGGTCACCGCCACACCATCGCGGTCCTCCTGTACTCGCACACGCGACAAGAGTGCACGATTGGCGGCCGGCGGGGCCGACGGTTGCGGTTCGGCCCTCTCGCCAGGCTCCGGTTCGGAGGGCGGCTCTGACGGTCGACCGACCGGCTCCGGCGTTCGCATGAACTCGTCAAGGTCATCGGCCGGCTCCTCAATGATCTCCCCCGGGATCAGAGTCGTCTGCACCAGGCCCGGCCCGGGGAGGATGGTGGCGGACGGGGGCGGCGGCGGTCCGGACGGCTCGATATGGGCCTGCGGCGGAGCCATCTTGCCCTTGAGACCATGTTCGGCGAGCACATCACGCACGGCGGCGGCAACGTCGGTCGGGTCGGCATCGGCAGACAGGCGGACGCGAACCCCTTCGGAGCTGTCGGCGGCGAGCTCGGCGTCGGCCACGCCCGGCAAGCCGCGCAGGGCCTCGGTGAGATCGGCGGCTTCCCTGTTCATCGCTGGCCCTTCCGCCACTCGAGGAAGTGGATCACGTCTGAGGGGACGGGAGTGGCGTCGGGAGAACCGTAGGCGGTTTGCATCCGCCAGCGCAGGTAAGCCCGGCGGGGCACGGGAAGGAAGGGAGCACGCCGCCACCATCGGCCGGGCGTGAACGCCACCAAGACGCGCAGCGCTTCTGGCCACAGCGAAGGACGACGGACAACCACCCGCAGAATCGAAGATGCGAACATCGGGTCTCTGACTCTAATCTTCCAAGCCCTGATAGTCTGGTTATCCCATCGTTTCTGAGGAGCTTCCGTGACAGCCGAGCCAGTGGAGTCGAGCACGGACTGGTTCGTCGAGCGTTTCGAGGCCATTGCAGCAAACATCGAACGGGTCATCCAAGGCAAGCACGATGAGATCAGGCTCGTCGTCCAGACCCTCATCGCCGGTGGGCACGCCCTCGTTGAGGATGTGCCGGGTGTTGGCAAGACCCTGCTGGCCAAGTCCCTCGCCCGCTCCATCGATTGCTCCTTCCACCGGATCCAGTTCACTCCCGACCTCCTGCCGTCCGACCTCACCGGCGTCTCAGTGTGGGACCGCGAACGAGGCAAGTTCGTATTCCGACGGGGCCCGGTGTTCTCCAACATCGTCCTCGGCGACGAGATCAACCGCGCCAGCCCAAAGACGCAGGCTGCGCTGCTGGAGGCAATGGAGGAGCGCCAGGTCACCGTCGACGGCATCACCCGGCCGCTCGAGCCGCCGTTCATGGTCATCGCCACCCAGAACCCCATCGAGCACGAGGGCACCTATCCCCTGCCGGAGGCCCAGCTCGACCGTTTCATGAGTCGGGTGACCCTCGGCTACCCCGACCGGGCCAAGGAACTCGAGATGCTCGACGCCCACGGGGACCACTCGGTCTTCGAAGACATCGAGCCCGTGCTCACGGGCACGGAGGTGGTCGAGATGGTCGGCCAGGCGGCGACCGTCCATGTGGCTCCCGAGCTGAAGGGCTACCTGGTAGACCTGGCCGAAGCCACCCGGAACGACCCCGACCTGCTTCTGGGGGCGTCTCCCCGAGCCTCGCTCTACCTGCAGCGGGCGTCCCGGGTCCGAGCCGCCGCCAGCGGCCGCTCCTTCGTCACACCGGACGACGTGAAGGCACTCATCGTCCCGACATTGAGCCACCGGCTCATCCTGCGTCCGGAGGCGCAAATGCGGGCCGCTTCGGTGACCGACGTGCTGGCTCGCATCACCTCGACCATTCCGGTTCCCGGAACCACCGACGTTCGATGATCACCACACGTGGTTGGGCGGCTCTCGGCGCCGCCGCCGCGCTGGTCCTTCTCTATGCCGGATTCGGCGAGCCGGAGCTCTTCGCCGGCGGGATCTTCCTGATCGGGTCGGTGATCGCCGGCGCCCTGATCGTGCGGCGATCACGCCCCGACGCCGATCTCACCCGCCGGATCACTCCGCTACGCCTGCATGAGGGCGATCGCGCCCGCGTCGAGATCCGGATCCACGCCCGCCGTCCGCTGCGACCGCTGATCATCGAAGATGAGGTTTCGAAGCTGGGACGGGCGCGGTTTGCGACGGCACGGGCCGCCCGCAACACCACGGTTTCGGCCCATTACGAGATCGTGTGTCGCCCGCGCGGCGTCTATCAGATCGGCCCCGCCGAGCTCATCATCTCCGATCCACTCGACCTGGCAGCGGTCCGGACCACCAGCGGCGGCGTCGACCGCCTCGTGGTCTACCCGGCCATCGACCCCCTGAGCGGCTTCCCGACCACTCGCGGACACGACCCCTCCGTGCAATCCGCCCATCCGTCGCACGCCCCCAGCGGGGGAGACGACTTCTTCACCCTTCGCGAGTACCGTCAGGGCGACGATCTCCGGCGGGTGCACTGGCCCTCGTCCGCCAAGCGCGACGAGCTCATGATCCGACAGCTCGAGATCCCCTGGCAATCCCGGGCGCTGGTCCTCCTCGACACCCGGGCCCAGGCCCATACGCCGGAGAGTTTCGAACATGCGGTCAAAGGAGCCGCCTCCGTCCTCCACCACTTCTACGGCGGTGGCTACCTTCCCCAGCTCTGGGTAGGTGACACGGTCCGGCCCCCGGGGCCGGCGCCGTACGAGCTGGCAATGGAGAAGCTGGCGGCCGTCCAGCCGATCAAGGCCCTCGACCTGCGCCATTCGGTGCTTCGGATGCGGCGTCACGGCCACACCGGAGGGGCGCTCGTGCTCATCACCGGAGCACTCGACGAGGAGAACCTGGCCGTGTACCAGACACTCGGACGCGACTACAGCAGAACCGTACTTATGGTTGTGGCAGACGAGGAACCCGAGTTCCTGGTCCCGTTCAAGTTGGGCGGCGCCGCCGCCGCCGTCGTCGGTTACGGCGACAGCTGGACCAGGGCCTGGACCGAAGCGATTGGAGCCGGACGATGGTCTACCGCCTCGCCTGGATAGCCAGCACCGCCCTGCTCGGATTGGTGGTCTTGCGTCTCACCCGATTGTTCCTACCAACCGACGGCGGGATGCCGTGGCAGCTCGTCGCCCTGTCTGCTGCTGCCCTCGGTGCCGTCATCACCTGGGTTGGCGTAAAGGCACGCCTGGGCCTCGTGACGCTGCTCGTGGCCCACACATTGCTCTTCGGGTTGTTCGCGTTTCTCTACGTCGGCGGTGATATCTCCGGCCGCGTCGTGCCGCCCTTCGGGGTCACCGGCGACATCATCTCGGAGATCTCCGATGCACTCTCCATCTTCCGATATTCCTCACCACCGGTTACGCCCCTGGCCGGCATCGTGGCTCTCGCGTCCATGATGGTGTGGGCCCTGTCGGCCGTGGCCGTGTGGGGCCTGCTCGACAACGCCCCGTACCTGAGCATCGTCCCGCCGGTGGTGTTCTATTTGCAGCTGGCAGTGATCGATCGCCAGACCACCGGCATGCTGTGGACCACGGTGATGTTGCTCCTGGTCGGTGGTGGGTTGGCAGCCATCGCCAACGACCAGCGAGCCGGCAGCGGCCACGCCGGACACGGCCGCCAGGCTGCCCGGATCCAGGCCTTCGCCGTCCCCGTCATCGCAGTCGCTGTCGTAACCGCCATATCGATCTTCGCCACCCGCCAGGCCGTCAATGCTGATGCGGTGCCGCCGACGGGAATCCTCGATTGGACCAACCGATCCGGTATCAGCGGCGGCGTGGGCAGCGTGTCCTACAACCCGTTCATCGATGTCCGGCGCGACCTCGTATCCAACTCGGAGACTCCAGTGTTCGCGGCCGAGGTTTCTGGAGACATCGACAACAACCAGCTCTACTGGCGTCTGCTGACCATGGACACATTCAACGGCACCCACTGGTATGCCTCACGGGGCGACCTGGAAGATCTAAACGAGACCACCTGGGAGGCCGACGGTTACAGATTCCGCGGCGACACGATCCCGGTAACCCAGGACATCGTCATCGCCCGCCTGGCCGAGGATGTGCTGCCGGCTGCCTATTCACCCATCGAAGTGCTCTCCGAAGAGCGGCTCATCAGCAAGACCACCCGGGTCGACCCAACAGACGGGTCACTCCATATCGACGGTGTCACCGGCCGAGGGATGAGCTATCGCGTCCAGTCACTGATTCCCGACGTCGATTCCCGTGCCCTGGCGGCCAACAACACCGGCACCGGCTTGTCGCCGTTGTTCGATGCGGCCGCCAGGGAGGGCCGCTTCCCGCCGGTGCCGGCCCCGATGGTGCCGGCCGATGAGCCCCGTGACCTCCAGCGCTATCTCCAGCTTCCCCGCAACCTCGACGGGGCAGCCGGTCTTCGCCGGCTCGCCGAGAGCATCACCTACGGGCTCGAGACCGACTACGAGAAGGCACTGGCGCTCGAACACTATTTCCGGACCCCGGGCATCCGAGGAGGAACCGCAGCGACAGATGGCTTTGAGTACTCAACCAACATCCCGCCCAATGAACGAGACAGCGACCTCGCCGCCTGGTTATTGGACGACACGTCCCCCGGCTACCACACCGGCTATTGCGAGCAGTTCTCCGCCTCAATGGGGGTCCTCGCCCGGCTCCTCAACATCCCCGCTCGCACCGTGCTCGGCTTCACCCCAGGTGAAGTGCGCGGCGACACCATCGTCGTGAAAGACCGCAACGCCCACGCGTGGGTGGAAGTGTGGCTCCCGGTGCAGGGATGGGTGCGCTTCGACCCCACCCCGCGGGGCGACGGCGTCAACCCGACAGCCTTTGAACGGACCGGCCTTTCCGCTCGCGATCTCGACCGGCTCTTCAACCAGATCGAACAGGCCGCCAGGGCGGCTGCCGGTGACCCCGGCGGCGGCGCCAACCCCTTCGCCGATCGTAACCTCAGCGATCTTGATCCGTTTGCCGGCGACAGCGGCGGGGAACTCGCCAACGACGGCGGCTTCAGTCTCCCCAGCTGGCTGCGCACCACCGCAGCCTGGGCAGTGCTGAGCGCCCTCGTGCTCGGAACCGTGCCGGCGATCAAACGGCGGAGGCGCCAGAAGAGGCTTCGCCGACTCGAAGATGGCGATATCTCCGCCGCGTGGGCCGTTATTGTCGACCGGCTGACCGACTCGGGCATCGGCCTCAACGCAGCCGCCACCCCCATCGAGGTGGCGACGGCGACCGAGCCCGCCCTCCATCCGCTGGCCACCGTCTACAGCGAGTCGGTGTACGGGCCCAGCCCCGACCTGGACCGGGCGTCACGGCAGACGGCCTCATCGAGCCTGACGGCGACCGAGCTGCGACTGCGATCTCGCGAGTCGCACTGGCAGCGCTTGCGGCGAACCTACCGGGTTCGTTCGCTACTCCCCGACTGGATCAAACGGACGAAGCGCTAGCCGCCCACCAGATTCGTTAGGAGCGTTTGCGGAATCCGCGCCGGGCGGTGGTTCGGCTCGGCTGGTTGGTCGGCCATACCTGGCCGGGGGTCAGGCCCCACATGGCTTCCGGAGTGGCGACATGGGGTGACATCGCCGGACTGTGCGGGGATACGAATCTGGAGACACCGGTTGCCGATCGCTCCGTTGCCATGCTGATCCTCCCGGGTGGCTTGGGAGAAACGTACAACTCCTGTGTGTCGCGGATGTCTCCAAGCTTGCGGACATGGAGACGCCTGCCGCCTGCCGGAAGCTAGTTCCCGCTGGCTTCCTGGATGATGTCGTCTTCGACTTCGCGAAGGGTCTCGAGGAACTTCTCGCGATCGAGTTCGAACCGGGTGACATCTTCCGCGACCGAGCGTGCGATTCTGTCGATTGCCCCAAAGAAGGCCATCTGGCCTTCCCGGAGCGCGTCGAGCAGCGCCTCGTCGTCAACTGTGTAGATGGTTGCGCCATCGGTGACGAGGGTCACCTCGGAGAGATGCTTGTCCATGTTGGCCGTGCGCCGCAGGTAGTTCCAGGCTCGCCGAACGCGCTGCAGCGACATGCCGTTGTCGAGGAGGCTCTTGACAACCCGCAACGCCACAACGTCGCGAAACGAATAGAGCCGGCGCTTACCCGGTCGGCCACCGGTGGTCTGCAGCGATGGGACCACCAGGTTGACTCGGTCCCAGTAGCGGAGTTGGTGGGCGGTACAGCCGGTCAACTTGATGGCTTGCTGCGCCGTGAAACCTTCCAACCCAAACCCTCCGCGTGTGCCCGATTCCGTGCGAGTGACGGTTGCCTGCTCGCTCCTTGCCTCGCCGAAGCGAGAGCCTCACTCTAGCGACGCGCGACCTAGCGCCGCCACTTGGAACGGAGGCGATCGAACCACGCGTCGAGCCCAAGACCACCGACGCTGGGTCCCACGGTCCGACGCCGGAGAGCGACGACGAAAACCGAAGCCGAAGCCACCATGACGATGAACCCGGCCATGGCGATGAGCGTGTTACTGGTGAAGAAGACCAGCATCAGCGCGAGGCCGAGAATGAAGCCTCCGATGGTCAGCCGGGACGATCGCCGGTACGAATCCGCCGCCGACGCCGTCTTGACTGCGTTGGCAAGCTTGGGATCGTCCTGCAAGAACTGGCGCTCGATCTCGTCGAGGATCCTTTGTTCTTTGTCATTTAACGGCACGGTTACTCCCAGTGGCCCCATCCATGAGGGTGGTTGCATTATACCGGTATACAGTCCTAGAAACGCCCGGCTGATTGCCAACATTCCTGGCCGGCTATGGGTTCGCCGGAGGCGGCACGAGCCGGGCCTTCGAGACTGCCCCGTCGCCGTATCGAGATCGGATTTCATCGACCGCCGCCGCCACGTCATCCCAGGCGGCCGGCCGGTCGAGTCCCAGCTGACGGGGTGCCCCTGCCGGCTCGAGCGAGCTGACGCCAACACCCAGCAGGCGGACGGCCCGGGTGCGATCGACCCGGGCCATGAGTTGGCGGGTGACCACAAACAAGTCGTGTGCGACGTCGACGGCCGAGTCGACCGAGTGGCTGCGACTCACAGTCGTGAAATCCGGATATCGAACCTTGAGGGTCACGGTCCGCCCGGCCAGTCCGGCCCGTCTCAGCCGCGAGGCGACTCGCTCACATTGGCGGAGGAGCTCCGCCTCGATGACATCTGCCGAATTGAGATCGCGCTCGAAGGTCTGTTCCACCGACACCGACTTCACGTCCCCGTCAGGGTTGACGACGCGATCGTCCCGGCCGTTTGCCAGGGCATGCAGGTGCCGCCCGAGGGACACTCCGAGGCGGCCCTCGAGCGTGGCCGGCGGCACGGCTGCCAACTCTCCGATGGTCGCCACTCCGATACCATCGAGGGCGGCGAACGTTGCCTCGCCGACCCCCCATAGCCGGCGCACCGGAAGGGGATGAAGGAAGGCCAGCTCACCTCCCCGGGGAACGCACCGTAGGCCGTCCGGCTTGGCCTGCTCGGAGGCCAGCTTGGCGAGGAACTTGTTGGTAGCCAAGCCCACCGATGCCGGCAGGGCCAGCTCGGTGCGGAGGGAATCGCGAATATGCTCACCGACGTCGGTCGCCGTCGGGTAGTGGAGACGAAGACCCCGCACGTCCAGGAAGGCCTCGTCTACGGACAGGCCTTCAACCAATGGAGTAAAGGACCGGAAAACCGCGAAGACGGATTCCGATACTTCCCGATAGCGAGTGTGATTGGGAGGCACGAACCGCGCCTGCGGGCACAGCCGTCGCGCCTGGACTACCGGCATGGCGGAATGAACGCCGCTCGCCCGGGCCTCGTAGCTGGCGGAAGCGACGACACCCCGGTTGCCGAGCCCGCCGACAACCACGGGAACCCCGACCAAATCAGGATTGTCGAGCCGTTCCACTTCTACGAAGAAGGCGTCCATGTCGACGTGCAGAATCGGTTCGGCGAACCGATCGGATTCCGCCATTTGGCCCTCCTCAGACGTCAGCAGTTTGGTGGACCGGTCTTGTCCTGCCGCTTGCGCTTCTCGCTCGCCGAGAGGGCCGCCCATTCGGCCAGCGAACGCACCACCAGCACGGACAGGATGAGCACACCGACGAAACCGACGAGGGCACCCACGGTTCCCCACACGATCTCGTCACTGATGCAGCTCTCCGGCCGGCACGAGACCCGGGCGACGCTGCTCCCCACGAACCACCCGACCCCGGCGGCAACGAGCACCGGAATGGCCACCCACGGGTTGGGCAGGATACGGTTGGCCGATGGCGAGGGGGATGTCATGTCGATGCTCGAGATTGTCGCTTGATTGGACGGCCCCGGTCATCGTATCCGGCCTTGGCCAGCAAGTCGGGCGGCACGAGTTCTGGTGGAACGGCAACACCGGCGGCCGGCGCCAGCAGCGGAGTCACGGCTCTGTTGACCGGACTCGACCAGGCAAGGGCCAGGCAAATCGCGGCCAGTGCCAGACCGACCAGCAACCCGGGAAGCGACGATGCGACCGCCGCTGCGACCAGAACGAGGGGAACCACCACCCGGGCGCTCCAGAGCCCGATTCGCAGCGCCCGGGTGAAGGCCCAGGCCGTGGCGAGTGCCACCAGCGCCGCCGTCCAGTGCACCATTTCGATTCCGCCGGGTGACGACACCGCCAGGAGCCCGGGGGTCGCGACCAGCCCCAATCCCAGCGCCATTGCGGCAGACGGGATCGGCTCGGAGGGCGGAAGCCGGCGGAGGAAGTGGTCCAACCAGGGACCGGCCACCAGCCCGATCGCCAGCAGCGTGGCGGCGAGAGTGAAGACCCCCCACGCATCCAGATCCATCACCAACGCCAGTGCGACCTGGGTGGCGAGCAACCCGGCGCCTACACGCCTGGCCCAAACGCCGCGAGCCAGGACCATCCCCACACTCGACACGGCAGAAACCAGAACGAGGCCGACCGCCAGCAGCGCGGCCGACCCGTCGGCGAACGGGGCAGGAGCATTGATGAGCCGCAGACCCCAGGCGACGCCCGCCAGCATCACCGAGGCCGAGACAATGAAACCCATGAAGAGGATTATGGCAGCCGTGGCTCCGGCGCCCGACAGGCTACGAATCGTCGGCGTTGACGGGGGGCCACTCCGGGGGCGGTGGCCCCTCCAGGTTGGGAACCCAATACCCGACCTCACGCCAGGGATCGCCCGGTTCGAGGGTCACGACATCGCAATGACCGGGACGGTTGAGATGGAGCTCTTCCAGTGGGAGGCCGCGCAGCGTGAGGCGCCCCGCCTGGATTGGATCCTGATGGCTGACTACAGCGATTCGCTCGTTGGGATGGCGGGCCGCCGACTCGGCTACTGCCGCCGCGACCCGTTCCCCGAGCTGGGCAATGGACTCTTCGGCGAAGGGCAGGTCGGTGGGATGTTCGAGATAGGCCTCAAGCTCCCCCGGGAAGGCCGTCGGGAGATCCTCCCATGCCACTCCTTTCCAGCGGCGGGCGACGAGCCATTCGGTCAGGTCGTCGCGGGTAGCGACCTCGACGCTGCAGGCGGCAGCGATGGTGGCGGCCGTCTCCTGGGCCCGCTGCAAGGGCGAGGCATAGATGGCCGTCAATCCGAGTGGAGCCAAAAACTCGGCCGCCGCGCTCGCTTCGAGCCGACCCCGGGCGCTCAAACCGAAGCCGGGCATATCGGCATATACCAGGCGATCCGGGTTGTCGACCTCGCCATGCCGCACCATGAACACCGTCATCGAAGGGAGCTCTCGGCTATTCGTGCCGGGCGAACACGAGCGCTACGTTGTGTCCGCCGAATCCGAACGAGTTCGTCATCGCGGTGTCGATCGTCGCCGCCCGGGCCTCGTTCGGGATGTAGTCGAGGTCACACTCGGGGTCTGGCTCCTCATAGTTGATTGTCGGCGGTAGCACGCCATCGCGAATGGCCAGCAGACATACCAGCGACTCGAGCGCGCCGGCCCCACCCAGCAGGTGGCCGGTCATTGACTTCGTCGACGAGATCGAAACCCGGTGGGCGCCCTCCTCACCGAAGACGAGCTTGATGGCCGCGGTTTCGGTGGCGTCGTTGGCCGGCGTAGAGGTGCCGTGGGCATTGATGTAGTCGATGGCCGACGCCTCGATGCCGGCATCGTCGAGCGCAGCCTGCATCGCCCGGGCGGCGCCCATACCCCCGGGCCGGGGCAGCGTCATGTGGTATGCATCGGCCGACATCCCGTAGCCGGTGAGCTCGCCGTAGATGGTGGCGCCGCGGGCGAGAGCGCGTTCGCGTTCTTCGAGAACGAGAACGGCGGCCCCTTCGGCCATCACGAAGCCATCGCGACCCGCATCGAAGGGCCGCGAGGCCCCGGCCGGATCGTCGTTACGGAGGCTGAGAGCCCGGGTGTTGGCAAATCCACCGACCGCGAACTCACAGATGGGAGCCTCGGCACCGCCGGCCACCATGATGTCGGCGTCGCCCCGGCGGATCACCGCCGCAGCATCACCGAGGGCATTGGCCGAGGCCGCACAGGCAGTGACCGCAGCAGTGTTGGGACCGAGGAGATTGAATGAGATCGAAGCCAGGCCGGCCGCCATGTTCGAGATGATCATCGGAATTGCGAACGGGCTGATGCGGTCGGCGCCCTTTTCTCGCATCACATCGTGCTGCTCCTGAAAGCTGATGACTCCCCCGATGCCGGACCCGACGGCCACCCCGGCCCGGGTGGCGGCCTCCTCGTCGTCGGTCAGATCGAGGCCACTGTCGGCCATGGCTTGGGCCGTCGCCGCCCAGAAGAACTGGGAGTAGCGGTCCATCCGCCGGGCGTCCTTGCGCTCCAAGTAGTCCTCGGGGTTGAAGTCCGGGACTTCGGCAGCGATCGACACCTTGAGATGTGTGGCGTCGAACGCGCTGATGGTCCCGACCCCGCTGACGCCGCTCTGGGCGTTCTTCCAGAAGGTATCGACGTCGTGGCCAATCGGATTGACGGTTCCGAGCCCGGTGACGACTACCCGTCGGTGTGTCATATCAGCCTTCGAGCTTGGAAATCACCAGGTCGACGGCCTGTCCGACATTGCCGATCTTCTCGGCCTCTTCGTCGGGGATCTTCACGTCGAAATTGTCCTCGAGTGCCATCAACAGTTCTACCACCCCCAGGGAGTCGATCTCGAGGTCTTCCTCGAAGGTGGCCTCCATGGTGATGCGATCGGCGTCAACTCCGAGCTCATCGACCAGCAGGCCGGTCAGCTTCTTCTCTACTTGTTCACGGTCCACGGATTCTCTCCTCCTAAATCGCCAGGCCGCCGTCGACGACCAGCACCTGTCCAGTTACATACGCCGCCTGCTCGGAGGCAAGATAGCCAACCGCGGCGGAAATCTCCTCCGGGGTGCCGAAGCGCCCCAGAGATATCTGCTCCTTGACCCGCTCCCGGCCGTCGTCATCGATCTGGCCGGTCATGTCGGTCTCGATGAACCCGGGGGCGACTGCATTCACGGTGATCCCCCGCGACCCGACTTCTTTGGCGACCGATTTGGTGAAACCAACGATGCCGGCTTTGGCTGCGGCGTAGTTCGCCTGACCGGCGTTGCCGGACAAACCCGAAACGGACGTCATGGAGATGACCCTCCCCCACCGGGCCCTGAGCATCGCTCGGAGCGCGGTCTTGGTACACAGGAAGACAGAGCGAAGATTGACGGCGAGCACGTCATCCCAATCTTCTGTTGTCATGCGCAACACCAGGTTGTCGCGCACCACGCCTGCGTTGTTCACGAGGATCTCCACCGGACCCAGGGCCTCCTGGATTGCGGCAAACAGCTCGGCGACGCCGGTCTCGGTGCCGACGTCGGCACCAATGGCCAACGCTTCTCCTCCGGCGGCCTGGATCGCCGCCACCACTGCCTCCGCCTCATCCGCGGCCCGCACGTAATTGACGGCGACGCGGTGGCCATCGGCAGCCAATTGCAGGGCGGCCGCCCGGCCGATACCCCGGGAGGCGCCGGTCACCAGGGCCACGCGGGAGCTCATTGCCGGGGACCGCCCCCGAAGTAGGCGAAGTTCTCCGCCAGCAATGCCATCACATCGCCATCGGTCGGCGGCAGCTCCTCATCCGTCCGGCCGAGCGGCTCCACCCGGGAGCCGAATTCGAAGGCGGCTGCCGCCCAGCTGAGGCCACCCCCGAAGGCGGCGAACACGATTTTGGCACCCGGTTCGATGCGGCCGGTCTCCAGCGCCTCGGTGAGCGCAATGGGGATGGTGGCGGCGGACGTGTTGCCGTACGATGCGATGTTGACGAAGACCTTGCTGGAATCGAGCTGGAGGCGCCGTGCCGTCGCGTCGATGATCCGGGTATTGGCCTGATGGGGAATGAGGATGTCGACCTCATCGAGCGCCCACCCGGCCTCCTCGACCACTCTGGTGGAGGCGTCGCCCATCGCCGTGACGGCCCGTTTGAAGACCTCGGGGCCGTTCATGGAAACGGCCATGTGCTTGTGATTGCTCTCCAGCTCTATCCGGTTGGTGGCGGTCCCGCTCCCGGGCGACCACAGGATGTCGGCAACCGAGCCATCCGAGCCCATCTCTGATCCCTTCAATCCCCCCGGCTCGTCGGTCGCCTGGACGACGACCGCCCCGGCACCGTCCCCGAAGAGCACCGCCGTGCCCCGGTCGGTGAAGTCGATGAAGTAAGTCAGGCGTTCGGCGCCGATCACGAGGCCGGTATCGATCACTCCGGCTTCGACCAGGCCGCACGTCATGATGAGGCTGTACAGGAAGCCAGAACAGGCGGCGTTCTGGTCGACGGCTCCGGCGTTGGCGGCTCCGAGGTTGTGCTGTACCAGAGAGGCTGCCGACGGGATGAGCGTGTCGGGGGTGCAGGTCGCCACGTTGACGAGGTCGACGTCTGTCGGGGCGAGGCCGGCTGCGGCCAGCGCCCGCTTTCCCGCCAAAGTGGCGAGCTCCGAGGTTCCGACATGGCTGATGCGGCGTTCTTTGATACCCGTCCGCGACGTTATCCAGTCGTCGTTGGTGTCGACCAGAGCCTCGAGGTCGTGGTTGGTGAGCACCGTCGGCGGTAGACATTTGCCCCAGCCGGTAATGGACGAGTTGGTCACGAAATCCTCCCCGGCCTCATTGTACGAGTGAGCCGATCCGCTCGACCGCTTCTTCCACGTCGGCGACGCGACTGAAATGATGGACCTCGGAACCCGATACGGTTCGCTTCGCCATCGTTGCGGTCACATTCCCCGGTCCGATGTGCAGGAACAGCCGAATCCCGGCCGCTCCCATGCCGGA
>Ga0224512_10001916_pt1 | contig 19534 bp, 14 predicted proteins | sample SF_May12_sed_USG_4_FD_169103 | JGI IMG/M metagenome (GOLD analysis project Ga0224512, IMG submission 169103) | Sediment microbial communities from San Francisco Bay, California, United States - SF_May12_sed_USGS_13 | ecosystem: Environmental > Aquatic > Marine > Sediment | place: USA... | reverse complement strand
CAGGTCAGTGTGACCGGTGCGGTCAAACGTCCGGCAATCTATGAGACGCAGGGCAGAGCGACCGTCAGCGACGTCATCGCGATGGCGGGCGGACTGCTGCCAGACGCATTCCCTAACGGCGCCCGCATCGAGCGCATCGCCGACGGGCAGGAACGCATTGTCCTCTCGATCGATGCCGATGGCCCAGAGACCAAGTCATCAGTAGTCAATGCTGGTGATCTATTGATGATCCCAAGTGTGCTTCCGGAGTTTGAGGATATCGTCACGTTAACCGGGCACGTGCATCGGCCGGGGCCGTATCAATGGCGCAACGGTATGCGGCTCACCGATCTGATCGGTTCGGTGCTCGAACTCAAGCCAGGCGGCGATACCGGCTACGTGTTGATCCGTCGCGAGGACCCACGGAACCGCAAGGTCAGTGTGGTTTCTGCCACCCTGACTTCGGCACTGAGTAATCCGGCGTCACCGGCGAACATATCCCTCCGAGCGCGCGATGCAGTCCACGTATTCAGCGTGGCGTTCGGCCGCCAGCGCGTGATCGAGCCGATTCTTGAGGAGCTGCGCCTCCAGTCTCGGTCCGGGGAGCCGTATCCTGAGGTCAGCATTTCGGGTCAGGTCAAAGCGCCAGGCACGTATCCATTTGAAGCCGGGATGCGCGTGAGCGACCTGATCCGCGCCGGCGGCAATCTGGCCGAGCAGGCGTATACGGTCGAAGCCGAGGTCGTTCGCCACGAAATCGCGAATGGCGAAAACCGTAATACGCAGGTGATGATCATTGATCTCGACGCGATTCTCCGCGGTAGCGAGCTGGCCGATCTAACCCTCGAGGAACACGACAACCTGCGAATCAGCCGCGTACCCGAATGGGATTCACCAGCGACAGTCGAGCTCGATGGCGAGGTGATGTTCCCCGGCAGCTATCGCATTCGCCGAGGCGAAACGCTGCTCCAGGTGCTGGATCGCGCCGGTGGGCTGACCGACGAGGCGTTTCCGGAAGGTGCAATCTTCCTGCGCGAAACGCTGCGCGAGCGCGAGCAGGAGCAAATAGAAGTGCTGGCGCGCCGATTGGAGGCGGATCTAACGTCGCTGTCTTTGGAAAAAGCAGGCACAACCGGCGATCAAACCTTATCAACTGGAAGGACACTGCTCGCGCAGCTTCGGTCTACAGAGGCAGTCGGCCGTCTCGTTATCGACATCGAACGGATTACGGCTGGTGGCACGAACGCGGACGTGGTTGGCGATATCGAGCTTCGCGAAGGAGACCGGCTATTAGTGCCGAAGGCATCGCAGGAAGTAACGGTCATCGGCGAAACGCAGCAGAATGCTTCTCATCTTTTTCAACCAGGTCTGTCGCGGCAGGATTATATCGATATAAGCGGCGGCTTTACACGCCGGGCCGACAAGAAGCTGATCTATGTGGTTCGCGCCAGTGGCGCAGTCGTCACTGGCAATCGTTCCAAATGGTTGGGCAGAGGCAGTGGCACCGAAATACGTCCCGGGGATACGATTGTTGTGCCACTGCAGACGGATCCAATCAGGCCGCTGACCCTGTGGGCAAACGTGACGCAGATTCTATATCAGGCGGCGATTGCTGTTGCTGCGGTAAAAACGTTCTAATCGGAGACGCCCAGTGGAGGATTCGAAAACTGACAAGGGCCCGAATTCAGGACGCGCTGGTCGAGGACTGGATCAAAGGCTCGTTTACGTAATGCCGGAGCGATCTCTCACTGGGTCGGCTGATGATGAAGTCAACTTACGGGATGTGTGGGACATTCTCTGGGGAGGAAAATGGATCGTCATCGCCTTGACGACCCTATTTTTGTTTGGGGCGATCGTTTATGCGTTATCAGCTACAGAGATCTATCGGTCGGAGGCGCTGCTGGCTCCTGCAGAGGAGAAATCGACACCGACGATTGGCGGGTTAGCCGCTTTAGCAGGTGTTAGCGTTGGCGGTGCGGGAAGCGCAGAAGCGCTAGCTGTGCTTAAGTCTCGGCAATTCCTGCATTCGTTTATCGAGCAACATAATCTCATGCCGCTGCTTTTCCATGACCGATGGAATGCGGAACGTGGCGAGTGGATATTAGGTCGCGGCGAAGAGGCGCCCGATATCCGCGCAGGGGTCAATTATTTTCGGGAGAAAATCCTGCATGTGCGGGAATCCAGAGAAACTGGTCTGGTAACGGTTGGAGTGGAATGGACGGATCCGGAGATTGCAGCTGAGTGGGTTAGTAATTTAATTCGCCGCTTGAATGATCGCCTTCGTGAGCGTGCCCTTCAGGAAGCAGAGAGGAACGTAGCTTACCTGAGGTCAGAAGTCGCCAAGACAAATACTGTCGCTTTGCAGCAATCAATAGGGAGGCTGCTTGAGAGCGAGATGCAGAAGTTGATGCTTGCACGAGGGAATGAGGAGTTTGCTTTTAATGTGCTGGACCCGGCGGTACCCCCTACGAAAAGGTCGTGGCCGAAGCGTTCTCTTATCGTCGGTATTGGCACTGTGGTAGGCGGCATGCTGGGCGTTTTTCTCGTGTTTTTCCGGCACGCGGTGCGGGCAGGTTTCCGGGATTCCGAGACGAACACGTCGCCGGCAAGCTTAGATTGAGGTTGCCGACTAGAAGCAGCTGCACGCATACGAATCAGTGTTGAGCAGAATACTTCGCGGCGAATTTGCCCTTGGGCTCACTTCCAGCCTGTTGCTCCGAGGCTTCGGAGCATGTCTTTCCCTCCTCGTAAGCATCGTTCTGGCCCGGCTACTGGGAGTCGAGGGATTCGGCACATACGCATATTGTTTGGCTATCGTCACTTTGCTGGCGGTGCCCGCACAATTCGGCATCGGCACCGTACTCGTACGGTTCTGTGCCGCGTATCAAAGTCAACAAGAATGGTCGCTGTTGAAAGGCTTGCTTAGATGGTCGAACAAGATTGTTGTTATATCTTCTCTGGGATTGGTATTGCTCGCTGCAGTGATCTTCTGGACGTTGCCGCGTCTGCGCCCTGATGGCGATGATCTTACGCTGTGGTTGGCGCTGCTCATGTTACCCATCTATGCGCTGGGCGAGCTGCGGGCAGCTGCGCTTCGAGGCTTTCGGCGGTTCGTCCTGGGGCAGTTGCCGGAATTGGTTGTGCGGCCGGTTGGGTTATTGGTCATTCTGGCAACGATGTCGAGATTTGACGCTGCATCACAATTATCGGCGGCAAGCGCAATGGCCGCCTATCTCGCTGCGTCTATAGTCGCATTTTTGCTTGGCGCATGGTGGCTTTGGCGCGCGCTTCCGCCATCTGTAAACAGCGCGTCTGGAAAGACAGATGTACCGACATGGCGTAATGCGGTCGGAGTGCTGTCCGTTACGCGCGGGGGCAGGGTTGTACTTAGTCGAATTGACGTAATTGTTGTCGGTGCATTGATCGGGGCCGAGGCTGCAGGAATTTATAGAGTAGCCAGCACACTCGCTGGCGTGCTTGGTTTTGGATTGAGCGCTGTTAATGCGGTCTCGGCACCGTTTTTCTCACGAATGCATGCAATTAAGGACCGAGCACAGCTAAGGAAATTACTGGTCGCGTCCTCGATCATTAGTCTGATCCTGGCAATTCCCATTGCCGGAGCATTGGTTGGTTACGGCTCAACGGTTCTCACGCTGGTGTATGGCGAGGCTTTCTCCGCAGCGTATGTTCCCCTATTGGTGTTATTGGTAGGCCAATTTGTAAATGCCGCGGCTGGCTCGGCCGGCGCGTTCTTGAACATGACCGGTCAGGAGCGTTGGTCACTTTTCGCTGTTATTATCGCATTGGGCATAAGCACCCCATCTTATTTCCTCTTAGTGCCGAAATTCGGAGTCATCGGCGCAGCCGGTGTGACCTCCGGGGCATTAGCCATGTTGAATATCATTTTGGGCATCAAAGCGTGGATGAGCTTCACGGCAGAATCGCAGGTACGTAATCAATTGTAGTCGAAGTCTTTCAAAGTGGAATTTTCATTGGCTGCTGAATTTACCGGTAATCAACGTTCACGCATCTGGAACCGTGTACCCAACGGTGAGCGCAAGTCGGAATGTAACAGAAAGGGTGATGCTCGATGAGCCTCATGCAGAGAGTACTCCATGTGATTGGCGATTATTCCGGCTACAAATTGGCGCAGGACTACTGGGATTCACGAAATCAGCCAGACGCTGTATTCATATGGATCCCAAAGTCCGCAGGCACCAGTCTTCACAAGGCTATTGGAGCGCGAAAGCACAAATCGGTCCGATCAGTAAGGTTTCGGTTTTCCCAAAGGGGAATCGTAACTTTTGGGCACATGGATTATCGGCAATTAGTTCAGCAGGGTTTCGTGTCGCGCCTGTTCGACTCCAGGGCGTTCAAGTTTGCGTTTGCGCGAAATCCTTATGATCGTGCAGTGTCGCTCTATGCCTATCTAAGAGATGCGGTTGGACTTATCCAGAGAAATGTCGATTTCCTGACATTTCTTAGAAATATCGGTGATCAGGGCACAGCATCGATCGGGCTGTATAATGCGCGAGGTCTAAGCCACTGCAATCCGCAGGTAAGATGGCTTGATGGTGTCGATGTGGACTTTATTGGGCATATCGAAAACCTGAACGAAGATGTGAGGCTGATTGCCAAGAAGCTCGGAATTGAAACACCTCAAATACCTCACGAGAACCCGACTCGTCGAGGTAGAGCAGAAGAATATTACTGTCGCGAGAGTCTCGAGCTCGTCCGCTATATATATGATGAAGACTTCAAGGCATTTGGCTACGAGACAGACGAATCAGCCGTATTCGGAAACTCGGGATCATGAGTCGCGAATTTTCATGTCAGGGGATATTAGGAAAGTTGTGTCCCGCCAGCCATGGCTATGCATAGCATTTAAGCCGCCCCTAGCAAGTTGAAGGATCAAGAATGGACAGTAATGGGAACGAAATGAGTACTTCGACGCAAGACAAAGAATTTCTCAAATACGAAGAGATAGGCGATTATCACTGGATACGTACGCATGACACATCTCCGTTGCGGCGCGGAGTGCGTCTGATCGCGCGATACAATCTGGCTGTTCGGGCAGTCAGCGAGCGTGTTGAAGCGCCGGCGGAAGGAATCGATATCGGCTGCGGTGATGCTTTTCTAATATATCTGTTGACGCGTAAGGGCTATGTTATGACCGGCGTCGACTCGTCAAGAGATGGGCTATCGCACGCGGAACGACGACTGAATCAATTAGGCGTTGAAGCGTTGCTTATCCATGCGAGTGCTTTAGACCTGCCAGTCGATGATGAGTCAAAAGATTTCGTAACTTCGGTAGAGGTAATAGAGCATCTCCAGGATACGGTTACCTATCTGCAGGAGGCAAGAAGAGTACTAAAGGCAGGTGGTATTTTCGTCTGCACGACGCCACAGCGGGAGCCTGATCAGAAGCCTGATGAAGTCAGGGATCCTTATCATGTTAGAGAGTACATAGCCGATGAACTCGAGGCCGAATTATCCACAGTGTTTGAAAACGTGTGTGTTTACGGCGCCTATCCCCGCCAATTAGATTCGCTTTATCGGCCTGGCGCGCGTGCGGGCATTGCAACAAAGATTGTGAGATTGGGGTTCAGGTTATTGACAATGGTCGGGATGAATCCTTATGAGATTTGTCGCTTTCGCAAAGTCAAAAGAACTCATGGTCTCCTTTTAGCGATAGGAACCAAGCCACTCTGAGTTACCGTAGTCAGAATAGGAAACAAAGCACGCGCTGGTCGCTCAGCGTCACATTACAGTAGCGAATATTTGACTCGAAATCTGGTTGATGTCACGCAACGGTTGAAACTTTTTAATGAAGCCTAGAATCTTGTTTGTCGCATTCCAGTCTAACAATGAATCAAATGGAGGAATTGATAGCGCAACGCGGATGTTTGAAGCACTGCGTGAAGACTTCGATTGGGAGTTGGTAACAAACCGTGAATCGAAATTTACCGAGCGATGGAGGGCCGGCAACGCACAGGTTTGGCTGGCGCGATCGGAAATCGGGGGTTCTCGCACTAGCCGGTATATCGGTCTGATCAAAATAGGCGTTTGTATTTGGCGGGCGATAGCTAAACGAAGGCCGGACATCGTGCATGTAAACGATATCTTGTCCGGAATAGTCGCGGCGCGACTTGCAAGGCACGCGAGTATACCGCTGGTAATGACGGTCAGAGGGCTAAAGCAAGCGGGAGAATCCTACGGCAGGCGTTGGCAGTTTGTGATGTCCTGTTGCTTCCGTGTTGTGGCGTTGTCCGATGAGATGGCTGATTCTCTGCGTGTACGTCTGCTATTCAGTTCTTCACAGCTGTTAACAATACGCAGTATTGTCGACCTGGATGCAATGAGTCCTGTCGACGACGCAGCTCGTCTGCGGCTAAGAGAATCATTGGGCATAGCACCTGATGAATTTGCTGTTGCCAGCGTGGGGGCATTTTTTCCGCTGAAAGGACAACTTCGCTTCATTCAGGCTGCCGTTCCCGAAGTACTGGCTCGCATTCCTGATGCTCGAGTACATTTCTTGGGTGACTTCGATCCCGAAGAGGATAAATATTCTCGAGCGTGTCAGTTCTCCGTCAATGATCAAGGTCTATCAAAGAAAGTGAAGTTTCACGGACATAGTGACGAAATCGCCAAGTGGTATAAAGCATGTGACGTGATTGTTGTGCATTCTCAGCGCGAGGGTCTAGCCAGGTCGATGATAGAGTCGATGGCTTGTGGAACTCCGGTCGTGTCATTCAATGTCTGTTCAGCGACAGAAACACTCGATGAATCTGCTGCTGGTATCGTAGTGGAACAGGGAGATTATGATCAGATGGTATCTGTTCTGCGGGAATTGGCATCGGATACAGCCCGACGCAAGAAGATTGGCCAGAACGCGAGAATTGCGGCCAAGTCGATGTTTTCGAAGAACACGATCAGGAACAAGTACTTGTTTCTGTATCGTGAGTGTCTCTCGCAGCGGAGTATTTGAGCTCACTACTGACGCGATTCGCAACGATACGCGTTATCGCTCCGAGAGTCGGGTTAGCCGTAGACCGATATCCCCGAAGAACAGCTTTATTTTCGGCAGATTTTCGTGAAGGCTGCTTCGTACTGATTGGCGATAGTATCGGCTGTGAACCGATTTAGCTGACGCGACGCCTGGCTGACTATCTTGCTGCGGCTCGCCGGATCGTCCAGAAGGGACATAATCCCATTGGCGAGGCTTTCTGTGTCCGCGGGTCTCACCAGAACTCCGCTTACGCCGTCTGTAATAATTTCGCCAGGTCCATAGGGACAATCGGTTGCCACAACCGGCAAATCATGAGCCATCGCCTCTACAATCACATTTCCGAATCCTTCGTAAAGTGACGACAGTACGTAAATGTCAGCCTTTCGATAGAATTTCTCCACATCCGTCTGAAACCCCTTTAGATGAACCGACGATTCTAGCCGGTGTTCTTGTATCAGTTTCTCGAGCTGCGGGCGATAAGGTCCCTCGCCCAGTATCCATAATTCGGCGTTATGCTTTTTCCGGATTTTTGCCATCGCCGGGATGAGGTATTGGTATCCTTTTAGCAGAAGCAGCCGGCCAAGCGAGAGAATTATAGTTTTTTCTATCTTTCCTATATCGAGGTCTGGATTTGAGCTCGATCGGTCTTCTTCCAGACCGATGTTGTAAATTGTGATGGTCTTGGATTGAAGTCGTGCCTGCATGCCGATAAGTTCCTGCCTCACTCCCTCCGAAAGTGCAACGATCAAATCGGCTTTAGGATAGATGCGTGGAATTAGTAAATTGATGATGCGCTGCACCACCTTGCGGTTGATTTTCCATGCATAGTAAGGTGAGGTTTGTACTCCCAGGACAAGCTTCGGCGGACTATTTAGTTTTCTGATCGCCAGTGAGGCAGCAATGTTTGCATGGTCCATGATAGAAAAAAGAAGATCGGGCGGATCTTTCTCGAGGTGTTTTCTTAACAACCGAATGGCTTTCAGGAGGCTGAGCGTGCTCGACAAAGATTTAGCCGACTGCAGGTGGTGGACCGGCACATCCGAAGCCAGCATGGCTTCAAAAGAGCCACCTGGCCGTACCGCCACAACACTAGGTGCGAACAAAGAGCGGTTGAGCCGGTTCACCAGCCTTACAAGATGCATTTCAGCACCACCGCCTCCTACCGATGGCAGGAAGAAGATCACTTTAATCATATGTCGCTGAGAAATATTCGAGGGTCCTTTCAATACCTTCCTCCAGGGTGACTAGTGAACGACCACCCAGGAGATTCAGCATCGACGTGTTGTCCGGGAGCCGACGTGTCATATCGCCGTCCGGCAATGGAGGCAGGTGGACTATCCTGCTGTCCGCGCCGCTTACCTGGAGGACTTCCTTTGCCAATTCCAATATGGGAGTTTCAATGGCTGATCCTATATTAATCACTGAATTGGCCGCTGCATCGCTTTCCATGGCTGCGTAGGTAGCTTCCACGTTGTCGTCGATATAGCAGAAAGTGCGAGTCTGCGATCCGTCACCGTATATCGTCAGATCCGAACCATCAAGGGCAGCTCGAATAAATCGCGACATCACAAAGTCCTCGGACTGCCGGGGACCATAGGTATTGAAGAATCTGAATATGGTATATTCCTGACCGTACTCTTGCGAGTACGCCTTCAGATAGACTTCCCCAATATTCTTGACGACAGCATAGGCGAGCCTGGAGTTTAACGGTGTCGTATTTTCGTTTTGAGGAAACTCCACGGGTTCGCCGTACACTTCACTTGATGAACTGAAAAATACACGTCGGGTGCCGACCTGACGGGCCAGCTCTACTATGTTTTCGATCCCCTTGATATCTCTCAACACCCATAGCGGGTGATCCAAAGTCCTTTTCACCCCTACACAGGCTGCGTAGTGAAATATGAATTCAGGCCGGTATTTCTCAATCAAAGGCTGCAGGTCCTGGCGATTGTTCACATCGCCCTCGACACTCACAAAATCGGGATGATCCTCAAAAGAGGCTATGTGCTTGCGGTCGCCCGTCAGCCCGTTGTCGATCCCGATTACCGGATATCCTTTTCCCAGCAGGAATTCAGCCAGGTGGCTGGCTATAAATCCCTGTACACCCGTAATCAGGATGCATCTGTCATCGTTTCCCATAATTGTAAGTCCAAGTCCAATAGTTTGGCCAAAGCAGAGTTACTATCTCTATAGTATTCATTCAGTTCTGTCATTGTGGCTTTGTCGGCGCCGTTAGAAGATATTCTTCGGGTTCCTATTCTGCGATATAGATCCGCTATCCAAGCGGGGCGTAATATTTTGGGCGTTCGGCGATAGAGTTTTTTTGCAAATTTCTGATAACCAGGACTTATCGGAACTCTGGATGCATTGCGTACGTTGAAACTATAGCCAGTATAAAACTTGGCGGGCAATTCCAGAAATCGACAAATCTTTTCCAGCTCCTGCCGCGGATTAACCTGCATTTGTTCAAAGATTACGGGGTAAAGCCGAGAGCCAAATACAGATTTCCACTTTTTCAAATAGTCATGATATCGGCCGTGCCTGAGATCATTCTGCAATACAAAAGAGCTCTGACTCTGACGTACTTCATTTCCATATTTTCCTGCGATTGCATCGTTCGCGTACTCTTTGAACGAGTATCCGATCGGCAAATTACCGAGATTATGCTTCGTATAATTGAAAGAAGATCGCAGTCTACTCGAAGGTTCTCTTAAGACAACCAGTAAACGGACATGATCATCCAGCTCGCAAATAGCCTGCAGGGCTGTCTCCTGATAAATATGATGAGTAGTCGCCTCAAGCAACCATTTTGCCTGTGCACGGCTTTCGGCAAATCTGTCGAACGATTTCCAGCCGTGTTGTATCAGGTTGGCGTCCCGATTGAGCAGTGGATGGTCCGGATCCATCAGAAAAAACGTTTCTTTTGGATGAGTGCCATTGACGTCCGGATGATCAGTAAGCCAGCGAAATAGCGAACTTGTTCCGCACCTGGGCGCTCCTATGAGGAATAAGTCAGGTTTCTTGATGGACATAGTCTATGCAGATGTACTCACAGTATGCGAAACGATCCGGCATCTGGTTACAAGGAACTCTTCGCCGCTTGTCGGCTTACTGATGTACGGCGGAAAAAGCAGAGGCAAATAGTCATGAAATCAGGTAGAAATACAATCGATCCGTCTTAGGAAGTGGAGATTCTACCCGAGTCATCGAGCAACAGTTCAAAGAAAATACCGTTGACTAACATATCGAGAGTCAAAATCCAGATACAATGACACGGTGAGATGAAGTCATTCCCTCGACCATTCAATGTCCTCTTCTGCATAACGATGGAAATGGTGAGTTGTCATGCACGGAATCCGGTAGGTAAGTTGCCCATGACCACAGGATTGCGTGTATGAACCCCTGGTATCACAGGCGCAATGTCACTCCGTTCATTTCCGTCACGCCCGCGGAGCGACTTGTGTTGCTGGGGGTGCTGGTCGCCATCGCCGGCGTGACATTGCCGTTTACATTGGCTGCAGATGATGTAAGGCGACTGCTGCTTTACGGTGCATTTTTGGCCTACCTGCTGTGTTTGGCCTTGCCTTTTCTGCTAAGACGCGTGCAGTTGGGCATATTTCACCCCATAATCTTTTACATCATCTGGGTGGGCGTGCGCGGATTGGTGAATGGTCAGGCAGTCCTGCCCGCAACAGGGCTCGAGTACCATCGCGCATTGACCGGTGTTATTGAGGGCGATCTGAATCTCCTTGTAGCCAAGTCCTTTCTTCTCGACGCAATTGCAGTTCTGAGTTTGTATTTGGGCTATATGGTTGGTCCTCGTTTGCGAATGCCGGTTTTCATGATCCCGAAGCCACAAGGGCTCGCACTCAAGACGGCAATTTGGGTCGGTATTTCCACATTGGGCCTGGTAGCGCTTGTGGCTATCGGTGATGGCCTGGCTCAGGTCCTGATGCAGAGGGGCATCGCGTCGGATCAGCGCATTGCCGCGCATGTCGGGGGGCAATGGAATTATCTGGCAGGCATTGGCGTGGTCGCCCCAATCGTCTGGCTTGCTTTTCAGCCTAGTGCGATCCGCCGTCCGGTTTTCTGGGCACTACTGTTGGCAGCGTTGCTATTGAAGTTTGTTTCCACCGGTTCCCGCGGCGGGACGGTCTTGCCACTTATCATGCTTGGCGCAATATGGACGTTGCATTACAAGATCGTACCGTATCGTGCGATCGTGTTCGGTCTCTTATTAGCGCTGATTCTCATTGGCGGTCTCGGTCAGCTTCGCGCTGCTACCCAGCGAGCGGCAACTTTCGAGCAAGTCGCCGTCGAGAGCAATCCGATCGAGTGGATTAGAGCTGCGATGGATGATCTGCAACGTCGCTCTGGGGAAGATAGCGGCCAGTTGGCCATCCTTGCGCGAGTTCCAGACCAGGTACCGTATCTGTATGGTGAATCCTACTTGTCCATTCCATTCATATTTGTACCCAGTGCGGTCTGGGGAGACAAACCGGATGCTGGTGGAAAGCTCAACGCGATCCGAATTTACGAGCAGCCACTTACAGCGATTCCGCCAGGGCCCGTCGGAGAGGCTTACTGGAACTTTTCCTTTGGGGGAGTCGTATTCGTTTTTGCCCTATATGGTACTCTCTTGCGGTTACTCGCGGCTTTGTATCGTGCCAATTCAGCCCACCCGGGAGTTACCGTTTTCTTCGTGTTTGCTCTTTTTTATATGCAACCGCACACTCCGTCGATCTACAATTTTTTGCACAATGTTGTACCTGCAGCAGTCATCTTCGTTTCCTTCGTCATGCGTATCGATGGTCGAATAATATTGAAAATGGCTCCAGGCCCCTTCCGACCGGAGATGTAACACGTGGTGAAGCTTATAGCGTATATGGCGACGCCGGGCGGATTGACTGGCGCTCCTCTTAGATTGATTACGCTTGCTAACGCTCTGCGCAACAGCGGCGTGAAAGTATGTGTCGCCTCGCAATCGGGCAGCCAATTGCTGGAGATGGCGCGGGCGAATGGACATTCAACCGCCACCTTGGATGCGACCGGGGTTTTGACACTTCAGCGCCGTGCACTCTTTAGGGGAGGCATTTGGTTCAGGTTTCGCGTTGCATCTGCATTGCTGCAGCATAATTTACGAGTGTTTCGGTGCATTCGCAGGAACAGAGGCGATGTGGTTTGGATCAGAGGAAGCAAAGGCATTGCTTTCGCGGGCCTTGGCGCGCTGCTAAGTAGGCGGCCACTGATATGGGATGTCGATTTTGAGCTACCGTCAAAAGGAATGGCCAGGTGGTTACACCGTTTTGGCCTATGGGCATCTCGGAGGGTTGTATTGCAATATGATTCTGCCGCCACTGCGATTTTCGGCCAGATCCTCTCGATGAGATTCCAAAAGAAGTTTCTTAGCATAATTCCAGGCATAGACTTGGGCGGCTTTGACTCATACGCTACGCGCCGCAGCGGCAAGCCCCACGCAATGTCTGACCCTTTCGTTATTCTTCAAGTTGGTACCATCTGTGACCGTAAGAACCAGCGATTTCTTATTGACGCGCTTCAACATATAGATTTTAAACGGTTGCCCGTTCCACTGCGTGTCAAGTTTGCCGGTGGGGTTCATGATGAGGAGTATTTCGATAGTCTAAAAGAGCAGGTCAAGAGGCTGGGCCTCGAGGACACTGTCGAGTTCCTTGGGTGGCGGAATGATGTCTACGAGCTAATGACACAATCCGACATACTAGTAATGCCATCTAAGGACGAGGGTGTTCCGAACACGGTACAGGAGGCAATGTCGATCGGCCTCCCAGTCATTGTCAGTGAAGCTGGAGGAATGTTGGAGGTGGTCAACAATGGTCTAACTGGGTGGGTACTAACCATGGATACCTCAAGAGTCTGGGCCGAGCAAATCGAGGCGTGCATCAGCCAAGAAGATCGGCTTGCCGAAATCTCACAAAAAGCCTTGCTCTACGCAACGGAACATTTCGGTACCACAGAGTGGGGAAATAGGTATGCGGAAGTCATACGTGAGACGATTGCCAATCAAGCTTAAAAAAGTGAAACTTTCCTGTTTGTGATTCTGCTGACCGGGTCGATTTCGGTGCGCACCATTACCGCCGTGGATCAGCAGTTAGGCATGGCGGTCCGTAAGAAGTGATGTTTGCTAAACGACTGAGACAAACTAATTTCTAAATGCGGCGAGATGTAGATTCTTTCGTTAGTCTTCGGGCTCTTCTTTACGGACCAGTTGAAGTGAAAATGACAGTACATTAAGGGAAATTTTTCAAGCATCACAGACTTGCGATATCTTTCTATTGACAACGGGTATAATGCGACGCTTGCAATGCGAATTGGCAAGCAATTAACATTGACTCAATACTGACAATACATGTGGGTTTTTCGCTCCGAAGTAACCGGCGGTTTGATTGGGGCTTCATTTTTTCATGAAGGATTGATGCGTAATGTCGATCATCAGACGATTCGTATGTGCGAATGCAGCGATGTGCGCGGCGTTGGATCGTAGGCTTCCTGTGCGGCTAAGCGTAGATGGTAATCGCGATTATATTGAGAACGTCGTCTGGCGATATATTGGGGATGATCAGCTGATATACGACATCGGGGGCGGGAAGCAGCCTCTTCTGACGTTGACCAAGAAACGAGAGCTAGGTTGTCAGATAGTAGGGGTTGATATTTCTGAGAGTGAACTTGAAGCTGCGCCGTGCGGAGTTTACGATAGAATTGTTGTGGCGGATATCTCTACGTACGAGGGCAATCAAGATGCGGACATCGTAATCTGCCAAGCCCTTCTCGAGCACGTCCCCGATACGCAAGCGGCATTGCTGTCTATTGCGTCTATCCTAAAGAGAGGTGGCATTCTGGTGCTGTTCGTACCATGTAGGAATGCGGCTTTCGCTAGATTAAATCTACTGCTGCCAGAGTCGTGGAAGCGCCGAATCTTGTTTACTCTGTTCCCCTCTACACGAGAATCGCAAGGCTTTCGAAGTTACTATGATCGTTGTACTCCTGAAAAAGTACTAGGAATGGGGACCATAGCAAAACTTCAACTTGTTGAGGCAAAGTACTATTATACGAGCTCATACTTTTCGTTTTTCTTTCCACTCTATTTAGTCTGGCGCTTATGGACGGCCGCGGTTTGTTATCTTGGTATTGATCGCGCCTGTGAGACATTTGCCATGGCTTTGAAAAAAGCCGTATAGAAATGTCTAATGCGACGACCAAATATCTCTGGTCGTAACTGCGAAGAGATCATATTGAAGTGGATCTTGCAGAGGACTCGTCGCGTATAAGAATTGTCTTGTTTGCCAATACTGACTGGTACCTTTATAACTTCCGGAAATCGTTCGCGTTAAGATTGGTCGATGAGGGGTACGACGTACTCTTGGTTTCGCCGCCAGGTCCTTACGGCCCAAAGTTGCGCCAACTTGGCTTACGTTGGAGCTCTTTGCCAATGCGTCGGCGCGGACTGAACCCAATAAGTGAGTTAGTTGTACTTTGGCGGCTTTGGAAACTGTTCAAATTGGAACGCCCGTCAATAGTTCATGGATTTACAGTAAAATGCGCTATTTACGGATCCCTCGCGGCGCGGTTATCTGGAGTTCCAGCTCGAGTAAGCGCGGTCACTGGAATGGGTTATGTGTTCGCCAGCGACGATACACAGGCCGTACTCTTGCGACCACTAGTCCGCGGACTTTTTCGCGCGTCACTGGGCGGTGCTAATGCACGGCTTATACTTCAGAATTCTGATGATGTGGCTGAATTCGAGCGTAGAAATCTGGCAGAGAGTTCACAAATCAGGGTTATTCCCGGGTCTGGTGTCGATCTGACTCGCTTTGGTGAGCAAGATCATGAGGATCGCTTAACGGCGACTTTAACGGTATTGTTGGCCGCACGACTATTGCGAGACAAAGGACTAGCCGAATACGCAGAGGCCGCCCGCACGCTTCTCGGCGAGGGGCTTGAAGCCGAATTCTTGCTGGCCGGCGAGCCAGATCTAGGTAATCCGTCAGCCGTATCCGAAGCCACAGTACGAGCGTGGCAAGAGGAAGGCATAATAAAGTGGCTTGGTCATGTTAGTGACATGCCAAGTTTGCTCTCGCGAGTAGACGTAATGGTATTGCCCAGCTATCGGGAGGGACTACCCAAAAGTCTTATCGAGGCAGCAGCGTGCGGAATACCTTTGATTACAACTGATGTCCCTGGTTGTAGAGAAGTCGTTACTGATGAAGTGGATGGCTTACTCATTCCTGCCAAGGATCCATTGTCTCTCATTTCTGCAATTCGTCGATTGCACGGCGATCGAGATTTGGCGCGTAGGTTAGGTGCGGCGGCGCGGGCGAAAGTGCTGCGCGAGTTTGACGAGAAAATAATCATTGAAAAGACTATAGCCGTTTATCGTGAGTTGATTTGATCAGCACGAAGCGTCCAACTCCACTCCGGCGCGCCTATCGGCGCAAAGCAGCACCATATTCATTATCGTCGACCACGTAAATCGGTCGCCGTCAGGTTTTGGCGATCCATGCGGCGTGGGCGATATGTCAATGGCGCCCTTCAAAGTGACGCATTCGAGCAAAAATACCCAATATAGGCCAATTATGGTAACGTCCGCGCTCAAATAATCAACCAAATCGACGATAGAGCGTTTGACAGAAATACGAGTCGTCAATTGCGGTTGTACACGTGTTTTCGATGCTGCTTGCCGCAAAACGAGCCATGATAAAAAATGATTAATTTCAATATCTTACCGGCGATGACCGTCGCGTTTGCCGTTACGACCGTGTTGATGTTTGTCCTCCGGCCGCTGGCTAAGAGTATTGGGCTCGTCGATCGACCCGGCGGCCGCAAATCGCATGTCGGCGAGGTGCCAATCATTGGCGGTTTGGCGATGTTCATCGGCCTGTTCGCCGGACTGACATTGGTCAGCGGCGCCGTGTATTCAATTCCAATTATTTTCGTCGCGTGTTTCTTGCTTGTCATAATCGGTGTGCTTGACGACCGGTTTCAATTTCCGGCGTCGGCCAGACTTACGATGCAAATCGCGGCTGTCCTCATCATGGTTTATGGCGCGAACCTACCGCTCAGTGCTATTGGGGATCCGTTTGGTACGGGTGAGATATCAATGGGTCGTTTCACGCTCATCTTTACGATGCTCGTAACCCTAACAATGATCAACGCGTATAACCTGATTGACGGTGTGGACGGGCTTGCCGGTTCGCTCAGTCTTATTGCATTGCTCGCTGTCGCTGTTGCCACCGGCTTGGGGCACACAGCGACAGCCGCGGCGTTGACGGTCTCCGCCACAGTTGTAGGGTTTCTGATTTTCAATTTTCCGGTGGTCTGGAACCGCAAAGTTCGGTCCTTCATGGGTGATGCTGGCAGCACGTTGCTCGGCTTCACTATCGTTTGGGTTACGCTCGTTGTGAGCCAAGGGCCCGACCGAATTATTTCTCCAGTGCATTGTCTCTGGTTTGCCTCGATCCCCATCTACGACACACTGACCTGCTTTGTGCGACGAGCGCTTGCGCGCAAATCGCCGTTTACTTCTGGCCGCGATCATTTCCACCATACGCTGCGGCGCGGTGGTTTCGGCATCCGCGAAACACTCGGTATTCTGACCGGAATTCAAGGCGTGTACGCGATCGTGGCGCTTATCGGCCACTTTACGCAAGTGCCGGATGTCGTGATGTTCACGGGCTGGTCGATTTTGGGTCTGTCGCAACGTTTCATCATCAAGACTATGGCCGGACATCGCCGGGCCGTTTTGCTCCGCCGGCGGCGGGCGGCAGCCTCTTAATAGGGCTAAAGAACTTGGTGTCTATTTAACGACGTCGTAACAATCCCCTGTATAATTTCGCGATTGCATTAAGCGCGGAGCAATTTATCCAATGCGACTAACAATCTTCGGTTCCGGCTACGTCGGCCTCGTCACGGGCGCCTGCATGGCCGAGATGGGCAACCACGTTGTCTGTTACGACATCGACGAGGACAAGATCGCCCGCCTCAATAATGGGGACATTCCTATTTATGAGCCGGGCCTCAATGACTACATCGCCCGCAACGAAGAAGCCGGGCGCCTCGAGTTCACGACCGATGCCAGGAAAGCCGTGGCCCATGGACTATTCCAGTTCATCTCGGTCGGCACCCCGCCGGACGAAGACGGTTCGGCCGATCTCAAGCACGTACTGGCGGTTGCGCGCGCGATCGGTGAGCACATGGACGACTACCGCATCATCGTCGATAAATCGACGGTTCCCGTTGGCACCGCCGACAAGGTGAAAGCGGAGATTCTGGCGCAGCTCGCCAAGCGCAACAAGTCGATCGAGTTCGACGTGGTCTCGAACCCGGAATTCCTCAAAGAAGGCGCCGCGATCAGCGACTTCATGAAGCCAGACCGCATCATCGTCGGTACGGACAATCCGAGAACGACGGAACTGCTGCGCACCTTGTACGAGCCGTTCAACCGCAGCCATGACCGTGTCATCAGCATGGACATACGCTCGGCCGAGCTGACCAAGTACGCGGCCAACGCGATGCTGGCGACCAAGATCAGCTTCATGAACGAACTCGCGAATATCGCCGAAAAAGTGGGTGCGGATATCGAGCACGTGCGTGTTGGCATAGGCTCGGACCCACGCATCGGCTATCACTTCATCTATCCGGGCGCCGGCTACGGTGGCTCGTGTTTCCCCAAAGACGTGCGCGCGTTGGCAAAGTCTGCCGGCGTTGAAGGCTACGATGCCCAGTTGCTCGAGGCCGTTGAGGACGTCAACAACCGGCAGAAGCACCGCGTGTTCGACAAGATCAAGACGCACTACGACGGCAAGCTGGCGGGCAAGACGATTGCTTTATGGGGCCTGTCGTTCAAGCCCCGTACCGACGACATGCGCGAGGCGCCGAGCCGGGTGCTCATGGAAGCAATGTGGGAGGCCGGCGCCACGGTGCGGGCCTACGACCCCGAGGCGATGGACGCGACGAGAAAGCTGTATCCGGACCAGGATGGACTCGAGTTCTGCGATTCGGCCCACGATGCCCTCGAGGGCGCGGATGCGCTCGTGATCATGACCGAGTGGCAGGAATTTCGCAGTCCGGATTTCCCGACCCTGAAGGATTCACTGGCGGATGCCGTGATCTTCGATGGCCGCAATTTGTACGAGCCGGATATCGTCGGGCATTTCGGCTTGCAGTACTACGCGATAGGGCGCGGGCATGACCTGATCGCGAACCCGCAGTACGGCCGCCGCAAAGAAGACAAGGCGTCCTAGCAGGCAGTCTGCCGTGCGACAATTCTGAACTATGAGCAATATCCTTCCTGTAATCCTCTCCGGCGGCGCAGGCACGCGGCTTTGGCCGGCGTCGCGCTCGATGTACCCGAAGCAGCTTCTGCCGCTGGTCGACGGCAAATCGACGATGCTGCAGGACACCGCACAGCGCATTGATGGGCTCCCGGGAAAGGCTGATGACTGCCTCGTCATCTGTAACGAGGCGCATCGGTTTCTCGTCGCCGAGCAGCTGCTGCAAATTGGGCAGCCGGCCCGCATTGTGTTGGAGCCAGAAGGACGCAATACGGCGCCGGCCGTGGCTCTGGCGGCGTTTCTGGCGGCCGAGACGGACGCAGACTCACTGCTCTTGGTCATGCCAGCCGATCACGTCATCCAGGACGCGAAGGCTTTTCAGGACGCCGTCCGGGTGGCTGTCGATGCCGCAGGCTTCGGCAAGCTTGTTACTTTTGGTATCGTGCCGACCCGGCCCGAAACCGGCTACGGTTACATCAAAGCGAAGCCCGACGGCGACACGGCCGTGCCGGTCACGTCGTTTGTCGAAAAGCCGGATCTAAAGACGGCGAAGCAATACGTCCGTGGCGGAGAGCATTTCTGGAACAGCGGCATGTTCCTATTCACGGCCAGCGCCTATCTCGATGCACTCAAGTTGCATGCGCCGGACATCTACAAAGCCTCTCAAGCCAGCGTAGCAAAGCGCGTCGATGGCGCCGATTTTACCCGTCCGGATGCCGAGGCCTTCCTAAAAAGTCCTTCAAATTCAATCGATTATGCCGTTATGGAAAAGACCGATGCCGCGATGATGGTGCCGCTCGATGCGGGCTGGAGCGATGTCGGGTCGTGGGCGGCATTGCATGATGTCCGCGACCAAGACGACGCCGGCAACACGATCGATGGCGATGTCCTGACTTACGATTGCAAAGGCATGTTCATTCAGGCTGAAAGCCGATTGGTGACCGCAGTCGGACTCGAAGACGTCGTCATCATCGAAACCAAGGATTCGACGCTGGTCGCGAGCAAGGCTAAATCGCAGGACGTGAAACAGCTCGTCGACGAACTCAACGCGCGTGAGCGAGTGGAGACGTCGCTGCATCGGCAGGTGTTCAGGCCCTGGGGCAGCTACGACAGTCTAGAGAACATGGAGGGCTGGCAGGTCAAGCGCCTGATCGTCAACCCGGGCGCCGTGCTGTCGTTGCAGAAGCATGCCCGCCGTGCAGAGCATTGGGTCGTCGTCAAAGGCAAAGCACGCATCACG
>Ga0224512_10001915_pt1 | contig 19539 bp, 16 predicted proteins | sample SF_May12_sed_USG_4_FD_169103 | JGI IMG/M metagenome (GOLD analysis project Ga0224512, IMG submission 169103) | Sediment microbial communities from San Francisco Bay, California, United States - SF_May12_sed_USGS_13 | ecosystem: Environmental > Aquatic > Marine > Sediment | place: USA... | reverse complement strand
CGGCCGTATGCGACCATCTTGGTCGAAGCCGGCCGACCGCCGCCGAACATCCCTACTACGTCCTGGTCGAATCGAGCCGGCTCCCCGAGCTGGATTCACACACGGACGCGGTTTTCGGCGAGCGGCTGTGGAGTTTCCGAGAGGAGATCACCGAGACTTTGAGTACCCGGGGCATACCCCACAAATTCGATGTCGGTGTGCCTCTCGCTCGGCTCGACGTGTTCGCTGAAGAGTTGGAGACACTCGCCGGTGAAGTGTTCGTGTTCGGCCACCTCGCGGAGGGCAACTGCCATGTCAACGTGCTCGGGCCCGCCGGCTACGAGACCGTGGCGGAACAAGTAATGAGGCTCGTCGCCACTTACGGCGGGACGGTCGCCAGCGAGCATGGCATCGGGGTCGCAAAAGGTCGCTGGCTTCATCTCGCCACCTCCCCCGAAGAGCGTGCGACAATCCAGAGGATCAAGCAAGCCCTCGACCCAGAACGCATCCTGAACCCTGCCGTCACGTTCGCTCCCGGGCATTAGGCCGAGCGCCGGGTCTGTGGCAGTCAGACCCGACCTTTCCTGCGGACGGCCCGGTCCATCTCCCGCTTCTGCTGTTTCTCCTTGAGGGCATGACGCTTGTCGTAGCGCGCCTTGCCGCGACCGAGCCCCAACTCGACCTTGGCTCTCCCCTCCTTGAAGTACATGCCCAACGGCACGAGGGTCAGGCCGCGCTCGGCTACCTTGGCGCCAACCTTTTCGATCTCCCGCTTGTGGAGAAGCAATTTGCGGTCCCGCTCGGGATCATGTCCCCCTTCCCGCGAAAACGAGTAGGGAGCGATATACGCGCCGATCAGCCAGGCCTCACCATCCCGGAACATCACGTAAGCGTCCTTGAGGTTGGCGTTGCCGCTGCGAAGGCTTTTGACCTCAGACCCCTGTAGCACGAGCCCTGCCTCGAAGGTCTCGGTGATCTGGTAGTCGTGCCGGGCCCGACGGTTGGTAGTGATGGCCTTCATGACAAATACTTCATCGGGTCGACCGGCGTGCCCCACTCTCTGGTCTCAAAGTGCAAATGGGCTCCGGTGCAGTACCCGGTGCACCCCACGGACCCGATAACGTCACCGCGCCCAACGCTCTGACCTTCTGACACAAGGATGGAACTCTGGTGCGCATAGAGGGTGCTCAATCCTCCGCCGTGGTCGATAACGACGGTACGTCCGTAGCCGCCCCAGGTGCGGGCCATAATCACGGTTCCAGTTTCTGCTGCCTTGATCGATGTGCCGGCCCCGGCGTTCAGATCGATACCAGTGTGCAGCTTCGTGGTCCCGAAGATCGGGTGGATGCGAAAGCCAAAGCCGGACCCAACCGAGGCGTTGGTCGGCCATCCGATGATCCCGGGGCTTTCACCGCCGCTCGACTGTTTGGCGGCCAACTCGGCGGCAATCTGGTCGGACTCCTTCTCGAGCGCAGAGATCTCGCCCTCGAACTCGGCGATGTCCCGGTTGACCCTGGCCAGCAGGACCCGGGAATTTTCCAGCTCGGCCGCCACCTCTTGACGGCGAGCCTCGACCTCGACCCGATACCGCTCGAGCTCCCCGCGGCGAGCCTCCAGCCCGGTTAGCAGCTCCTCGGTTTCGGCATGGCGGGCCTCGACCGCTGCCTGATGTTGCTCCTCCTGGAAGCGGAGCACTTCAAGCGAGTTGATCAGAGATTCGCTGTCCGCGATTACTTCTTCGGCGTAGTGCAGGCCGAGCTCGACTTCCGACACGTCGGCCGTTGTGAACACGAGCGATGAGAGCCCTGCTCCTCCTCCCATGTACAACTCCACAGCCCGCTTGCGAACCAGGTCGCGAGTCCCGCGCACTTCCAGCCGGATCTCGGCTAGTTGCCGCTTCAACTCGGCGACCTGCTGCCCGATATCTGCAAGCAGCTGCTCGGTGGTGGCAATCGAGGATTCGACCTCAACCAGTCGTCCCTCGGCATCGGCCAGCTGCGACCTCACCTCGTTCATTCGCGTTTCCGCCGCAGCGAGCTCCGATTGGACCTCCACCCGCTCGCCGCGTTCGGCCGCGATCCGCGCGTTGATGTCCCTGATCTCCTGTTCGATCTCACTGAGCCGTTCCTCCGACGACTGCGCCAACCCGGGGACAGCGGTCAAGAGAAGTGCCCCCACTAGAAGCAGCGGAGCGACGCGACGCACGGCTACACCTTCAGGAACCGGCGGAGGCCGAGCCCGCTGCCGACAATCCCCGCTGCGGCACCGAACAGAAGGATCAGAACGCCCCACTGGATGAGGAAGGCATTGCCCACCGAGAGGCGAATCAAGAAGTCCTCAGGTTCAAGCCCGGCCAAGAAACTATGACCGGCCCACACCGCAGCAACTGCCAACGCCGCACCGACAAAGCCTTGCAGCATTCCTTCCAACAAGAAGGGAATCCGGATGAACCAATTGCTGGCTCCCACCAGTCTCATCACGCTTACCTCTTCGCGGCGGGCGTAGATCGCCATTCGGATGGTGTTGGCAATCAGTACGACGGATGCGACGCCCAGCAAGATCGCCAGGCCCAGCCCAAGTGCATTGAGGATGTTGCTGATGTTGGAGAGTTGGTCGAACCGCTCACCGGCAGTCACCGTCTTGCGCACCGCTGAGTTGTCCAACAATCGAAACGTTATGTCGCGGTAGTAGTCGACGTTGGTCAACTTGATGCGGATCGAGGCGGGCAGGATCGAGGCATCAGTCTCCTCGAGTAGCGCTGGTTGATCAGCGAACATCTCTTTGAATTCGGTCCACGCACAGGTCTTGTCACAGTACGAGGTCTCATCCACCTCATTCCACGACTGAATCTCTCTCTGCAAGTCGAGCTGTGCGGCCTGCGCAACGTCGTCCTTCATGAAGACGACGACATGCACTCCCTCCTGCCACCGCGTGGTGTTGACCTGAAACAACTCGTTCACCACCAGAGCCCCGAATGCCAGCGTCAGCGAAACGAATACCGCAAGAATCGCCGCGAGCACGACCAGCGCGTTGCGTCGCAAGCTCGTGAAGGCCTGTTCAACGAGATAGGCAGCTCTACTCATGTCGACGGCCAGGTTGCGGCATGTCGACGGGTTCCGAAATATCGGCCGGCGGCGGGTCGGCCGGGTCCGAAAGATTGGCCGGTTGCGGTAAGTCGGCCGGTTCTGGGATATCGGCCGTTGGCGGGATGTCGGCCGGTTGGGCTGTATCGGCGGGTTCCGCGTCCTCAGCCGCGTGGGGCAACGAGCCCGATTCTTCGACTGCTACAGGGGCAACGGTCTTGGCTTGTAGATCGTCGTCCTCGAGTCGGAAGCTCTCATACCGTCCCCGACTCTGGTCGCGGACCATCCGGCCGCGTTCCAGCTGGACAACCCGCCGGCGCATGGCATCAACGATGGCATGGTCGTGCGTGGCCATCAACACCGTGGTTCCGGTCCTGTTGATGCGGTCGAGTATGCGCATAATGCCTACCGATGTGGCCGGATCGAGGTTGCCGGTCGGCTCGTCCGCCAGCAGGATGGGGGGCCGATTCACGAACGCCCGCGCCACCGACACTCTCTGCTGCTCTCCCCCGGAAAGCTGCAGCGGGTATCGGTCACCCTTGGTGGCCAACCCGACGAGTTCCAACACCTGAGCAACCTGACGGTTGATGACCGTCCTCGGGCGTCCCAGGACCTCGAGGGCAAATGCAACATTCTCCGAGACGGTCCGGTTGGGAAGAAGCTTGAAGTCCTGGAACACGGTGCCGATCGAACGGCGCAGGTTGGGCACCTTCCAACCGGGCATCTTGGTTATATCCTTGCCCGCTACCCATATGCTGCCGCGGGTGGTGGGCTCCTCGCGAAGCATCAAGCGAATCAGGGTCGACTTGCCCGACCCGGAGGGCCCCACCAAGAAGACGAACTCGCCCTTCTGCACCTCAAGATTGACGTCACGCAGGGCGACGACGCCGCCCTCATAGACCTTGGTGACATCTTCGAGAAGAATCATCGGAACAAAACACCTCGGTGGGGATTCCGCGAACGGAAAAGCCCATCATTCTCTGCTTGCCCCTAATCCGCCGCGCCGTGCGCCAGGTTACCAGTGGCCCGATACCATCAGTAATCAATCTCCCGTCGACGCGCCCGACTGCTCCTGACGCTCCCGTCGCCACTGCAGGTAGGCCTCAACAAACGGGTCGAGGTCACCATCGAGGACTCCCTGCACATTTCCAACCTCGAGATTGGTGCGAAGGTCCTTGATCATCTGGTACGGCTGCAACACATAGGAGCGGATTTGCCTGCCCCATGCCGCCTCCTCCTGGTCGCCCCGGATCTCGTCCAGGTGGTCCTTACGCTCCTGACGAGCCAGTTCGGCCAAACGCGCCCTGAGGATCGCCATTGCGCGAGCCCGGTTCTGAAGCTGGGACCGCTCCGCCTGACAGACAACCACTACCCCGGTCGGAAGGTGGGTCAGGCGGACCGCCGAGTCCGTGACATTGACGTGTTGGCCGCCTGCCCCCTGAGATCGGAAGGTCTCCACTCGGAGATCATCGCTATTCACCTCTACATCTTCCTCCTCCACCTCCGGGATGAGGTCGACGCCGGCAAACGAGGTGTGGCGCCGGGACGCCGCGTCGAACGGGCTGATCCGTACCAATCGGTGCACGCCCCTTTCGCCCTCGAGGACTCCGTAGGCATGATCTCCTGAAACGGTGAGGGTCGCCGATTTGATGCCGGCCTCTTCGCCGGGAGTGACCTCGTCGACTTCTACCTCAAACCCCTTGTGTTCCAGGTAGCGGAGGTACATGCGGAGCAGCATCTCAGCCCAGTCCTGCGCGTCAACGCCACCAGCCCCGGCGTGGACGCTGAATATGGCAGTGTGATCGTCGTATTGACCGAAGTAAAGCGATTCGAACTCGAGCCGGGACAGCTCACGTTCGATGGCCAGTAGCTCCTCGGCCACCTCCAGCTCCGCGGCCCGATCGCTCTCTTCGGCAGCCATCTCGAGCAAGACCTCCGCGTCATCCAGAGTGTCGGACGTTTGCGCCGCCTTGGCCACGACCTGCTCGTAACGAGCCAACTTCCTATTGACCTCGGTAGCGCGTTTAGGATCGTTCCAGAGCACCGGCGAGGAGGCTTCCTCGCGCAGAGCGGTCAACTCTCGCTCCTTCTGGTCGACGTCAAAGAAACCTCCGGGCGTCGTCAAGCCGAGCACGGAGCTCTTTGAGGAGGGCGCGAGGGTCGGTGGTGTTCATGGACCGCGAATGGTACAAAGTACAAAGTACAAAGTACAAAGTACAAAGTACCGGTTCCACACTTCAGCCGTCAAGCAACAGCCCCGTGACACCTTTTGTACTTGCTGCCTGAGCCACACGGACAAGGATCGTTCCGGCCTACCTTGTCGGACACGGCTTGACGAACCTGCCCGCCCCCAGCCGCGGCTGCCTGGGCCTGAAAGCGCAACTGTTCCTGCTTCGATTTCTCTGCTTCTTGGGCGACCTGAACGTGGAAGAGATACCGAACAGAATCCCGTTTGACCACGTCGACCAGACCGGCAAACAGGTCAAACCCCTCCCGCTGGAACTCCACCAGCGGATCTCGCTGGCCCATGGCGCGCAGCCCGATACCTGCCCGCAGATAGTCCATCTCCGACAGGTGCTCGCGCCACTTGTTATCGATGACGGAGAGAACCACGGTGGTCTCGATCTTGCGCAAGACATCGGCCCCGAGCTCTTGTTCGCGACGGACGTACACGGCATGGGCTTCCTCAGCGGCAGCATCGGCGACATAGCCCACATCGAGACCGTGGCCGCCATCGAGGGACTCGCGATCCAGTTCTGTGGGGTACAACACTGTGAGCTGTCGAATCAGTTCGTCCCAATCCCAATCCCGCGGGGATACCTCACCCAGCACATCCTCGACTGTGCTCTCAACCGTTTCCGTTATCCATTCTCTGGCTAGATCCTCGCCCTTCTCACCGAGCAAGATCCCATTCCGCCAGGCGTAGATCACCTCACGCTGACGGTTCATGACCTCGTCGTACTTGAGCACATTCTTACGAATCTCGAAGTTCTGCGACTCCACTTGTGCCTGGGCTCGCTCGATCGCCCGGCTGACCATTTTCGCTTCGATGGGCACGTCGTCGGGTATCCGCAGACGGTCCATAATGGCCGCCACCCGGTCCTTGGCGAACCGCCGCATGAGGTCATCGTCGAGTGAGAGATAGAATCTCGACTCGCCGGGGTCCCCTTGCCGTCCTGAACGACCACGGAGCTGGTTGTCGATGCGCCGTGACTCGTGACGTTCAGTGCCAACCACATAGAGCCCTCCTACGCCGAGCACTTCCTCTCGCTCGGCGGCGGTCTCGGAGGTGAGCCGCGCTAAGACCCCGGCAACCGCCTTGTCGTACTCTTCAGTGTTCTCCTGCAGGCCCGCTTTCTGCATCTCCTGTTTGGCCAGTTCCTCCGGGTTGCCACCGAGCATGATGTCTACACCGCGACCCGCCATGTTGGTGGCGACGGTCACCGAGCCGAAGCGCCCCGCCTGGGCGATGATCTGCGCCTCCCGAGCATGCTGTTTGGCATTGAGCACCTCATGGGGGATACCGCGTTTCGTAAGCGCCTTCGACAGGCGTTCCGACTTGTCAATCGACACAGTGCCCAGCAACACCGGCTGACCCAGATGGTGCCGGGCGACAACATCGTCCGTCACCGCATCGAACTTGGCAGTCTCGGTCTTGTAGACGAGATCAGGCTCATCTGCTCGAGTGATGAGGCGGTTGGTGGGTACCTCAACCACTTCCAGCGAGTAGATCTGAGCAAACTCGGCGGCTTCAGTCTTGGCGGTACCCGTCATTCCGGCCAGCTTCTCGTACATGCGAAAGTAGTTCTGGAGGGTGATCGTGGCGAGGGTCTGGTTCTCTTCTTTGATCTTGACGCCCTCCTTGGCCTCGATCGCCTGATGGAGACCTTCTGAATAGCGCCGACCATCGAGCACCCGGCCGGTGAACTCGTCGACAATCTTGGCCTCACCGTGATCGATGAGGTAATCGACATCCTTGAGGTACAGCTCCTTGGCGCGCAAGGCGACGTCGAGATGATGTACGAGATCCACCGAGGCGAAGTCATACATGTTCTCGACACCGAGGATCTGCTCGACGCGAGCCACACCTTCTTCCGTGGTGATGACCTGACGCTTACCCTCGTCGACTTCATAGTGCTCGTCGCGCCGTAACCGGGCTGCAACCTTCGCAAAGTCGCGATACCACTTGACCGTCTCGGACACACGGCCGCTGATGATCAAGGGGGTGCGGGCCTCGTCTACCAGGATCGAGTCGACTTCATCAACAATGGCAAAGTGGTAACCGCGGTGAACCAGATCTTGGGGCGCCATCGCCATGTTGTCGCGGAGATAGTCGAATCCGTATTCGTTGTTAGTACCGTACGTGATGTCGGCCGCGTACGCGGGGCGCCGTTCGGCCGGCGTCAACCCGGCCTGGATGAGCCCGACACTCAGTCCGAGGAAACGATGGATGCCACCCATCCAATGCGCATCCCGGGCGGCCAGGTAGTCGTTCACCGTGACCAAGTGAACGCCCTCTCCGCTGAGGGCGTTCAAATAGGACGGCATAGTGGACACCAGCGTCTTCCCCTCACCGGTCTTCATCTCGGCGATCATTCCCCGGTGGAGGGCTCCGGCGCCGACGACCTGCACGTCGAAGTGCCGCTGCCCCAACACCCGTTGAGCAGCCTCCCTGACCACCGCATATGCTTCCGCTTCGATGTCGTCGAGGGTCTCTCCCTCCATCAACCGGGCACGGAACTCGTCGGCCTTGGCCCGTAGCTCGGAATCGGTACGCGACGAGACAGAAGACTCGAGTCCATTGACCCGGACCGCCAACGCCTCGAGGTCGCGCAACGAGCGCGTTTCCCCAGCACGAAGGACTTTGGTAATCAGCGACATTAGGTACTCATCTTATCGAGGGGTCGTGTTAGGCAATGACCACGGCGAGTTGACCGAAGCCGGGCCAACCGAGCGCTAGACGGGCTGGACTTCGATGCCCACCTTCTCGAGCATGGCAGCAGGATCAACACCGACCTGTCCCGGAATGAGCTGATCGATGACCAATAGACCGACACCCGATACGGGTTCGGGCTCATCCAGGAGAGAGCCGTCGGCCGACTTCACTACTACCAGGTCGGGAACCTCCCCCGCCTCCACGGTCTGGGTGACCATGGCCACCTCCCCTCCCTCGAGAAGAAGCAGCGATCCGGGCGGATAGATCCCCACCAACTCGATGAAGGCCCGCACGAAATCAGGGTCGTAGAACGTTCCCGAGCCCTTGAGCAGAACGCCAAGCGCACGATTAGGGGTCTCCGCCCGGCGATAAGATCGACGCGTCGTGATGGCGTCGTACGTATCGGTCGTCGCCACAAGCCGGCTGAAGAAATGCAGGTCGTGTTCGCGGCGCGTGACGCTGGGATATCCGCTCCCATCGAATCGAGCGTGGTGCTCGAATGCGACGGTCGCGGCGATCTCCTGACCGGGTGCTGCCGCCGCCATGATCGAGGCAGCGCCTTCTTGCGGATGCAATTTGATCTGGCTCCACTGGTCATGATCGAGCCGGCCGGGGAACTGCAGAATCGACGAATCGACCCGGATCTTGCCAATATCGTGGAGCAGAGCACCGATGGCCAGGATTTTGAGCTGATCGCCCTCCAAACCGGACACCCTGCCGAGCGCAATTGACAGGATGCACACGTTCACGGAATGGAAGAACGTGTACTCATCGTGGCTCTTCATGGTGGAGAGCAGGAGAGAAGCTGCCGGTTGAGAGATCGTTTGTTCCACCAACTGCTCAACGGCCCACGATGCAACGCTGAGGTCGATCGGTTCCTCGGTGTCGAGCGCACCGGCCACACCACGCAGAACGTCCAGGGAGCGCGTGTAGGAGCGACGTAAGCCGGCAAACGACGAGTCGGACTCGAGGTCCGTTTTGGAATATGGGGACTCGTTGAGACGAACGGTGCTCTCCGCCGGAACGTCGTCGGACAGCGCCGCCACAAAAGCTCCCAGATCAGCGATATCGGCGCCGGCTACCGGCGATAAGAAGGTGATCGACTCGATACCTCGACCCTGCATATCCCGCAGCAGGGCGCTGGACTCGATCGATGCATGGGCGAGCAAGGTTCGATCGAGATAAAACGAGTCCGTGAGCAAGCTGAGGACCACTTCACCACCTCCGCCTGCCGCCAGCTGCTGAGCCGACCGGGTCGCCGCCGTCAGAGCTTCGCCCGTCGTCGGGTGTCCCGTGGGATACAGCTTCATCTGCCGGCGGAGGGCCTGGAGGTCCTTGAGAAGCTGCCGGGCGCGTTGATCCCCCGTCATAGCTGAGCCTCCAGAGCTTCCCGGGCAGCCGAGCGCAACTGCCGGATCTTGGCGGAGAGCGCGAACCGCTTATTAGCAAGGGTCTCAAGAGCCTGTCGAGCGTCGCTGCTGGCGCGATCGCCCAGAACCCGTACGATGCGTTCCTTTTCGTCCGTATCGGTATTCGCCGACCAGAGGGCACCAATCAGCAGGGAATCGGCTTCGCCCGTGCCTCGCACGCCGAGCATGGCGATGACCGATTGGCGGACGCTCTCGTGGGAATCCAGCAAAGCCTCTTCGAAATACTCCAGATTCCCGCTATCCAAACTGCTGAGCGACCGGAGAGCTTCAACGCGCACACGATGGTCTTCATGGGTCAGCAGACGGTGGACGGCCGGCACGCAAGCTGAGTTACCGGAGCGACCGAGCACAACCGCCAGATTCCTCACGACAAACCACCGCTGGTCATCGAGTCGCTCAATGATGTGACGGGGATCACGCGCCGATTCCCTGCCCAACACGTCGAGCAGAGTCCTGCGCCGAGCCCGGTCTTCCTCGGCGGCCATCATGTCGATGAGTCCATCGATATGACTGGGAGCCAGAATGGAAAGAAGGCGGAGGGCCGGCTCCGCGTCATCGTCGTCTGCCAGCTTGCCAATGAGTGCTTCGAGCACGTCGGGAACGCCCGCCTGCGAAATCGCCTCGGTCACCTCCTCAGCGCGGTCGGCCGGATATGTTGGATGGTCTAAGGCCGCCCGCAGCCAGAGTTCGGCCCTCCGGTAACGCCCTCTGCGGATGCTGACACTGATCTTTCCGGTCAGGACACGCATGAGCCTGCGGAACCGGTCGTCTCGTTCTTCGACCGCCAGCAATCCCCGGAACGTATCGAGCGTCTCGTAGAAGTACCTCGTTGGATCGGGGAACTGGTTTCGGAGCGAAGCGAAAGCCTGCCGGTGGGGCAACTCACCTTCGAGATCGGAGAGTCGCTCCTGAACCCTGGTCGCCACGAGTTCTCGCGGAGAACGTGCCGGCTCCGGAGACTCGAGCAGGCCGAGGAGTTCCTCGGGCCGCTTGTCGGTCTGGTCGGTAGCAATGCGCGCATAGTCGAGCAGTAAGGAGAACCCCCGCGAGTCGAGGTGCGGAGCGAGGACGGCCAGATCGTTGCCGGCGAATTGATCGAGGAACACACGGTCAACCTGGTCTTCCTGTCCGGAGAGGAATCCACCCAGGACGGCCACCTGGGAACTCTCGTCGAAATAGAAGAAGGCGTCGACGAATGTGGTGACCACTGTCTCACGTCCCGCCACGTCGTTCTCATCAACGCGGGAGAATACGTCCCGGTACCGATCGTGAAAGACGGTGCGGAGCCTGTCCCGGTCTCCCCCCGCTTCGTCGAACAAGCTGCGGGCAAATCGCTCCGGGTCAACGCCTTCAGTGATTACAGCCTGTACGCCGGCGTCGCGCTCCACCGCCTCGACGGGTTCTCCGAAGGTGCTCAACAGTGATCGGGTCACCACCGCGAAACCGGTGACACCTTCCTTAGTCAGAATGGCCCCTATCCCACCTTCTCCGCGCAGATCTTCCTCGTCCTTGGACAGGACACCGAGGAAGGTCGCTATGTCGGCGTCAGAGGGCTTGCCGGAAAAGGCCAGTACTTCCATGTTGTGCACGAAGCACTGCTTGACAAGCCGCTCGGCGGCACCTCGCGCGACCGGAACATCTTCGCCATCGACCAGGAATCCCGTTGCCCCGATCTCTAGGGACAGCTCGCTATCTCCAATCGCCTGCCGCAGCAAGTCGCCAACCCGCTGGAAGGCACCCTGGGAAGCCGGATCCGGGTACAGATTGAAGACGGTCCAGGCCGCGGCTAACCCTTCAACGACCGCGGAGGCGCGAGCCAGGCCAGTCGTCATCCGTCGATGCTGATGAGATCTTCTCGAAGTGCGTACATGACCGCCTCGTTTCGAGAATGGAGGCCGAGTTTGTCGAGGATATTCCGGACATGGTTCTTCACAGTGTTTTCGGAGATGAAGAGCTTCTCACCGATCTCCCGGCTGGTCTGGCCATCGGCAATGAGCTGGATCACTTCGACTTCCCTACCGGTCAGCGTTGGTTTCCGCCCCACCACCACATCGCGGTGTTTGAGCAACTGGGCAAAGGTGTCAAACAGCTTGCCGCCCATCATCGGCGACACCACCGCTCCCCCGTTGACTACCCACTTCATTGACTCCACCAACTCGGGGAATGGTGTCGACTTGACGATGTAACCGCGCGCCCCTGCCTTTATGGCGGCGAGTAGGTCTTCCTCCGACTCGCTCGACGTCAGAAGCACCACCTTCGATCCGGAGGAGGCGTTAATGATCTTGTCCACGACCTCCACGCCGGACATGCCAGGCATCAGGACGTCGAGCACCACCAAATCAGGTTTCAGCTCCTTGGCGAGCATCACGGCTGCCATCGCGTCCTCCGCCTGACCAACCACCGTAAAACCGGCATTCTCGAAAGCGGCCGACAGGCCGGCCTTGAAAAGCGGGGCGTCGTCGACGACGAGGACGTTGGTCATGCAGGCTCGATCAGGCCGTAGGCCCCGTCGCGACGCCGGTAGAGCACACTCGGCAGATCCGAGTCGGCGCTCTGAAAGAAGAAGAAGGCGTGCCCAAGCGTTTCCATTTGCAGCGCAGCCTCCTCAGGCGTCATCGGTTTCATCACGAACTGCTTCACCTTGACGATCTCGAGCGCGTCAGATTCAGAGGAATCTTCGACCAATCCTGCCTGCTCATTGAGATATTTGTTGTCGGCGCGGCGCGAGCGAGTAATCAGGCGACCCTTGAGTTTCTTGATCTGTTGACCGAACCGTTCCGCCGTTACGTCAAGGGCGGCTTCCGGTGTGCTGGCCGCTCCCGCAACCCGGACCACGTTTCCTGCCGCCGAGGCGGTGATCTCAACTCGAAAGCGCTCGTCGGCGATGCGGGGGTTTCGCTCCTCCGTTACCTCAACGTCAGCCGTGTTGACACCATCGAAGAACCTGGCCGCGCGGGCGATTTTGCTCGCTGCCGACTCGCGAAACCGTTCTTCGATCTGGAAGTTGCGGCCGTGCATCTTGACGTCCAAGATCATCCTCCTGGATTGGGGCACCCACAGTCGCTCGGAATGAGCGAGCGAGATGAGCCGCTGAATTGGCTTCGCCTCGCCTCTTCGAATCGGATCACACGACAACTCTACCCGCCGAAGTCGCCGTTACACCGTAGATCGCAGATTCACCGGCGGCCTGCCGGGCAGCCCACAGTGTCGCGCCGGTGGTGAGCACGTCGTCCACGAGGATTAGTGGACCGGGCGGAACCGGGCGAGAACCAAACCGGACAGCCCTCCTCCGCTCTCGCCGAACCCCTGCGTGAACCGGAGCCCACGGCGGCACCTGCAAAACATCCGCCAACCCCAATCCGGTGATAGCCGCGAGAGCCCCTGCCAGTTCTCGACCCGGGTCCACCCCGTACTTCCACGTGCGCCAGAGAACTCTCCGGACCGGCACCAACGTGCCATCAGTGCCGGCGACCAGTTCGGCCATACGTTCGGCCAGGAGGTCGGCCGCCTGCCGAATCCCTTGATACTTCAAGCGGTGCACCAGCACACGAGCAGGACCGGCATGCACGAAGCCCGACCCGACCAGCAATCCTCCGGGAATACGCCTCAGCCCCCCCGGAATCAGCTGACCCCGACATCTCCGGCAGAGCGATCCGCCCCCGGCCCGTACGCAAACGAGGCAGAGCATGACGGCACCATAGGTAGGGCCACCGACAGATTCGATCACGTCCTGTCGGCCCTCGGCGCTGCATAGACGGCACTGGTGAAAACCGGTAGTAACGACCCCACCGACAGAATCTCGTGACATTACCACTGAGAGTGGCTAGGTTAGGAGTTGGGGCTCACGCTGGGAGGCGAAGTGATCGGAACCGTAGAGGTCAACCGGGAGCGACAGAGATTGCGCCGGCTGCGCAAACTGGCCGTGGTGCTGGCCATCCTTGCCGTCTGGATGTGGTGGCGGATTGCCAACGGTGAAGCACCGTGGCCGGCGCTCCCGCAACTGTCCGATGAGGCGCTGTTCTGGCTCCCCGGGATTCTCATCGTCGCGATGCTGGCGGCGGTCCTGATCGTCCCCATGTTGGGCAACTCCCGCTCGCCCCATGTCATATTCCGCTCCGAGCAGTTGACGCCCGCCTTCTCGGATGTCAAAGGGCTAGGGCGAGTGCTCGACGAGGTGAGCCACACATTGCGAGTGCTACTTGATCACGAGACCCTGAGAAACGAGATGGGCGGATCACCCCGCCGGGGAGTCCTGTTCGAAGGCCCGCCCGGCACCGGTAAGACTCACGTCGCCAAGGCGATGGCAAAGGAGGCAGGAGTCCCTTTCCTCTTCGTTTCCGCCACAGCCTTTCAGAGCATGTGGTTCGGGATGACTGCCCGCAAAATCAAGGCGTTCTTTCGAGCTCTCCGCAAGGCCGCCCGCCAAGAGGGCGGCGCCATAGGCTTCATCGAAGAAATCGACGCAATCGGGTTGAGCCGCTCACGAAGAGGCGCCACGTCGGCCACGGGGTCGAAGATGGTCGACCGGTCCATAAGCAGCGACACGGGTGGCATGGTTAATGAACTCCTTATCCAGATGCAGAGCTTCGACGAGCCGACTACGAGAATGCGCCTGATCGGACGGCTCAAGGATCTCGTCAATCAATTCTTGCCCGAACATCGACGGCTCCCGAAGCAAGCGGCTCCTTACGCCAACATCCTCTTGATCGGAGCAACCAATCGGGCCGCCGCGCTGGACGCGGCCCTGCTCCGCCCTGGCCGTTTCGACCGGGTCTTGCACTTCGGGCTGCCCAGCCTATCCGGCCGCCGGGAGCTGATCGATTACTTCCTTGAAAGCAAGTCGCACGCACCAGAGCTCGATACCGATGGAGCGCGGAACGAGCTGGCTTCTGCAACCCTCGGGTATTCCCCTGCCTCGCTGGAGCGGCTCTTCGATGAGGCGCTACTACTCGCTCTGCGCGCCGAACGGGCCACGTTGTCGCTGGGTGACGTTCATAAGGCCCGGCTGGAGATCGAGGTCGGCCTGCCGGAACCGATCGACTACCCGGTCGACGAAGCACGGACCATTGCCTCGCATGAGGCAGGTCACGCAACGATGGCGTACCTGGTCGGCAAGGGCCGACGGCTAGAGATGCTCTCGATAATCAAACGGCGAGAGGCCCTCGGATTCCTCGCTCACCGCCTCATCGACGAGCGTCATACCCAACGCCGAAGCGAATTGATCGCTTTGATCCAAATCTCGCTGGGCGGGATGGTGGCCGAGGAACTGTTCTTCGGGGAGTCCGGGACCGGTCCCGCCGGCGACCTATCCTCGGCCACCCAAGTGGCAGCCGAGATGGTCGGATCTCTGGGTCTGGGAGGCTCCCTGGTGTCGTTTCATGCCCTGGACGACGGCCCGCTGGGCGGCAACCTGGTCGCTAAAGTCCTGGCCGATGCTCAGGGGAGGGCTGCCGTGGAGAAGATCCTGTCCGACAGCCAAGGCGAGGTCGGCCGCCTACTCGCCCAGAACCGTCACATAGTTGAAGCCCTCCGCGATGCCTTGCTCACCCGCCACGAGCTGATCGGGGACGAAATACTCGACGTGATCCGGGCGGCGGAAACGGCCGGAGGGCCGGCCGAGCCGGTGGAGATCATCGATCTCAGGGAAAAAGAAGTACTTGGTACCTAGTACCGGTACTTCTTCTACGTTCCCTCTTTCCAGGTAGCGAGGTATTCGACTTGCTCATCGGTGAGGATTTCGAGGCCACAGCCAAGGTGCTGTAGCTTGATTCTGGCCACCTCTTGATCGAGCTCCCCGGGAAGGGTGTAGACCCCCGGTGCAAGGCTGTCGGCCCCGTTGACCAACCATTCGGCCGCCAGAGCCTGATCAGAGAAGGACATGTCCATGACATCGGCCGGATGCCCTTCCGCCGCGCTCAGGTTGACCAACCTACCCTCGGCAGCCACCAGCAACCTGCGTCCGTCGCTCAGAACGAACTCCTCCAGGTTCTCCCGGACCGGCCGCCGCTCAACAGCCTTGGCTGCCAGGGCCGGAAGATCGAGTTCGACATCGAAGTGACCGGCGTTGGCAAGAATGGCCCCATCCTTCATCCGGTCGAAGTGCCGATCCCGAAGCACATGCTTGTTGCCCGTCACAGTCACAAAAACGTCGCCGACCGAGGCGGCGTCATCGGCAGTGAGGACCTGATGGCCGTCCATGGCGGCTTCCAACGCGCGCACCGCATCGACTTCGACCACCACCACTTTGGCGCCCATTCCATTAGCCCGATCGGCCACACCACGACCGCAGTCTCCGTACCCAACAACGACTACTGTGGATCCCGCCAGGAGAACATTCGAAGCTCTGAGGATGCCATCCATCGACGACTGCCCGGTACCATAGCGGTTGTCAAAGAGGTGCTTGGTGGCACTGTCGTTGACCGCCACAACCGGCAGCCGCAGAGTTCCGTCGCCGGCCATAGCACGCAAACGGATCACGCCCGTTGTCGTTTCTTCGGTGGACCCAATCGGCTTCAGGTCAGTGCGCTCAGTGTGCAGCACGGTCAAGAGATCCGCGCCGTCGTCCATGGTGATGTCCGGTCTCGTATCGAGGACCGCGTGGATATGCTGGTAGTAACGCTCGCTGTCCTCGCCCCGGACGGCGAAAACGGAGATACCCTCATCGACCAGCGCCGCGGCAACGTCGTCCTGAGTGGACAGCGGGTTCGAGGCGCACAGAACGACCTCCGCCCCACCGTCCCGCAGCGCCAGCATCAGGTTGGCGGTCTCGGCGGTGACGTGCAGGCAGGCGGCTACCCGCCGACCGGCCAGTGGTTGCTCGGTCCTGAAACGCTGGCGAATCGTCTCCAACACGGGCATCCGGCGCCCGGCCCATGTCACCCTTCGTGCGCCCGATTCGGCCAGCCGCAGGTCTGCGATGTCGTAGTCCATGATCACTCCTCGTTGAGTAGAACCTTGAGATGTTCGATGACTTCGACCGGTACAGGGTCAATCCCCTCCTGCTCAGCAAGATGAACGGACGCGAGGTCGCCGATCAACGCCAGGCTGGCTATCCGAGCGACACGTGAATCCCCCTGCGACCACACCTCCCCGACCACCGGCACCTTCTCCGCAATCAGGTTCGTAGTGAGAGCGAACCGGCGTCCCACCTGGGGATGTTCGTCCCTGTCGCGGAGCAGAACGACCCCGACCGACCGGCGGGTGAGCGACTCCAGGGCCGACCAGCCGACGATTTCATTGTGATCGAGCTCCGGTAGCACCGACCAAAAGGCCGGCCGCTTGCCATTCTCATTGATCTGCGTCTTCCATCGTTGCGCCACCGGAGCCGTCAAGCCGGTCGAACCGTAAATGAGGGAGATGCGACCGGCTAGGCCATCCGCCAGATCCAAGGCCAATCGCCCGGCCGGACCGGACCGACCCTCACCCCACAGCTCACCAACCACCGATGAAGCCTCCTGGAGCGCTTCGACCTGCTCTCCGGCGACGCCCGCCGACTCGAGCAACCGCAGCACTCCGCCCGTCAAATAGCCGAGTGCCGCTCGCGGTTGGAGCCCGGTCGGTACCCGGATGATCGGCAGACGCCGCTGATCGGCAAGGTCGCCCAGCGCCCCACCTCCCGCCACCACTGCAACCGGCAGCTCCAGTGCCAGCGCGTCTTCCACCACCGATCGCGTTTCCTCCGTGTTCCCAGAATACGAAACGGCGATCACCAGCGGCCGCAGACCGGCTACCCAACCTGGAAGGGTGTACCCCTTGTTGACGGCAACCAACGCCGACGGGATTGCGGCAGCTGCCATATCACCCGAGATGCCCGAACCCCCCATCCCGCACACAAGAACGGTTTCCGCCCTGGGAACTGGGGGCGGGACGAGATCAGCCGCCCACCGGTACTGATCGCCCAATCCGCTCATCATCCCCCACATGGGGTTCATGAGTCGCCGCGCCTGGTCGCTTCTTCGACGAGCATGATGGGGATTCCATCCCGAACCGGATAACGGAGGCCGCAGCTAGTGCATACCAGTTCCCGATCCTCGTCGCGCAGATTACCCTTGCAAGCAGGACATACCAGGATGTCCATCAACTCCTGGGGGATCATCAGACCTCCTCCACGATCGAGCGGACGCGGTCGACGAGTTCTGAAACCGCCGCCGCGTCCCCCGCTTCGACGTTGAGCCGAAGCACCGGCTCCGTGTTCGACGGCCGGAGGTTGAACCAGCGGTCGTCCCATTCGAGAGTGAGACCGTCGGTCCGGTCCTCCCCGGCGTCGGCGAAGCCCTCGGCTACCAGCTCGAGTGCCCGAATCTGATCCTTCACATGAAGGTTGATTTCGCCCGAGGCGGCGTACGGTTCGAATTCCCTACGCAGCTCCGATAGCGGTCGACCGTCCTCTGACATCACCTGGAGCAGGATCAACATGGCCAGCATGCCCGAGTCCGCCCGGAAGTTGTCACGGAAGTAATAGTGACCGGAATGCTCCCCCCCAAATGCGGCTCCGGTGTCCGCCATCACTTGCTTGATGAAGGAGTGCCCCACCCGGGTGCGAACGGGCGAACCACCGGCGGCGCGCACACTCTCCGGCACGGCGCGACTGGTGATCAAGTTGTGAACGATGGTTGCTCCGGGTTCTTTGCGAAGAAACCACGCAGCGATGATGGCGGTGGTGGTGCTGCCCGACAACGGCAGGCGTTGGTCGTCGACAAAGAACGCCCGATCTGCATCTCCGTCGAAGGCTACTCCCAGATCGGGGCGTTCACGATCCATAAGCGCGAGCAGATCGCGCAGGTTTTCAGGCTTGAGCGGATCGGCCGGATGGTTGGGAAAGGTCCCATCCGGTTCGAGATAGAGCCCAGACAGATGAGCAGTCAGGCGATCGAAAACAGACGGCAGGACCACGCCGGCCATGCCGTTTCCGCCATCGACCGCCACTGTGAGGGGACCGATCCGTTCGGGGTCGACGATGCTGAACAGATGCTCGATGTACCCGGGGAGGGGATCGAAGGGTTCAATCGTTCCGGTTGTCTCGTGGTCGGGAACCCCGGCGGCAGCTTCCGTCCTGATTACTTCCAAACCGGTATCGGCACCGACCGGGGCGGCACCTTCCCGACAGAGCTTGATACCGTTCCATTCCGGGGGGTTGTGCGAAGCGGTGATCATGGCTCCCGGAACCTGCAACTTCCCTGACACGTAGTACACGGTGTCGGTCGCAACCTGGCCTATGTCGAGTACGTCCAGGCCTTGGGAAGCGGCGCCGGCCATGAACGCACCCGAGATAGCCGGTGTCGACAACCGGCAGTCATAGCCGACCGCGATACGGCTCGCACCGGTGAAGCGGGCAAACGCCGCGCCGATGCTGCGCGCCGCATCTTCGTCGAGGTCACCCGTATCCGTCCGCCCCCGTATGTCATAGGCCTTGAAGATCTTCTGCAGGTTGCCCATTCATCGTCCTTGCTGCCGGTGCCGGGTCGCATTGTACGGCCAGAGACATTACTGCTGTATCTCGCACATAAGGTCTTCGCCAGCCATCGGCGGAATCTGGCAGAGGACAGTCGCCGTCCCGGGGTGAGCACGCACGACGAAAGTGCAGAGTCTGTTCGCACTGATGGGCGCCCTAGAACCGGAGGAAGCCGCCCACTTGGTTCGAGGCAGAACGTGAAAGTAGGTGAGAGAACGCGGTACTTCGGTCGGGACGCACGCCACGAACCCATCCCTACACTGCACGGCGCATATGACGACGTCGCCTACTTTCGAATCCGTCTCCGTTGTTCTACCGGCCTACCGTTTGGGCGAGCAGATCGCGGCCAGCATGACGACGGTGGCCGGCACTTTGCCGGGAGCACAGATCGTGGTGGTCGACGATGGAAGTGACGACGGCACTTTCGAGCGGGCGCAACAAGCAGCTGCCACGCTGGCCCGGGCTCGGGTAGTCAAGCACCCCCAGAATCGAGGCAAAGGAGCGGCCCTCCAAACGGGGGCGGCGGCTGCGGACGGGTCGATTGTGGTTTTCCTCGACGGCGACCTCGATCTGCCACCTGCCCAGCTTCCGAGCTTGTTAGGGTTGTTCGCCGAGCGGGACGCCGATGTGCTCGTTGGGTCGAAACAGGCGAGAATGAGC
>Ga0224512_10001914_pt1 | contig 19541 bp, 14 predicted proteins | sample SF_May12_sed_USG_4_FD_169103 | JGI IMG/M metagenome (GOLD analysis project Ga0224512, IMG submission 169103) | Sediment microbial communities from San Francisco Bay, California, United States - SF_May12_sed_USGS_13 | ecosystem: Environmental > Aquatic > Marine > Sediment | place: USA... | reverse complement strand
CTCGGTCCCCGCTGTTTCCGTCGGATCCGCTGGTTCAAAAATGGGGTGGTCCAGCCGACCATCGATGTGAATTCCGTCACCACTCCACGCCAGGCCGATGCGCGAAATCTCATCGTCGCCAAACGCCCGGTACAGTATGTAAACGGTTCCTTGCAAACGCACCGCTGCGGCGTTCAGCACGTAACGAGACTCCCAGGGGTGGTCGGCAATGGGGTCGAGGATAGAGCCGTCGAGTGGACGCTGCAAACCAGTTGCCGGTGGCGGTGGTGTGGTCGTCGTCTGCAGCACGACAAAGCGGTCCGCATCAGCTGAAACACCTAGCAGGTGTTCGCGTAGATTCTCCGATTCGCGACCCTGACCGATCAGTTCGACTATCTTGTCGTCAACGGTGTTTTCATCTCCGATGCGGGCGCGTTTCATGTACAGCGTGAGAAAATCGCGCGTCGCCCAATCACGTTCGACCAGCGAGGATAGGGGTGTGGGCACACCCAAGCCGCCACGACGACTAAAACTGGCCCATGTCCACGCAGACAATGGCACGAACGCGGCATCAGGAAGCGTGATCGACAGGTGGTAAACATCCGTTGCGGCGGTCAGTAATCGAGCCGCATCGGCTTTGTGCGGCTCGCGCTGGGCCAGCTCATCGGCATAGCGCCGCAAGCGCTCGACCAAGATACGCTGGTGCAAGTTTTCGAACGCGTTGTGAGCGCTCAGCACTCGTCTTCCCCAGTGCCCTCTTATCGATGCGGCGATACGCCGACCAAAGTCCTTTGGCTCGCGTGAATAGCATTGCCACAGATGAGAGAAAAGTTCTACGCCGATAATGCCCTTGAGCATTTTCAAAAGAAACCACGTGGTAGGAAATTCGCCCCCCAACCCGCGCTCGATGTTCACCATAACCACGCGACCCGCCAATCGAGAAAGGGCAGAGGTGCCGCTTAGTTCCGACGGGTGATCCAGTGTTTCGAAATCAATGGCCACAGGCTCCAGCCTTGCCACATGAAACCACTCGGGCACCCCGTCGTTTTCGATGTAATCAAGAATACGATTCAGATAATACGGGGGCTCGGTCCAGGCCGCCCTGGCCAGTGCGTCACAGGGGTCCCATTCCTGTAGCAGATCGCCGACGTTGGCGTAGGCGAGGTGCGTTAAGAGACTAGTGGGCGGCGTACGTTTAAGGACAGCGAGAGCTGCCTCTTTTGTAAGCTGGAAACTCGTGCCGCGTTCGTCATCACTGCCCACGGCACCATTAACACGGCGATCTGCACCTAACTTGATATTGCCAACACCCGCGGCGAAAGTGGTGCAAACATGCTCGACCATCTGTTGCGTTCCATCGACGGATCCCACGTCGAATGGCATCACGTCCTTCACCAACGCTGCCTCCACATCACGCATAAATGCATGAACGCGAAAGAGAATGTCATGGGAGCTTTTTAACTCATGAACGTCCAGGTGTTCCGAGATAAAGCGCATGAACTCTTGCCGGTAACGATCGATCAGCTCCTGATACACTTCGTTGGCCCATACCAGTCCGCCGTCGGTTTTCTCCAGGACCTGCGGCACGAGAATGCCTACATGCGGCACGAACTCCCACGCGCCCAGGCGTGGCAGATAGGGTGCCATCTCTTGCTCACGGTCGTGCCAGACTTTCTTGAAATCGCCACCGCCAGCGGCGAAGAGATCGGCCTGGCGGTCGAGCAGTCGCTGGGCTTCGTGGCGAACGACGGCGGTTGCCGAGACCGATTGTGGCCTATCGGAAGAGATGGCGTCGTCCAGGGACCTGACTTCGTCGATAAATCCGGCCAGTCGGGCCAGAAAAAAAGGAAAGAGTCCGTCGACAATATCATCGCGGTGAAAGTGGCGTTTAAAACGGTAGGCCAGAAGAAAGTCCCTCACCACCTGAATCCACTCCTTGCTGCTGAGAGCGATTCCGTTCTCGGACCGGTCGGCAAGCTTCTCCATACGTTTACGAAAATTGTCGGGGATGATCTCGAGCAGCAATGTTTCATCAAAATGATTGAACTCGAGCTTAAATCGGCGGCGCAGCGTGTCGGCGCCGAGCCGGTGGGGCGGAGGTGTGGCATCGATGTCGGGTCCATCGACCAACGGTGCCGTCTGTGCACGGCCGCGAGCGAGCCACCAGTCGTCGTGCCGCCCTACCTGGTGCAGTAGTGCGTGGGTAACCTGGTGAAAGACGAGCTTGAGTATGCCGACGTCGTGCCGGAAGGACGCGACTCCGAGAGGGATTTCGCAAATTGCAAGACCGTCGACCAAGGCCCGAGTGACCACCCATGGGTCAAAGCCGAATTTGCCAACCTCTCTGGCCCAGGTTGCGGAATCGCCCAAACATCTGCGGATGAGCTGCCGGGACATGGCGAACACACCGGGCGTGGGCTGACGCACGCGAAAACCAAAGACGCCGGTCATCACCGGGTAGGCCAAAAGCGACTCGACGGGATGCGCCAGTGGGTGTCGGCTAAAATGAGCGAGCGCCAGATCCTGGCCGTCCTCACGAACGCTGTCGAGAAGACGCAAAATCCAGTGGGGGGCGAAGCCGCGTCCCGGTTCATCCCTGCCGCCCGTCTGCGGCGCCAGGTCTGGAGGGAGCATGACAAGGGGGGCACCGCACCTGGATGCCACTTCGAGCAACGCGCGAACGTTCCAGCCCCGGCTTTCGATACCCAGACTGTGGAGAATGCAGTGCCGGTGAACTCGGCGGGAGCGGCCGCGTCCTGTAAGTCCCTTTATCAGCGCGGAACCGCTCTCCCGCGGCCCCACGCAGAGTACGAGAGTGCGCCCCGAGATGCCGGCGTGTTCCAGACCTAGTTGCGCGGTCTTCACGATCCCGGGTAGCGTATCGAGCTCGTCTTGGAATGGGATGCCGACGACCGCCTGAATGTCCTGGAGACCCCCGAGCGACTCTACTTGCTCATCGACATCGTTTTTGAGCTTTTCCAGCATTCCCGCTTCGGATTCGTCTATGAGCTCGGGTGATTGCAACGACTCCTCCTTGTTGCCCCGTCCACGCCGTCATTCGGCCATTGCCCTTGCTGGTTCCCCTGGCAACCGGCGTGCCATCCGAGCGCGCGCAAGGGATGCGCGTGTGGACGTTGCGGGGACTCTTGAGCAAGGGAAAGATTGTAGCGAAAGGCTCCGGTATTCAAGTGGAAAGTGAGCGATCGCCTCGCCGTCGGCGAGCCGCCGGGCCCGCTCTTGGGGTGGCAACGGACGGTAGCCCGGCCGGCCGCCGCGAGGGGAGGGCGGTCAGCGGGCCTCGCTGGCACGTCTTTTGCGGCTTGTCGCAATCATGAGTGCCAATCGCAAAGTCTTCGTCGCTCTGCTGGTCCTGTCCGTCGTCCAAACCTTTCTATACTACCCGCAGGTACCTGAGGTGATGGCGTCGCATTTCGACGGAGCGGGGCACCCCAACGGATGGATGCCCAAGACCGCCTTCTTTTGTCTTCACCTGGCCATGATGGCGATCATGACACTGTCTTTTCTATTTCTGCCGCGTTCATTGAATCAATTTCCGATACGTACTTGGAGCCTGCCCCGCAAGGATTACTGGTTATCACCCGAGAGACGGGAAGCAACGCAGCGATTTATTCAAGACCAGATGCTCCTATTTGGTATTGCTACCCTCGTACTATTGATCGTCATCATACAGCTGGCGATCGAAGCCAACCTCAACCCTCCGCCAACTCTGTCGTCGATTACGAAGCAGTTTCTGGTGGGATATTTTGTGTTCACAGCAGCGTGGCTCATGCGGTTCTTTTATCGCTTTGCACGAGCACCCGCGGTCTAGAAAACGTCACGGCTCAGGCAACGGACAGCAGCTTGAACGCTTTTTCCGCTATATCGATGGTTGTGTCGATTATCGCCTCATCGTGAGCAGTGGACAGAAAAGCAGCCTCGAATTGCGACGGGGCCATGTACACGCCACCATCCAATACCGCGTGGAAGAACCTGCTAAAACGTTCCGCATCTGATCGGCTTGCCGACTCCCAATCTGTAACCGGATGGTCGTTGAAAAACATACCGAACATAGTGCCCACGCGGTGGGTCACAACCCTTACGCCGGCCGCTCGCGCAGCTTGGGTGAGGCCGGTGACCAGCTTGTTCGCCATCGCCTCTAGCCCTTCCCAAACACCCGGTTCTTTTAGTTCCTGCAAGGTCTCTATGCCCGCCCTCATCGCCAGCGGATTGCCCGAGAGCGTGCCCGCCTGATAAACGGGACCGACAGGAGCGACCATCTCCATAATGTCGCGCCGACCCCCGTATGCGCCGACCGGCAAACCGCCTCCGATCACCTTGCCCAACGCGGTAAGATCCGGCCGTACCTTATAGAGCGTTTGTGCCCCGCCGGGGTTGACGCGAAAGCCGGTCATCACCTCGTCAAAGATGAGCAGGGCGTTGTTCTTGTCGGTGAGGGCGCGCAGACCATCAAGGAATCCCGGCACCGGCGGCACCAAACCCATATTGCCGCTCACGGGCTCGACAATGACCGCGGCGATGTCACCGGCATTGTCTTCAAAGACTCTCTCCACCGATTCGAGGTTGTTGTAAGCGGCGACCAGCGTGTGCTGAACCGCCTCGGATGTCACGCCCGGAGAGTCGGGCAACCCGAGTGTCGCCACGCCGGAACCCGCCTGGACCAGAAGCATATCGGCGTGTCCGTGATAGCCACCTTGGAACTTGATGATCTTCTTGCGTTCGGTGAAAGCCCGTGCCAGACGGAGCACACTCATGGTGGCTTCGGTCCCTGAGTTCACGAAACGCAGCATTTGCAGATTAGGCATGAACGAAGCGATTAGTTGAGCGAGCTCCAATTCGAGGGGGCTGGGGGCGCCATAGCTGGTTCCCCTCGCTACTTGCTCCCGAAGGGCAGAGACGACGCGCGGGTGGGAGTGGCCAAGAATCAATGGACCCCAGGACAGAACATAGTCGATATAACGATTACCATCGATGTCGAACAGGTAGGGTCCTTCACCTCTTTCGATAAACAGCGGCTGACCGCCAACCGCTGTGAACGCTCGTACCGGCGAATCCACACCACCTGGCAGTAGGCTCTGCGCCTCCTTGAAGAGTCTTACCGATTTGTCGATCTTGCCCACGTGTTGCCTCCATTAGAGATCACGAAAGAGTTCATGTCCGGCGAGCGGGTTAGTCAAATGGATGCTTGCGCTCGCTGCCCAGGATGTGAGCCAGCTGATCACAAGGCGTGCCGTGATCCGGCCAGGTGCTGTTATTGGGCGCGCGCACCACGCCGGGCGGACATCTCGCGGACATAGTCGACCAGTCTTTGTACCTGATCGACCGACGTCTGCGGAAAGATACCGTGTCCCAAATTGAAAATGTGACCTGGGTTTCCCCCCGCTCTAGCGAGAACGTCGTCCACGCGAAGTTTCAGCTCGGGCCAGGGTGCCAGCAGCGCAGCCGGATCCAGATTGCCCTGTATCGAACGTTCGTGACCGATTCGGTGCCAGGCTTCATCGAGCGGGAGGCGCCAGTCGATTCCGACCACGTCACCTCCGCACCGAGCAACCTCTTCGATGTACGCCCCAGTTCCCGTGCTGAAGTTGATCACCGGGACGCCGCCCCGCGCTACCTTCGCAAAGAGCGTCGTGTTATACGGTTGAACGTAGCGTTTGTAGTCCTGTGCTCCCAGCGCCAGCCCCACCCACGAATCAAAGATCTGCAAGGCAGACGCGCCCGCTTCGGCTTGTGCCAGCAGATAGTCGGCCTGTACCTGGACCAGTTTGTTCATTAGCATCGTCCAGGCGTCCGGCTCGTGGTATATGAATGACTTCACTTTGGTATAATCCCTCGATCCGCCACCCTCGATCGCATAGCTCGCCAGCGTAAACGGTGCTCCGCAAAAACCGATCAAGGGAATGCCACGGGGGTTCAACTCGTCGCTCACCATCTTGATGGCCCGCAAAGTCCCGGGCATCGACACATCGGCAGGTGGGGTGGTAAGTGATCCAACATCCTGAGGGTGCCCGATGGGGTTCTTTATCCGTGGTCCCACACCCTTCACGAATTCGAGGTCGAAGCCCATGCCGATGAGGGGCGGCAAGATATCGGCGAAAATAATCGCCGCATCAAAACCAAATCTCTCGATCGGCTGCAGTGTGATCTCTGCGGCGAGTTCCGGCGTGCGGATTACTTCGAGCATCTCGTGCTCAGCCCGAGTTGCCCGATACTCCGGCATGTAGCGTCCCGCCTGACGCATGAGCCAGATCGGCGTATGATCGACCCTCAGCCGGCGGCAGGCACGTAGAAAAACAGGCTTGGGTTCCTTCTCGCTCATGCCAACCATTTTACTGCGTCTTTCGCGTGATAGGTGATGATCAGGTCGGCCCCAGCGCGTTTGATGCAGGTAAGGACCTCGAGAACCGTTTTTTGCTCATCGAGCCAATCGTTGGCTGCTGCGGCTTTTAGCATCGCGTACTCCCCGCTGACGTTGTACGCGACCAGCGGTAGGTCCGGAAAGTGATCGCGGAGTCGACAGATGACGTCGAGATACGGAAGTCCGGGTTTGACCATAAGAAAGTCGGCACCTTCATCAACATCCGCCGCAGCCTCGCGCAAAGCCTCTCGCGCGTTCGCCGGATCCATTTGGTGCGTCTTGCGATCGCCAAACTTTGGCGTACCCTCTGCCGCCTCACGAAACGGACCGTAGAAAGATGAAGCATACTTTACCGCGTAGGACATAATGGGCAGGTGTGCGAAGTCGTTCTCATCCAGCACGTCGCGAATCGATTGCACCATTCCGTCGATCATACCGCTCGGCGCCACAATGTCCGCGCCCGCAGTCGCGTGCGAGAGAGCGACTTTGCCCAGAACTGCGAGTGTTTCATCATTCAAGACGTAGCCTTCTTCCAGCGTCTTGTGGGTGCGACCACCACCCCCCGTGTTGAGCACGCCGCAATGTCCATGGTCGGTGTACTCACACAAACACACATCGGTGATCACAATGAGATCAGGAACAGCCTTCTTGATGGCTCGTATCGCCTGCTGGACGATGCCGTCATCCGCAAAGTTCTCGACCCCGATGGGATCTTTTTCGGCAGGAATGCCGAAGAGCATAACCGCGGGAATCCGCAACGACGCCAGCGATTCCGATTCGCGCGCCAGCTGATCGACCGACAGTTGGTGGACGCCAGGCATCGCCCCGATGGGGTTGCGTATGTCGCTACCGTGCCTCACAAAAAGCGGATAAATGAAATCACTGGCCGCCAGTCGGGTCTCGCGCACCATCGCCCTGAGCGCGGATGTCTTTCTCAAACGTCGCGGGCGAACTGTAAGATGCGCTTCTGCCAACTTCTTCTGATTGACAATATCCTCGATCATTTCGCACCCACTTGAAAATGGTGGACCAGCCCGTCTATCAGACCATCGGTCGTGTATTCGCTGGGAATGACACCGACATTCAGCTCGAGTTCGCGGGCCGCTTGCGCGGTTACCGGACCAATGCAAGCGATCAACGTTTGCTTGGCAAGTTCAAAGTCGGGATCTTGCTTACGGACAGCGGCAATAAAGTTGCGCACTGTGGAACCACTGGTGAATGTAATCGCGTCCACCCCTTTTTTCAATTCATTGATCTGGGAGTGATCAAAGTCCGCCGGTAGCGTGTGGTAGACCGGAACGACCGTGACGCTTGCGCCGTGGGACTCCAGAATCCGGGGTAGAGTCTCACGAGCGATTTCAGCCCGCAGCAAGAGAATACGCCGGTCGGCGAGGTCACCCAGCCCATCCGCAATGGCTTCGCCGACGTACTCGTCAGGCACAAAAGCCGACTCGATACCACATTTGGCCAGCGCCGCCGCTGTTGATGGACCGACCGCTGCCACCTTCACACCGTCGAAAATAGCGGTGGACAGAGAGTCAGCCGCCAGACGTTTCCGAACAGCGGCAACGCCGTTGGAGCTAGTGAACACCACCCAGTCGAACGTCGCCAGTGAACGGATGGCCTCGTCCAAGGGCCCAAGGTTCGCGACTGGTACGATGCGTATGGCAGGCATCAGGACTGACGTTGCGCCCAGGTCGGATAATCGGTCGACAATGGATTGCGCCTGATCAGCTGCCCGGGTTACAACGATTCGCCGACCCTGGAGCGGCCTGCGATCCTCTGGGGTTGCCCTGCCCACAGGCGATGTGGTCAGTCGAGAGAGTATGGTTGCGGCGCCCAGATTGGTCGCCTCCCGGGCCAGGCGCTCACCGAGTTCAGTCGCATCCTCACCACTTCCTTCGACGCGCACCACGTCACGGCCATTCGGCGAGATCACCAGACCGTTCATCTGCAAACGGTCGCCCCCCTCGCTCGGCGCGGCAAAGGCTGCTATTGGCAGCGAGCAACCCCCTCCAAGGCCTTGCAGAAACTTCCTCTCGGCGGTCACGCTTGCCCGAGCCTCCGCATCGTCTATCAATTGCAGGAGGGCCAAAGTGTCCTTGTCATCGGCACGGCATTGCACGGCGAGGGAGCCTTGCCCCGGGGCCGGCAGCATGACGTCGAATGGGAGCCACTCGGTCACGTGTTCGGTCAATCCCAGGCGCTGCAAACCCGCTGCTGCCAGCACCGTTGCATCGTACTTACCGTCGATGGTCTTTCGCACACGGGTGTCAACATTGCCTCGAATGGACAGAATTTTCAGGTCTCCTCGCACGGCAAGAAGCTGCGCCTGCCGACGAACGCTGCTGGTTCCAACGGTGGCTCCGTCCGGAAGGGTCGCCAAGGTTTGCCCGTCGCGTGCGATCAACCCGTCGCGCGCATCTGCGCGCGCTGTAACGGCAGCGACGATCAAGTCGCCGTTTTCCTCGATAGGGAGGTCCTTGAGCGAGTGGACGGCGAAATCGACCTCGCCACGGCGTAGACCCCGCTCGATCAGGGTCGTGAAAACACCGCTCCCGCCAAACTCGGGTAGCGGAGTGTCGATGATCTCATCACCCTCGGTGACAAAAGTCTTGACCTCGCATTCGAACTCAGGGCAAGCCTGCTTCAATAGTTCGGTGACACGGCTGGTTTGCCACAAGGCGAGTCTTGAAGTGCGTGTGCCAACGATGAGTTTCCGCCGCCGCTGTCCTCGCATCACAACTCGTTCTTGTCGGTTGTTGTCAAGCCGAAGAGGTCGCGGACCGTGGTCACGTACTCCTTCTTGAGGCCGTCCCCGGCCAACTCCTTCAAGCGACCGGTTGGTTCGTGCAGTAGTTTGTTGACCAGCGACCGTGACAGGTGCCGAACATGCTCTAGCTTTTCTGGATCGACTCCTTGCAGGTGACGGAGAGTGCGCTCAACTTCCCGCTGACGAATCAGTTCCGCCTTGTGACGCAAGTCGGATATGAGCGGCCTGATTGCCAGATCGTTTAATTCGGCTCTGAGCGCTCTTATTTCCTTGGCGATGATGGCCTCTACTTTGGGCACCTGTTTGCGGCGTGCGGCGAGAGCGTCATCGAGGCCACCTCGCAAATCATCGGCGTCAAAAAGGCTGATTTCTGGTAGCTGTCTCACGCTTGGGTCGACATCGCGCGGCACAGCGATGTCCAAAAGAACCAGTCGGCGCTTGCGATCCGCCATCGCGGTCTCGAGCACCGATGGGTCGATTATCGCGTCCTCGGCACGCGTCGCCGTGATTACAACGTCCGCCTCGCTAAGCGCCGGCGATAGTTCCTCGAGCGAGTAAGCGCGATACCCCCACTCGGCAGCGACCGCTTCGGCGCGCTCGCGCGTGCGATTGGCTACGGCGATGTGGGTCACACCCCGGACGCGAAGCGCCTTGAGGGTCAGAAGCCCCATTTCACCGAGCCCGATGACCAAAACCCGGCGGTCACGCAGCGGCCCAACGATTTGCCGGGCCATCGCGATCGCTAGAGAACTCATGCTAGCTGGGTTGGCGCCGATCGCTGTTTCGGTGCGGGCCCTTTTGCCAACACGAATAGCGGTGCGAAACAGGAGCGAGAGGATGTGGCCCACGCTGCCAAAATCTTCCGCACCATGAAATGCGTCGGTAACCTGTCCCAGGATCTGCGTTTCGCCAAGGACAAGAGAATCCAAACCGGAGGCAACCCGGCACAGATGCGTCACGGCCTCGAAACCCCCGTGAAAATAAACACGACCCGCTACATCACGAGGCTGCAAGTGGTTCGCTTTAATCAGCAGACTGGTAAGGAGCGAGCGGGGATCGCTCTGTCCATAATCTATACACGCGTATACCTCGACGCGGTTACATGTCGATAGCAGGACGAGTTCGTGGATCTGCGAACCATGCCCGAGGGCGGTTTCGCCGGTCCCTTCGCCTAGGACGGCATGCAGGTCGGCCAGCGAGCACCTAAGCCGCTCCCTGAGTTCCACCGGCGCGGTGCCGTGGCTAAGACCTATGCAAGCGATCTGTTTTCGCTGCATCGTAAAACTCCACGATGGCAAGTTGAACTGTATTGAGCAATGTGTTGATCCGTTGCAGCAAACGCATCTTTGCCTCCGGCCGAATGCGCAGGTTATCCGGCATCCTATGAGTGGTGCCGATCAACGTATCTCGGAAGAACATGGAGGCTTTGAGCGCGTCGGCCAGAGGCAGCCCGACTTCTTGTCCGCTGAGTGCGTAATCGCGTCCTATGCTGCGAGCCTCTTCGATCAAGGTGTCGCCTTCACCGGTCAGGTATCGCAGGAGCAGCCCCATGAGTCGCTGCCCCAGCACGCGATGGGACTTGCGCGACTCCTCGTCAAACTTCTCCAGCCACGACTGGCCCAAGGGGCGGGCGCTCATGTTCTTGCGAGTCTGTTCTAGGGCGCGATTGACCCACATTCGCTCGAGTCTGCCTGGCTTGTATATGTTGTGCCGGGTGTCGGCGAAGCGAACGATATCGGATTCGGCAAAGCGCCGGTGGCCACCCGGTGTCACCATGACCGGAATGTCGCCGTTGTTCGCCCATCTACGGAGCGTGGATGGATGGACGTGGAGCCGCTCCGCGGCCTCAACCAAGGTTAACCATTTGTCGTGTGCTGAGGTGTCTTGCATCGGTGAAAAAATTGATATTAGTCAAATATAAGTAAAACTATCAAATCTACGTCTTTGTGAATTAAATAGCACAAGGCTCCGCAGCTGTCAAGTTCAAACTAACTCGTTTTTTAGCAACAGGATATGATGATAGTGTTGAACGAATTGTGGTGGGTGGCGACCACTAAGCGGTGATGTGAGGGTGCGCGCGTCGACGTGTGCTTGACGCGCTGCGGCCAGCCCTTCTCACAACAAACGGAAGCCCCGGGGGCTGGCTGTAAAACCCAGCCGTCGCCGTTTTGTCAGTTTTCGAGCAGGTTGCGCAGCTCGGTCAGATGCGCGTCGACATAGCCCGGCACCGTGGAGCCTGCGTGGGCGGCGATCGTGTATTCTTCGAGAAACGTGAACGCTTTCTTGGCAAACGGACTGCCGGGCGCCTCGCGAATGGCTCTCTCCAGCAGGAACGGTGTTTCCGATATCCAGTAGGAGCGCGATGCGTTCGCTTCGGCCACCGCCAGAAGATAATAGGCCTCGGCGATTTCAGCCTCGTTAGTCGGTTTCTTTTGCAGATACCGATGCAGACACATCTCGGCGGCGATAAAATCTACCAGACGACTTCGATCCGACACAAATCGCTGCTTTAGCTCCGCATCCCGAATCAAACCTCGCGCCATGGCCAGCTCATCACCGCTTGCCTTCTGCAGATCCAAGTTCTCGAGCGATTCGATCCAGCCCTCCATCAGCTCTTTGAGACCCGACGGCATGTCTTCCCTCTGGATGTACTTCTGAAAAGCACGAATCGGATGTTGAGTCTCGTTGCGTGTGCCAATGCACAGCCGTAGATAATCTTCGAACGTGCTACCAAGATTCAGCACCAGCGGATACGAATCCTTCGCGCCAAATATTTCCTCGTATGATCGCAGGGCGGTTTCGAACTGACGAACCGCGATCTCGACGCTCACCCGTTCCAGTGGTTCCAAACTCGCGGCCCCTGTTTCCTCGAGAAAGTTCTTGCCCAGATCGAACGATCCGTGACTTTCAACGCGCACATGGCAGATCATGCAGTTTTGTGTAAGTCGAGTAACAAGAAACCTGGAACCGGCGAACTGATACTTGTCCAATCGCTGCAGCGCGCGGCGCGCGTCCGAGGCGAGAGAGGCCTGGATATATGCAAAGCTGGGATCCAGCCCACCCCCGTGCTCTTCGAGTTCGCTGGCGGCTTCGGAAAGCGCCAGCAAGGCGGAACGAAGGTCTTCGCGATTGCTAAAATTCTCGTATGCCTCAGGATCGAGCGCATACGTGTAAGCCGCTGTCAAAGAATGAAATACTTCCCACATTACCTGCCGGGTCTCGCCGCGCCCATCCTGTGCGAAGAGGGGAGTGCCACAGGTTGCGTAGGCCAGGGTCAGGATGATACTCAGCGGCAATGCCAGGCGGAAGTGTCGAAGCTTGGTCATGTCCACCCCCTTGTGGCACCGGCCCAGTGCTGCACCAGACCGCGAAGAGTAGGAGATCCTTTCACTTAAAAGTGTAGTCCGATGTGCTCCGCCCGGCAAATTGATACATGTCAAGTGGCTTTGCCACCGTCTTGCCGGCGTTGTCCCGGTGGTCGCGGTCCCGGTGCAACCCTCGGCGGTATAACGGTCGCGGCCACGGTGACTTGACAATTATCAACCTGGGGAGGTCTCGCGTTTGGTGGTAGGATATTGCCAAAGGGGTTTCGCCAGCGGCGCCTGTGGGCGCCGGATCCCGCAAATGATCCAGTCGAAAGACCGGCACCACCCGCTTGCCATCGTGAATGGTTTCTTCGACGGATACACCCGGAGGGATGAGATGGGAAAAATCAGTGGCGGGCGCGTCGTCGTCGGCGGGCTGGTCATGGCTGTCGTATTTGTTATCGTCGAGTTCATCGTAGAGGGTCTCGTAAACCTCGTTTTTCGGGTGAACGAGTATGAGCTGTTGTTCGATGCGTACGGTTTGTCACCTAGCGGCGCCAGATATCACATCGTGAACATCGGCTACTTTGTACTTATCTGTATGTTGATCATCTGGGTCTACGCCGCGTTTCGTTCGAAGTTCGGGGCGGGGCCCAAGACCGCATTGATTACATGTGCGGTTTTTCTTGTTTATTTTCTCCTGCTGGGATTGAACCTGGTCAATCTGGGTATCCTCCCGGCAAAGATGGCTCTGTTTAGCTTGGCATTCAATCTGGTTGAGTTGCCAATCGCTGTTCTTGCGGGGGCTTCCGTGTACAAAGAAGTCGCGGGATGACGTGTGGCGGGGTGTTTTCGCGAGAGCACTTATTCGGAAGGAGCGAGGTGCGATGATCGAATTCAAAACGGGGAACCTGCGAGTTCCCAAGTGGACCCGTCCCGTCTACATGGTGGCGGCGGGGACGACGGACTACCGCAAGCGGTATCCGGCGAAGAAGCTCGAGGAGTTGTGCATGATGGCCTTTCGCATGCTCCTGGAGGAGAATGATCTGAAGATGGATCCACTCGAGGTCAAAGGATTGATTAACTTTGCGTGTTACGGCGAGTTCGCGGATCATTTTCAGGATCAGTTGTTGTGCGAGGCAAAGGTACACGACTACCTCGGTCTGGATCTTCTGCCGAACGTGGGCATAAAGACGGGAGGGGCCACGGGGGGCTCCGCTATGTTGATGGGTGCGACCACAGTGGCCAGCGGCATGGCTGACTGCGCGTTGGTCCTGGGTTGGGAGCGAATGGATGAGGTAAAAACATGGACTGGTAACTACTATATCTCGACCGCGGCGTGCAAAGATTTCGAAACGCGTTTGGCCCGCAACTACGCGAGCTACTATGCACCGATGGCACGGCGCTTCCAGGAAATGTACAACGTCGACGAACGCGTGCGAGCCGAGATCGCGGTCAAGAATCGGGGCTACGCCTGTTTTTCGCCATTCTCACAACAGCCGGGAGTGCACACGATTGATGAGGTATTGGAAGGGGAGATCGTGTCCGATCCGCTGCGTTTTCTCGAGTGCTGTGCCATGAGCGTTGGTTCGGCGGCGGCGCTGCTGTGTACCGAGGAATTGGCACACCAGCTCACCGACCAGCCGGCGCGGCTCTACGTGGCAGGGGGTTCCCACACCCTGCGAACCGGCGATCGCCGGCCCATGCGTATCCCTTTGCTGCCCAACGAGAGCGAAGAGGACTACCGCGAGCTCTATCAGGAGATGGAAAAAACAGACGGGCGCTGGCCCGGCTTCGAGAGTTTCGGCGCGACCCGCTTTGCGGCATACATGGCCTATCGAATGGCCGGCATCAAGGATCCCCTGGAGGACCTCGACCTCGTAGAAACCCATGATGCGTTCACGATTTCAGATCTGCAGACCTATGGCGACGTCGGTCTGACGCTGTACGGGCGCGAGCAAGATTATGTGACGAGCGGCGAGTGCTACCACGAGAATCCGCATACGGGACAACCGGGCAAGTGCCCATCCAATCTGTCGGGCGGTCTTTTGGGGACGACGCATGCCGTTGGTGCGACGGGCATCTTTCAGGCGGGGGAAGTGTTGTGGCAGCTGCAGAACAACTACGATAAATTCCATGGCGATCCAAGAATTTGGGAGCGCTATGGCAAGAAAAAGCCACCCGACTGGAAAAGTCTACAGGTAAAAGATCCGCGTCGCGGCCTCGCTATTTCGCACGCCGGTGTGGGAAGCCACGTGGTTTGCACGATTCTCGAGAAAGCGTTCTAAGGAGGCGATGAAATGGCCAACGATGTCAAACTCCGTACCACGCCATCTGAAATTACAAATATCGAAGATGTGTGGGTTTTGCACTTTCCAAGGTTTGGCAAGGAGGGTACGCATTATCACACCTACGGTATGCTCACGCCGTATTTCAAAGGACTGACCGAGGGGCGTCTCATGGCGACACGATGTGTTAATGAAGCTTGCCCGATCAGCAACGGTCACGGCGAGAAGTGGCTGCCGCCGCGGAGTGATTGTCCGGATTGTCATCAGCCGATGCAATGGGCACAGATAACGGATCCGCACGGGTACATCTATTCCTACACATTTGTCGAACGTGGTGGGACGGGTCTTGAAGTTGAGTGTCCTTATTATCAGATCGATGTCAAAATCGAAGGCGTTTGTACGATCTTAAAGGGGTACCTGCTGGATCGCAAGCCCATCAAGATCGGTGACAAGGTAAAAGCGGTTTTTAGAACCGAATCACCGACGAACACGTGTCTGGATATCGCGTGGCAGCTCCTTTGATAACGAGTCGGTAAAACGCTTGGGATATTCGAGCAATCGAATACAAACAGCCATTTGACAAGCGGTCTCCGGCAGCGTAGTCTGTTGGCAAACACTGGCTACTGCTGGTCTGGGGCGTCAGCCTCGGCCGCCATGGTACTTGCGGAGGAGCTTGCGATGAAGGAGATAGTCGAACGGCTGTGGCCGGAGTTAAAATGGATCCAAGACCAGGGACTGCGGGAAAGCACGACCCGAACCTGGGTCAAGGCGTTGCAGGCGAGTCCACTCGAGCCACAGGACCTCGATCGCATTCCGTTTACGCTGCTAGTTCCGGATTGCCCGGCGACGTTTATGGAACACAAACGGTGTGTTGTGCACATAGCCCGGAAGGCCGCCGAGTCCATGCAGAAATTTTTGGGGCGGGCGTTGAAGATTGATCTCGACACCGTGATCGCCGGCGCCATTCTGGCGGATGTCGGAAAACTGCTCGAGTACGAAATCGTTGATGGAAAGCCTCGTCAGAGTAGTCGTGGCAAGCACCTGCGCCATCCGTTCACGGGTGTTTCGCTAGCGATGTCCTGTGGCGTTTCCGATGAAGTGTGTCACATCATCGCCGCTCACGCGTCCGAAGGCGATCTGGTGACCAGGACGACCGAGGCCACGATTGTTCACCACGCCGATTTTATGAGTTATCTGCCGTTCAAGAATCTCGCACGTTAACTCTCGGTCAATTGAGTGCGACCAACCCGATTTGCGCGAAGGAGTGATTGGGGATGTCGGAAACCGTTACCGCCAAGATGGCCCGGTGGGCCGCCACACTGAAGTTTGAAGATCTGGGAGCCAACGCGATCCACGAAGCGTCTCGTTTCCTTTTGGATTCGTTAGGTTGCGCTTTTGGTGGTTTGCGTCAGGAAGATACGAGTATTGCGCTCAAGGTTCTCGATGAAGTCGGTGGCAGTGGAGGGGCCACGATCCTGGGTACGGGGAAGAAGACCGATCCCGCCACGGCGTCTCTCGCTAACGCGCTGATGATCCGCGTAATGGATTACAACGATATCTACTGGCAGCAGGATCCATCACATCCGTCGGACATCATACCCGCAGCGCTCTCCTGTGGCGAACGGGCAGGAGGGAGCGGCCAGGATTTGATCGTGGGCATCGTTCTGGGTCATGAGTTCGAGATGCGTCTTTGCGAAGCGGCCTTCCCGGGAATCCGCGAACGTGGATGGCACCATGCTACGCTTACCGCGTTTGCTGCCCCCGTTGTCGCGGGTCGTATGATCCGTCTACCTTGGGAGAAGATACAACACGCGATTGGCATATCGGCTTCCCGCCACGCTACGTTGGGCGCCGTTACCGCAGGTAAGCTCACCATGATGAAGAATACCGTCGACCCACTGGCGACACAAAGTGGGGTGCTGGCCGCGCTGCTGGCCGAACATGGGTACACCGGTCCCGAACATGTGATGGATGGTAAAGAGGGACTTGCCCAATGCCTGGGGCCGGAGTGGAAGTTTGAGGTGCTGGTTGATGGTCTGGGTGAGTCGTGGCGGATCGAGAAATGCGGAATGAAGGCGTTTCCCACCGAGGCGCTGACGCACGCGCCTATATCGGCGGTGCTCGACATTGTCATCGAGAATGACCTGGATCCATCACAGGTCGAGAAGGTGCGCATCCGTTCGCTCGCGCGAGCGGCGGACATTCTCGCCGATCCCTCGAAATATGATCCACGTACAAAGGAGACTGCCGATCACAGCCTCCCCTACGTGATCGCAGCGGCACTGGTGGATCGTCAGGTCACACCGGCCCAATTCGAGGCGGATCGGATCATGAGCGATGACATCCGTGCGCAACTCGGCAAGGTCGAGGTCGTGGCCGATCCAGAGATCGAGAAGGTTTTTCCCAAGCTGCAGCGGGTCATCGTTACCATCAAGACCCTCGACGGTCGCGAGCTCAGCAAAGAACTAGATTACCCAAAAGGCGATCCGCGCAACCCGCTGAGCGACCTGGAGGTCGAAGAGAAGTTTGATGCGCTGGCCAGCCCCGTGATGACCGAGGACGCCCGCAAGAAAATCAAGGACGCGGTGTGGTCTCTCGATAAGCTGTCATCGATCACGGAGCTAATGGAGCTGTGCCGCGCGGCTAAGTGATGTGTATGTTTTTTGTCATCAGCGTGTTACCGTTTGAGCTCGACTTGCGCAGCGCGATCTGACCTTTAGACAAGCGCCAGGACCAGGAGAGAGAAAACGGTAACATGGTGATGACCTGCGAGCGAAGCCAGGGAATCCCGCTGTATGGCACAGACCATCGCCGAAAAGCTTGCTCAAACGCACATGACGCAGGGCCCGCAGCGGGCGCTGCGCGCCGGAGACGTTGTGTCTTTGCGGCCCCGGCACGTGATGACTCACGATAACACGGCGGCCGTGATAAAGAAGTTCATGACCATCGGCGCTACTCGCATCGTGGATCCGAGCCAGCCGGTTTTCGCTTTGGATCATGATATCCAAAACACGAGCGACACCAATTTAACAAAGTACAGAGAGATTGAAGAATTCGCCCGCGAGCAAGGTGTCGACTTCTATCCTGCGGGAACCGGTATCAGTCATCAGGTGATGGTGGCGAATGGTTACGTGGTTCCCGGATCGCTGGTGGTGGGATCGGATTCGCACTCGAACATGTACGGAGCGCTGGCAGCGTTGGGCACACCGGTGGTGCGAACGGATGCCGCAGCCATTTGGGCGACCCGTGAGTTCTGGTGGCAGATTCCACGGACCATCAAGGTTGTCTTTGAGGGCAAACTCCGTTCAGGCGTATCAGGCAAAGACGTCATCGTCACACTTTGTGGTCTCTATAACGAAGGCGAGGTGCTAAACGCGGTAGTCGAGTTTTCGGGTGGGGGATTGTCGACGATGAGTATGGATGCGCGCATGACCATTGCAAATATGACCACTGAATGGGGGGCGCTGGCTGGGTGGTTTCCAGTGGATGACATCACCATCGACTATCTGGAAGAGCGAAGAACACTGCTGAAAGCGCGGGGTAAGGAGCGATACACGGATAGGGATCTACACAGCTGGCAGAAGAATCCACCGCAGCCCGATGAGGACGCGACTTACGCGGGCGAGATCTCTCTAAACCTTGGTGACGTCAGCCCGCACGTCTCCGGCCCCGACACGGTCCAGGCAATGCGATCTCTTGCGGATATTGAAAAAGACAAGATCGCGATCCACAAAGCATACCTGGTTTCATGCGTGAATAGCCGGCTGGAGGATCTAGAATCGGCGGCCCGGGTAATTCGCGGAAAGACGGTCGCGCAGAACGTCACCCTCTACGTCGCTGCGGCCAGTAGGGAGATCCAAGAAGCCGCACAGGAGTCCGGGGCATGGGCCGCCTTGCTGGATGCGGGCGCAAAGCCGCTTCCATCGGGCTGTGGTCCTTGCATCGGTTTGGGTGAGGGCACGCTCGAGCCGGGTGAGGTGGGCATCTCCGCCACCAACCGCAATTTTAAAGGGCGGATGGGCTCGCGTGAAGCACAGACCTACCTGGCCAGTCCGGAAGTCGTCGTCGCATCCGCGGTGGCCGGCTACATCACCGGGGCCAAGGCATGTGACAGTCGCCGGCCAAGAAAATCGTTTCGCATAATAAAAGATGCGGTCACCCCAGCGGAAACGGTCCACATCGAGCCCGGTTTTCCGGAAACGGTTCGTGGACGGCTGGTCTTTGTGCCCCAGGATAATCTCAATACCGATGGGATCTACGGCAAGGACTACACCTACAAAGAGGGAATGACCCGCGACGAGATGGCGCGAGTGGTTATGCAAAACTACGATCCCGAGTTCGCCGGCAAGACCGATGCGGGTGATGTTGTGGTGGGCGGCTGGAATTTTGGCACGGGGTCGAGCCGTGAGCAAGCGGCGACAGCTTTTCAGGCCAAGGGGATCGCGCTGGTGATTGCCGCGAGTTTTTCACAGACATATCTGCGAAACGCTTACAATAACGGTTTTATTTGTATCGAGTGCCCCGAGCTTGTAGTACAGCTGAAAACGAGATTGAGAGATCTCGTCGACAGTGGGATGTTGACGGTTATCGCCGGTGAGGTGCTGGAGATTGATTTTGCCCGCGGCACGGTGGGCCTCGGGGTCGAGACGTTTCGGTTTCGACCACTTGGGTCCGTACCACAGTCGCTGGTCATCGCCGGTGGGATCGAGAACCTGGTACGAACAAGGCTTGGGCTGGCGTAAATGGAAGACGCCGACAAAGACGGGAGGATAAGAAAAAAATGCAGCGTCGCACAGTGGTGACGATGCCCGGTGACGGCA
>Ga0224512_10001913_pt1 | contig 19545 bp, 23 predicted proteins | sample SF_May12_sed_USG_4_FD_169103 | JGI IMG/M metagenome (GOLD analysis project Ga0224512, IMG submission 169103) | Sediment microbial communities from San Francisco Bay, California, United States - SF_May12_sed_USGS_13 | ecosystem: Environmental > Aquatic > Marine > Sediment | place: USA... | reverse complement strand
ACTTTCATATTGGAAATGGCGATCATAATTTTGTTTATTCTGGTGATATTAAATTTGGAAAAAGTATTTTGTTTGAAGCTGCTAGTTGGAATTTTCCAAGAGTGGAAACATTATTGATTGAAAGTACATATGGTCTTAAAGAAGATATTCAGCCAACCCGACAAGAAGTAGAATCCTCTTTCATTAATGCAGTAAATAATACTTTAGCAGATGGAGGTAAGGTTTTGATACCTATACCAGCTGTTGGGCGTGCACAAGAAATTATGATGGTTATTGATCATTATATGAAATCAGGAGAAATGGTTGAAGCACCAGTCTTTACAGAAGGAATGATCTCTGAAGCATCAGCAATACACGAATCATATCCTGAATATCTCGCACGAGAACTTAAGCAAAAGATTCTGGAAACAGATGATAATCCCTTTGATTCTGAATACTTTACAAACATTGAACATGCAGATGCCCGAGAAGAGCCAATGAGGGATAATTCACCATGCATTATCTTAGCGACATCTGGAATGTTGGAAGGCGGACCTGTTTTAGAATACTTCAAAAATATAGCGCCTGATAAAAACAACAAAGTGTTGTTTGTTTCCTATCAAGTGAATGGAACCATGGGAAGAAGAGTTCTTGATGGTTCAAAGCAAGTAACCATGTTAGGAAAAGAAGGCAAAGTTGAAGTTGTTTCAGTTAACTGTGGTGTTGAAAAACTTGATGGTTTTAGTGGTCACAGTGATTACAATCAGTTAATGTCATTTGTACAAAGACTAAGACCAAAACTTCGTCGTGTATTAGTTAATCACGGAGAACGTAAGAAATCAGAAAGTCTTGCTATGAATATTAGACGAATGTACAAGCTATCCGCACATTATCCACAAATTCAAGAAGCAATAAAATTATTTTAGATCGTATTCTGGTTTCCAGATCTTTATGCTACTTGGAGCAATTATGATTCTCTCTTCTCCTAATCTTGCAATTTCAGCATTAGCAGCTTTTGCTATGGAATACAATTCTTCAACTACTTTACGAAGTTGTTCCACATCTTTTTGAGCCAATGGTGTAACCCGTAAAATCAAAATCATACCTTTTTTGATATCTTCCTTGATGGAATGAACATCACTGATATCTCTAATTGTTATGGCCTTTAGAAATGTAGAATTTTCTTGTTTTTGCATTCTTATTGAAAATATTATCTACTTCCTCAAAAACTCTTCCTTAGTTATGGATAATTCTTAAAAAATTTCACGCCTACATTCTAAATTTAATGTAAGACTGTTCTTCTGCACATTCAGAAATAACTTCTTCAGATGAGTCACCGTTTTTGACAGAAATAATGCTCTGTTTATTTTTTGGTGCGTCTGAATATCTTAGGGTTACAGATGATGCAAACTCGACATGAGATTTTGCATTTTTACCGCGTAAAATTGAAACCGGTCCTACGTAGTCTTTGGCTTCAAGTAAAATATCTCCTGGCAATGCCAAAGCTTTAATCATTTCATTTTCATCTTTATGTCTTCCAACTACAAATTTTGTTTCTTCATCTAATCTGAAATGTCTTCCAATTTTCAGTAAATCAATTTCATTAATTGTTGGAGTTTCAATATGATCAAACAAATCTTTAGCTTTAATTCCAAATTGTGGTTCTGTTAGCAAACAACCGCCACCTGCATTTGGTGGATTTTCTATTCCGTATTCTTTAGCCATTTGCAATTGAGTTCTTCTTGTCCTGCCTTTGATCATTCCAAGATTCTCTCTTTTGATCAAACCATCTTTTTCTGCATCTGTTGGTGGTAATAATCCAGCTGATAGTGGCCTGACAATTTTTCCCTTTAAGTTTGATTCATTTTCAATAATGTGTAACGATGATGCATGTTGACTCATTGGACGTTGACCTAATACTTCTCCTGAAATAATAAATTCTGCACCAATTTCTTCCATGTGTTTTTTTGCTGCATCAAACATCATTGTTCTACAATCAACACACGGATTAAACCCAGCACCAATTCCGTGCTTTGGATGTTTTAACATTTCAATGTATTCATCACCAAGATAAACTGTTTTTAAATTTACATTGAGATCATCAGCTCTTTCTCTAATTTCAAATCCACATCCTCTTCCACAATCAAAATCGCAAAAAGGAGTTTTTATTGCAACAGCTGATACATCAAAACCTTGTTCTTGCATCATTCTAACTGCAAGTTGACTATCTAATCCTCCTGATAGCAATGCAACCACTTTCTTCTTCTCTTTTTCTTCAGCCATTGCGATCTGGCCTGATTTTCCATATACAAACTTTACATCATACATAAATTGAGAATTGGAGATGTTTCTGTATGAAGCAACGTAGAAAGAATCTTCTCAAATATGCTCAAAAGATCGATTGTGATGTTCTGATCACATTTGAGCCTGAAAATCTATTTTACATGACTGGATTTTGGGGTGAGGCAATTGGTCTACTTGAAAAAAATGGAAAAACTATCATTATTGCACCTGAACTTGAAATTGGAAGAGCAAAAGAAGAATCTGAAGATTGTGATGTAATTACCGCCGAACGAGGAGAGGGTCTAATAACTTCAGCCATCAAAAAAATTAAGAAAAATAGAGTTTGTACTGATTGCCAAAATTACTCTGTAATGATGTCATTAAAAAAATCAATTCCAAAAATAAAATCATCAACTGAGCCATTTTACAATGCACGTATCATAAAAGATGAAAAAGAAGTACAAATTCTCAAAAAGGGATCAAAAATCATTGATGAAATGTTCCAAATTTGCTCAAAAAAGATGAAAGTTGGCCAAAAAGAATCGGAATTACAAACTATTTTGATGAAATATGCAATGGAACAGGAAATGTTTGATACTGGTTACAAATCTACATTAAATCCACTAATTATTGCCGGAGGTCCTAATGGTGCACTTCCACATGCTGAAGTCACCAATAGAAAATTCAAAAAAGGTGATCTTGTAGTTACTGATCTCACTCTAAGATACAAAGGATATGTCTCTGATGCAACAAGGACATTTGCAATTGGAAATATCTCATCACAAGCAAATGAAGCTTATGAAATCGTAAAAGAATCTCAAAGACTTGGACTAAAAGCTGTAAAACCAAATATTGACTGTAAGGATGTTGATACTGCATGTAGAAAATACATTGAAGAAAAAAATTATGGCCAATACTTTATTCATTCAACAGGTCATGGAATTGGATTAGAAGTACATGAACTACCAACTGTATCTTACAGAAGTACTACTAAATTAAAAGAAAATATGGCAATCACTGTAGAACCCGGAATCTATATTGAAAACAAATTTGGAATTAGAATAGAGGATTCGTTGATTGTAAAAGAACGACCAGTCGTAATGCACAAATTTACTAAAGATTTAGTCACGATTTAAGCCTAATCATAATAATTTACTAATTCAATAATGTGTTTTCCTTCTGAGTTATTTGATATAATTTCTTCAGATTCTATATTCACATTCCAATCATAATTCATTTCGCCTTTATGGGATTTAAAATTAAATTTAACTTGGTATTCTTCAGAACTAATCTTTGTTACGGCTAAATCAACAACAGTTTTTCTATGATCAAAGATTTTCTCATTAGGATATTCTTCGCTTATTTTGTTCTCTATTGCTTCCATTACAGTTAACCCATCATCGTTTGGACCGTCATATTTCATCAAAATATCTATAACTTGTTGGTCTTCATCTGACAATTCAGGAAAACTCTTTTCCAAAGTTCCTTTTGTCATTTCTGGAATTACAAATACTACTAACATTGCAATCAAAGCAAGATAAATTGGAGCTCTCTTTATAAGAAATGATTTAAAATCATTCTTTTTTGGCTTATCCTCTTTTTTCTTGTCGTCCTTACCCATTTCTCTCTAATCCTCTAGTTTTTTGCACTTAGAATTAAAACTTGCCAAGGAAACAAAATCTCTCCGTTTTTTTTGGTATACCGTGATGTTTTTTCTTTAACCATTTGTTTCAACTCTTTTCTTTTTGAATAATCTAATTCATTTATCTTTTCTTTTAGCGGCTTTGCGATATATTTTAGATATGTCTTCCAGTAATCTTCAAAATTTCCTGGACTATATTGAAAAATAAATTCTTTAACTTTAATTTTTGAAAATCCCGCTTTACTTACTTCTGATCTTAAAGCAGATTTGGTACCGAATCTATCTAGATTTGGAGAGCCTGGAGGAACATAGTCTGGGATATATTTGATAACTGAATCTAAAATACTGCTAAAATAAGGAACTTCTTTTGCGCTTCCATGAACTGAAATTCCTATATCACCTGATTTTTTGAGACTATTTTTCATGTTTTTTAATGCCTTTTGCGCGTTTGGAAAGAAAAACAATGCATATTGGCATGTAATGACATCGAATTTTTTAGAAAAAGAGAACTTTTCGGCATCAGTGTTTACAAAATTCACATTTTGTTTTTTACCATTCCATTTTTTTGCAATTTTAATTGCAGTAGTGGAGGTGTCTACCCCTATAACATATCCTAATCTTCCAATTTTCTTTCGGATTTCATTTGTAACTACTCCAGTACCACATGCAATATCTAAAACCGTATCACCTTTATTGATATTTACTAATTCTACTAGTTTTTTTGTACTTTGAAATGGCCCTTTGTTCACACTAGCCCACCTCTTATGATATCTGGGAGCAACTTCATTCCAAATTTTCATATTACGTTGTTTGTATTCTGAATGAATGAATTTCATTTTACATGCTTCCACAATCTTTGATCTATTTTATGTAATCTCTTCTAAATTCGATTTTATTATTTTGCCTGTTTCATGATAGTATCTATGTTCTAATTGTTTTAGTTGTTCCTTTAATCTTAAATTATTTGATTTTGAAAATCTTAGTTTAGTTTCTTCGTATTCTGCAACTAGTCTTCGAAGTTCTGATTTTTTCATTTGATTTTTACTTCAATTTGTTTTCTAATAATTTTAGCAATTTTTTCTTTATCCATCCATCTTGAGACAACATTCTTTTTAGAATCTACAATGATCACCTGATTATTCTGAGGATTTTTCTTGTATCTGATTGAACCAATATCATTTGCTATGATCATATCTGCAGATGAATCTCTCAATTTTTTCTCAGCTGACTTGATTAATTGATATTTTGTCAAATTTGTTTCTGCTTTAAAACCAATAAGAAATACATTTTTTTGATATTTTTTTATTTCATCAATAATTTTTGGGGCTTTTTTGAGCCTGATATTCATAATTGACTTGGAGCTTTTGATTTTCTTTTTACTTTGAACAGTCGGAACATAGTCTGCAATTGCTGCCGCCATAATCACAATATCGAATTTTTTCTTCAGTTCTGATTTTACCGTAGCACACATTTCTTTACTGGATAAAACATTGATTATTTTTGCACCTTTTGGCGGCTTTTCTATTCCTGGTCCATAAACAAAAGTTACTTTAGCCCCTGCAGAAATTAATTCCAATGCTAAACTGACTCCTGTTTTTCCAGAACTTTGGTTTGTAATTGCTCTTATGGGATCTATTTTCTCAATGGTTGGCCCTGCAGTCATTAAGATTTTCTTATTTTTTAATATAGACGAGGATCCAAATTTCTTTAATACATTTTCTAAAACATCTTCAGGCTCTGGAGACTTTGCTTTACCCTCAATCATTTTGGGAGCAAGGAATTGAATTTTATTTTTTAAAAATTTAATGTTTTTTTTAACGGCTGAATTTTCATACATTGATGCATGCATCGCAAGACACATCAAGATTGGGATTTTTGATCCAAAACCTACTGTAAGTACGGTTGATACGGGCGTATCATCAATGCCATTTGCTAATTTCCCTAGCGTGTTTGCAGTTGCTGGATACACTACCATCAAATCTGATTGATTATAATCTGCTAATCTGATGTGCTCTAATTCACCAGTAAGTTTTGTAATTACGTTATTACCTGTAGCCCACTTGAAATATTCTGGTTGTATTAATTTTGTGACTGCATTACTTGTAACACATTTCACATCTGCTCCATGTCTCATTAGCAATCTTGCAAGTTCAATTGCTTTGTATGCTGCAACACTGCCTGCAACACAAAGTACAATTCTTTTCCCGGTTAATTCTACACCATGCGAATTGACTATATCTAAAGATGGATGATCTTTTTTCTCTATCTTTTTTTTAACTGCCAATTTGTTCACGTAATTTTTTTAGCTCTTCTTCATTCATTGAGAACCAGTTCTCTTTAGTGGGAAACTCGCCTGATTCTACGTCTTTTTTATAATCTCCAAGTGATTTTAAAATGTCTTCAGATAAATTCATGTATCTTTTTGCAAATTTTGGTTTAATCCTATCATACATTCCTAACAAATCTTGAACAACCAGTACCTGTCCATCGCAATTTATCCCTGAACCAATTCCTATTGTGGGTACACTAATGGTTTCAGAGATGATTTGAGCAACTTCATGACTAACCATTTCTAATGCAATGCTGAATACTCCTGCATCTTCAAGCTCCTTTGCATCTTCTATTAGCTTCATTGCAGTATCTGTTGTTTTTCCTTGCACTTTGTATCCCTCTGAAAGGATCGTAGTTTGAGGTTGTAATCCAATATGCCCCATCACCGGAATTCCTACATCGACTATTGCACTAATTGTTTCAGCCATTATTGAACCGCCTTCAAGCTTTACAGCATCTGCTCCTGCTTTGATTAATTTGCCAGAATTATTAATGGCATTTTCAATACTTGCTTGATATGACATGAATGGTAAATCTGATACTAGTAAGGAATTTCTTCTGGCTCTACTGACTGCTTCTGTAAACATACACATCTGATCCATTGTCACAGAAATTGTGTTTTCATACCCAAGCATTACCATTCCTGCACTATCTCCAACTAACAATACGTCAATTCCAGCTTTGTCACATAGTGAAGCTAAAGTGTAGTCATAACTTGTAATTACTGAAACTTTCTTCTTTTCTTTTTTCATGTTTAAAATATCTTGAACTGTTTTATGCAATTTTAGCTCTCCTTGTCAGGTTATTTTTTATTTGAATGACATTATCTCTTAAATTTTTTTTATTATCAAAATCACTGATAATTTTTTGAAGACTTTTTTGATTCTTTTTTGACAGTTTTTTTAATTCATTGATTAACAAATCAATTGCTCTTGTTACATTATCTACAATTGTAATGTTGGCAGTTTGTGAAGTTCTTGAAAGGGGGTTTAGATCAAATGTAATGACCGTTTTTCCCGCCTTCCTAAGTGCCATGGTTCTGTCTCCATCTTCTAATGGCACAACTACTACATCTGCTACAAAAATTCCGTCTTTATCGACTATTCTTCTTGCAGAATCAATACCGGGTAGTTTTTTAGATGAGGCAATATTTGAACCTAAAACTTCACCAGCCCCATTATTTTTGAGAGTTTTAATGATTGCTTTTTTCCTTTTTTCATTCGTATAAAATAGATTTACCTCAAGTTTTGCTCTGACTTGTTTTGATAGCTTTACAATCTGTTTTGGACATAATGCTGCTATGTTGCCATTAACTGAGATTACAGGCATTTCTGCCAGTAGTAACTGCGCGGCTGCAGCTTTGATGGCACTTGTTGCAGCCTTGCCTGTTTTCTCTCCTAAAAGATAATCAAAAGCTTCTCCTCTGCCTTGAGCTAAAAGTCCTTCTTTTGCAACTAATCCATTATCAAATCCGTTAACTAGTTTTTCACGAATTAAAAGTGATTTGGCTCTTGGATGAGATTTAGGAATTAGATGTGGCATGATTTTAGTTAATTTAATAGAACTCTTGCCCCATCATTATCCAATTCTGATTTTATTATAATACCATCTGGATATTTCTGTATAATTCCTAAAACCTCATTTTCTTTTTCTTGCGGAATCATTGAAAAAATCGTTTCTCCAAAAAGTGCGATTCCACATTTAATATTATTTTTAGACAATTCCTCAACTAATTTCTGCATTCTTGGAGTCATTACATCTACGTATCTTGCAAATTCTAATGACATGTCTTGAAAATGCTCATAATCTTTTGATTCTAATAGTCTGTTTACCATTTCCCCTCCAAGTCCATTAATTTGAGACAAACGTTCTTTGATGAATTTATTTGTAGATATTGGAGAAAAACATATCATGATTACGGAAATTTTATCTGTAGTAATTTTTTCAACGTGACCGATTCCTGGTGCTCCTGCTTTAACACGAATTTCAAAACCGCCATGAAATGATGCCAAAACATCACCTAGTCCTGTTTTACAATTTACTTCTGCATTGTGTGCAATCTGTCCAATTGTTGTTTTATCTAATTTTGTTTTAAGAGCTTGATCTAATGCAAAGGATAGAGATAATGCAACTGCACTACTAGAACCTAAACCATATCCGACTGGAATTGATATGTCATGTTCAATTTTAAAAAACTTGGTTGAGAATTCTCCTAGTCTTAAAAATTCATTCAAAACATATTCTGAAACATCTATCTTATCTGATTGATATCCATTTGATGTAATTTCAAAGTTTGATTTTTGATCATTTCTTGTTTCTATTTTTACTCTAGTAGTAACTCCCTGTTTGATTGAGAAACCTGCTCCCATTGATCCTAAATTTTCTAAATTATTTTGACTGTCATCTAAATGGGCTTTAAAGAAGCCTGTAACATGTGCTGGACAAAATGCCGTTGCCTCCATTGATTTTAGTTTAAATTTTACACAAAATATAAGAATATGGCTTAAATTAATTAAATTAGTATAAATTGACTAAATTCATTCGACGCCTACAAAGAATTGGAAGCAGCGTCCTGGTATCGCTGCCAAAAGAATGGGTTGTTGCAAATAATTTAGATAAAAGCAGCGAGGTTGAAATTGAAACTGGTCAGGATAGTGTCTCTATATCTGCTAACAAGGAAGTGCGACCAACAAAAAAACTTGTAATTTCTTATCCATTGCCCAAAGAGGAAAATATTGTTGCAGACCTTACTGGAGCTTATCTTTTAGGATTTGATATCATTGAAATTAATTCTAAATCCATTATTCCGGGTAAAGACAGAGAAGAAATTCGCAATTCAATGAGAAGATTAGTTGGAATGGAGATAATTGAAGAAGATGCATCTCACATCAACATGCAATTTCTTTTAGATGCAACAACACTTAATCCAGAAAAAATCCTCAAACGAATGAGTTCAATTGCAATTGGTATGTACGATGATGTATCCAATGGACTAATTTCAGACGATAAATCTAATCTACAATCATTGTCAAAACGTGATGTTGAAGTAAATAGACAATACTTCTTACTTGTTCGTTTAATCCGCAGTACACTAGTTGACAAAAGATTAGCTAATGCATTTAATTTAGAAAATATTGACGTACTTGATTATAGAGTTGCAGCAAATATTCTTGAGAATGCAGGTGATTCTATTGTAGAACTTTCAAATTTTATTTATAATTCCTCTTTATCAAAAGAATATTCAGAGATAATCTATAATGTGATAAAGGATTTTAATAAACTTGCAGAAAAATCTATTGATGCATTTACCAAACCTGATAGACTTTTAGCTATTGAAGCCATATCATTGCATAAACAATATGAAGAAAAACTTGGTTTACTTCGAAATACATTAGGTGATAAAAAACAAATCCCGATAGATTTTCTTGACATAGTGTATATGTTTGAAAGAATTATGCAGTCTTGGGCAGATGTAGCTGATCTTGTACAGCCTATCTACAATAAATAATCAGTATAGTTTTTTCTTAGCAGCATATGTCAAAACTGCACATATGGTTTTTGAATCTTGAATTTTACCAGTTTTAATCATTGATAGCACCTTTTTCAAATCTAGTTTTACTACTGATAATATTTCATCATCATCCAATTTCAAGTTAGATGTTTTCTTTAGTTTTGAGGCTAAAAAGCAATGAATTATCTCTGCATTATAGCCAATTGATGGATAATATGTGATGAGAGGAGTCATCTTTTTTGCTGAATAGCCCGTTTCTTCTTCTAGCTCTCTGAATGCGCATTTTATGGGCTCTTCTCTTTTTTCTAATGTTCCAGCAGGAATCTCCAATACATATCCATGAGGAAATCTATGTTGCTTTACCAGAATTACCTTGTTTTCTTCATCAAAAGCAAGCATGGCTGCAGCACCTCTATGTTCAATGACTTCTCGTCTGACTTTTCTACCTTCTATTTTTCCATCATAAACACTAAGACCTAAAATTTTCCCTTCATAGATCTTTGTCTTTTTCATATCGTATATCGATAATTATTATTATTTAATTTGTTTGATATGTTAAATGTAATTTGGGTGATTTTTTGAAATCATTAATAGCTTTTTCTATCCATTTTACATAAAATGAAATTTTTTTTGGAATAAACAAATCAGCTGATTCTATATTTTTAATATTTCTAACTTTTTGTGTTAGCTCATCCATCTTGAATATATTGTCACTGTACATAAATAAAACAATCTGATTTTTTGCTATGAATGGAATTTGTAAATATGATTCAGAAAATGTATTGTTCAATTTTTCTAATGTTTCTCTCAGATCTCCTTTTATCCAAGTAAGTATTGCGTGAGGAATAAAATTTTCAATTTTTCTAGGATCATAAACTAAGGTAAATTGAATTCCATCATTTTCATGTAATTTTTCTATACATCTTGTTATTGTTTTAGTTGACATGTTTGTATTCTTTGCAATTTGTTCAATTCTCTCTCTTGGATTTTTAATTAATTCTTCTAAAATTTCTAAATCTGTTTTTGTAAGATTTGAACTAAATCCTGGATTCTCTGCTTCAAAAATGGATAACACTCTAACATCTTTCATCAATTTCTTTGCAAGCTCAATTTTCTGATCCAAATTCTCCTTTACAGAAATACCACAAACTGTTATTCCTCCAACACATGGTACTACAAAATATGGTTCACCTACAAGACTTGCTTGTTCTAAAATTTGATTGATATTTTGACCTGATACAACAAAATACAAAACACCGTATCCTAAAACTGGGGGTTCAACTTTTACGAAAAATTCTTCAATGATCTTCCTTTCTTGCATTTTTCGTATTCTTGCTCGAACTGCTCCACCTGATATTCCCAATTCTATGCCTATTTGCCTGTCTGATTCTCTGCAATTATTCAACAGTCTGCTCAGAATTTTCATATCTAAATTGTCCATTTTCTCACCTATATTGTCCTTATACAATATAGAATCAACTAATCTGATATAAAATTGTCTATACCATTAGTATAATTCATCATAGACATTAAATATTAGACTATTTTATTACATTTGTGGATTATAGATTAAAACTGGCAAAAAGAATGCTGTTTAACAAAAGAGGCAGTTTGCTTGGTGCAGTTTTAGCGATTACAATTGGGATTTTGGTTATTCATGTAAACTTTGTAATATTTCAAGGACTTTTTGATGCAATCGTTCGTGATATTACTAATTATACAAATGGAGATATTCTTGTTACAGATGAAGCTGACTATATCGACAAGTCAGATTTGTCAATTGTAAGTTGGTTTGAAAGAATCCCTTATGTTCAGGGGGCAACACCGCGGCTTTCATCAAGTGCTGAAATGAACATGACAAAGAATGGAAAACTAATTGAAGAAACCAGAATACCAATTGTAGGTATTGATCCATTTCGCGATATTAGAGCATCTACTGTTCATGAGACCGTTTCAGAAGGAAGCTATGTCTTTTCAAGAAATTCTATTGTATTAGGATCTAATGTAGCAAAAGATCTTGGTGGAGCCGAAGTTGGTGACAATGTTAAGGTTCTTGTAGTTGACAGATACGGAGAAGATCAGATTAGGAGATTCACTGTTTCTGGAATTGCAAAATCACCTGGAGGTCAAGGATTTGACTATACTACAGTTGTACATATTGATACATTACGTGATATGATGAATAGACCTGGAGATACCGGATCATTTATGGTAAAACTAAATGATCCTTCTAAAGCATTAGAAATTAAAGAATTCTTTTTACGTTCATTTCCTAATGATGATTTTCTTGCAGAAACTATAGAAGAATCAGCTGAACAACAACTTGCTGGTTTTAGATCTGGCATTGCAATGATTAACATTATTGGATATTTTGGAATGATGTCTTCAGCATTTGCTATTGTTACAATTCAGATGATGTTAGTAAATGGAAAAACTAAAGAAATTGGTGTGATGAGAGCAATTGGAGCTAAAAGAAAAGATATTCTAATAATTTTTATTTTTCAAGGAATGATAATTGGAGCAATTGGTGCTGGTGTAGGAACTGGTGTAGGTTTGGGATATACATTTTATGCAAAAGAGACAAAGATGTCTTGGAATAACAGTTTAGCTTTAGAAGTGAGTTTTGATTGGGTCAAAATAATTCAAACAGCCTTGACTTCATTTATTTTAGCAATAATTGCATCTTTGTATCCCTCGTATAGGGCTACAAAGCTATTACCTGTGGAGGCGATGAGAACTGTCTAAAGTACTTGAAATCACCAATGTTAGCAAGATTTACGGAGAAGGTGATAGCAAAGTCAAGGCCCTTGATAATGCATCATTTTCAGTTGAGCAGGGCCAAATTGTTTTAATTGTGGGAAGTTCAGGCTCTGGAAAATCCACATTACTTAACATGATTGGATTGTTGGATCATCCATCGAGTGGAAAGATCTTCATTGATGGAGTTGATACCACAACACTGAATGACGATCAAATCTCTTCATTTAGAAATAAAAAACTCGGATTTATCTTTCAATTTTCTAATTTACTTACTGATCTTTCTGTTTTAGAAAACGTATTGTTACCCAGACAAATTGGAGGGACTGATGGTATTGCTGAAAAAGAAGCTAGGGATTTACTAAAAGCAGTCGGGCTTGAAGACCAAATTAACAAACGTGCAAACAAGATTTCAGGTGGGCAAGCTCAAAGAGTTGCAATCGCAAGAGGCTTAATCAATAGACCTTCAATTGTTTTAGCTGATGAACCTACTGGTAATCTTGATTCTGTAACCTCAGAAACAATCGTTCAACTAATGAAATCGATGGCAAAAAAACTCAATCAAACATTCATCATAGTTACACACGATAGACAGCACTTTGGAGAAGTAGATAAGGTGATTACAATAATAGATGGTAAAGCATTTGAGGGAAATCCCACTTCTTCTGAAATGGAGGTTTTAGTATAATGAATGTAAAACTATTGCTGTCATTATTTATAATTGGATTCTCTCCACTTATTTTTGATAATTCTTATGCACAAATCACTTCTGGAGGGTTTGGTAATTCTCCTTTTGAAAGAGACTTTGGAGATGTCAAATTCCTTGATGCCTACTTTGGAACAATCGATGAAAAATTTGAGATTGATGCAGGAGACAAAAATGTACCATTTACCGTAGTAATGGCAAATGTCGGAACTCAAGATATTACAGGAATACGAGGACAACTGTCTCTGCCTCTTGGATTTTCAGCCTCAGATGGACCTGGTTCTTTAATCCATGCAGATGCAAATTCAAATTCACTTGCTGGAGAAAATTTCCATTTAACATTTTTTGTTGATATAGATGACGGAGTCAGAATTCAGCAATATCCTGGTACTGTCAAAGTTGATTATTCACGGTTACGTGAATCTGGAGTTCGTACCGCGTTTAAGGATTTTGATTTTAAAATAACTGGAGAAAGCGTCGTAAACGTACGTGCACTGAATCCATTTCTTACATCTTTACAGACAAATCACGTAACAATTGAAATTTCAAATGATGGAACTGCACCAATTTCAAGTGTAAATATTGGACTACAAAATACACAAAGTGAAAGAGCATCAACAACTCAATCTATCACTAATGTTGAGAATGTTGTGATTTTGAATACTGATTGGGAGATTGGCGAAATTGATCCAAAATCAAAAAAACTTGTTGAACTTGATGTATACGTACCAGAATCTCTGAAAGGTGATACACTTCGCGCACCCATTGAAATAACATATTTCAATGCGCATGGTGATAAGCATACTATTTCACGAATCGCTGATTTCTATGTTAAAGGCCTCATTGACTTATCTGTATATAATATTGATGTCATTGAATTATCTGGAACACAAATGGTAATTGGAGAAATAATCAATGAAGGAAACGAAGACGGACTATTTGGTTTTGTAACTGTTGAGCCTCGCGGGGATTCCAATATCAAATCAAACACACAATTCATTGATGAAATTGAAATTGATGCCCCTGTTCCATTTAACATTCCAATCGAATTTGATGATGAACCAAAATATGGAGAACATGATATCACTATCACTGTAAGATACAAAGACGGTATTAGAGATGAGATCTTTTTACCACATGATGTAACAATATTTGTTGAAGAACCATCAAATGATGACGAATCTGAATCTGACCCAACCATGATAATCATTCCAATCATTGTGGCAATAGGCGTTGGAATTTACGTTATTCGCAGGCGTAAAAAGAAAGTAGTACAGACAAATTAGATGCTAAATCTTAAATCTGAAAAAAAGAAATGAAGATACTGAATTGAGACCAAGCATAATTATTTTGATTGTAGTTTTGACAGTGGGAGGTACAGTGATCTCTTTGGGTTTTATAACAAATCAAAACTATGATGAAATTCCCGAAATTTCCAGCCAATATGAAAAGTTAGAAAAATACAAAAACGAGCTGGAAAAAATCAATCAATACAATCAACAAGTTCTAAAAGATCTAGAGGAAAGCATCAAAAATTCCGATGATGTTCATCTTGAACAAATTAATGAAGAAATCTCAATAATAAAACAGGTGATTGACGATAACACAAAAGAGCTTGAGCAGATAATCCAAAAGCTGTCTCAGATGGAATCTGATACTTGAGATAATGCTTTTTGTTTCTGAGAATCCTGTCTTTTCCTAAAGAAATTACAATAATTTGTTTTCCTGATCAAGATATGTTTTGTCTTTTTATTATCAAAGATAGAATTTTATCAAATCAGTTCTGTTATTTTTTATTCTTCTTCTAAATTCATATAGTTACTGGTAAAATTATCTTTGTTGGAAACACATCAAAAACTAACAATCATTGGAGTGGTTTTGTTAGTTGTAACGTTTTTGATTAATTACTATCACCAACAAGATCATCCTGGTGTGGGATTAAACTATGCATATGTCACAGGAATTGCAATGCTGGCAGTTTTTTCAATTAGTTTCATAATGTTTACAAAAGACAGACTAAAGGAATCCTGAAGATCTTTTTTGCATGTTCAACAGTTGGCGTAAAACGGCATCTGAAAAATATTTCATTTTATACATTCAATGAATAGAATTTGCTCAAAAGGGACTAGTAGAAATTCTCAGTGAGTGATAAATACTAATTTACAAAATCCAATCTAGCCGTCACCAAAATACAACATGTTTTTGGTCTTAGGCTGAAGCATTTTCTAGACCGTAAGGTTATATGCAATTACTTGATCTTGCGATCATGCCTGACGATGAGATTGAGGTCCCAAAGGAATTGCGTGAATTCATGCTAGAAAAAGCAGAAGAAACTATTCTTGGGCAAAAAAATGGTGCAGAAAAGCAATACCGTTATGGCAATTTACACATCAGAGAATATCATGATAAATTTTTAGTTCACACTGACAGAGTTGATCCAAGAGTAAATCCAATGGGACATTTAGTTCATGATGCACCTGAGGTACTAATTGGTCTTACATGTGCAGCCTTTACTGGTTTACAAATTGCAAAAAAATTTCGTAGCAAGAAATCATCTTTAGCTTCAGGTATAATTTTCCCAATTATTTCTGGATATCTGGGATATGTTGGAACAAAAAAAATTAAAAGTTATTTGGAGTAAATCTGGTGTCTGCTGTTAGAACAATTCAAATACTGGTCAAACTTTTGCCGTCAGTTTTGGCTTTACGCAAAGACAGGAAAATTTGGATCAATCAAAAGAAAAATGAAATTGACTTGGAACAATTCAGAAAAAATGCTCGTAAGGCCCTTGATGCATTCATTTCACTAGGACCTGTCTACATAAAACTCGGTCAGTGGCTTTCTTCAAGAGCTGATATCCTACCGCAACCATATCTGGAAGAGCTTGCAAAACTGCAAGACAGCGTTCCTGTTGCTCCTTTTGATCAGGTAAAACCAATAATCGAAAAAGATCTTGGCCCAATTGATGAAAAATTTGATGAGATAGATACCAATTCCATATCCGGTGCATCAATAGGTCAAGTATATCGTGGTTCTATCTCTGGCCAGCAAATTGTTGTCAAAGTAAAAAGACCTGGCATTGAAAAAATTGTAGCGCAAGATCTTAAAATTTTAAAAAAAATTCTTCCATTGGCATTAAGATTCGTTGATCCAAATTTACGCTATTCAGCAAAGGCCATGCTTTCTCAATTCATTGAAACCGTCTATGAGGAGATGGACTATACTATAGAGTCTAAAAATCTTAAAAAAATCAAAAATGATATGAAAGGAACCAATCAGGTAATCGTACCTTCAGTTTTTGATGATTATTCTTCAAAAAATGTCCTGACAATGGAATATCTTCCAGGAATCAAAGTTACAGATGTTCAGGCCCTAGACGAGAAGGGAATTGACAGAGAGCAGCTAGTAATTGATGTCCATAAGGTCTTTTTTACCATGCTTCTCAAGCATTCACTTTTTCATGCGGATCCTCACCCTGGAAATATCGCAGTAACTGATGAGGGAAAGCTCATCTTGTATGACTATGGGATGGTTGGAAAGATAAATGATGAGACACGATTCAAGCTAATTCGACTTTATCTTGCACTAGTTGAAAAAAATCCCCCAAGAGTTGTCAATGCCATGAGCGATCTTCAAATGTTGATTCCTGGACATAACAGATCAGTAATTGAAAAAGGAATTGAACTTTCTATTCGTGCAATGCATGGAGATAAACCTGATAAAATGGAAGTACAAAGTTTGATGGAGCTTGCAAATCAAACCATGAGCAAATTCCCATTTGTATTGCCAAAGAATTTGGCTTTGTACATGAGAATGGCATCAATAATTGAGGGAATATACAAAACACATAATGTTGATTTTAAATTTGTCAAAGTCTTGAAAAATATTTTAGAAGAAGAAAATTTGATTATGGGGGCATATGTTAAAGAACTAAAGATTTCTTTTGATAGTTTCTCAAAATCAATTGACACTGCACTACGAATCGGACCTGAGATGGAAAAACTCATGGGCGAATTCCAGTTCCACATGAAAAAAAGAAAGCCAGTGGTTCTAATCGGAGGAAGCATCTTTGCCTCTGCAATTTTTGTAGGTTCTGCAATCCTGTTTCAGTCTAGTGAATCTGTTGGTTTGACAGGAATGATTGGTTCTGGTATTATTATGGGAATTTCTGTATTGTTTAGAAAATATTAGATTATTACTCTATTGAGATATTTTTTCCCTTTTTTGTTACGGGAATAATTAATGTAAGAATGCCATTTTCATATTTTGCTGATTCGATTTTTTCTTCACCTTGTTTGATGTCAATTGGCAGTCTGATTTTTTTATCAATAATGTTTGGTCTTTGATTTGAAATTAATGTCTCTGATTTCTTTTCATCGACTTCTTTTTGAGCCTTGATAGAAAGTATGTCTTCGCACAAAACCAGCTTGATGTCATCTTTGTTAAATCCTGGAATGTCAATTACTACTTTGAGGTTATCTTCATTGCGATACATGTCAATTGGCGGTAAAACAAATTCATAGAACTCTCTTGATTTGTTTCCAATCTCTTTGATTACTTCGCTAACAAGCCCCATTTTGTGTTGTATACTCAATTTTTGGTTATAAATCTTGACAGAATTTGGTCCACCTTAAGCACGCAATATGATACTAACTAGCATTATAGCGAAAAGCATGATTTACTGGAAAATGTTTGATGGTTCAAATTCAGTTGGGAGCACAACGTGTATGGGGATATAGTTTAGGGTGGTACTTTAAGACCTACGTGGAACAAAAGAATATTTCAAAAAAGAAGAATGTGCTTTATTGGAAAAAAGAATGTCAAAAGATAGGAAAGGAATTAGGATAAAAATAAATTTAAAACAATTGCATCCTTAAATTGCATTCTTTTATGATCAGTTTAACAATATAATGTCAAATAATGAAGATTTTAAAATAGAAGTAAGAAAAAGAATTGAGACAACTAAAGATAATCTACCGAAACAAAAAGAAGAATTAAAATTAAAATTATCTGAATATGGATCTATTGAATTCATGGCAAATCTTGCCATTAAAGAAACATATGATCAATCATCAATACATCATAACCCATCTAATTCTATGAGTGAAAATCCATTGGTAGTGTTTTCATTAGGATTATTTTTATCAAATGACATAACATGTCAATGCCAGTTTCTGTTGTCTTGATAGACTTTTAATTAATTAATTTCTCTTGTTTTATAATCATGATAGTTGTAATTGAAGGCGGAGACCAAGCGGGAAAATTAACCCAGTCAATCTTGCTTGAAAAAGCACTCAAAAAAAGAGAAGTCAAGACCAAGCTATTTCATTTCCCTGATTACACAACCCCTGTAGGAAAAGAGATCAGAAAATATCTGGATGGAAAACGAAAATTTCCACCCCAAGTAATTCATTGTTTGTTGGCTGCAAACAGGTGGGAAAAATTAGATGAAATATTAGCAGCCCAAGAAAAAAATTCTGTTTTAATTATGAATCGCTATTATCATTCAAACCTGATCTATGGTTTAGCAAACGGCATGAAGCAAAAATGGCTTGAAAACCTTGATGTCGGACTTCCAAAAGCTGATCTTGTAATTTTACTTGACGTCACACAAAAAGAATCTTTTTCAAGATCTCCACGAAATGAAAAGGGAAAGATTATGAAAAGAGACAAGTTTGAGAAAAATGAACAATTTTCAAGAAAAATATCTGAAATCTATCGCACTACTGCAAAGAAAAAACATTGGAAAATAATTGACGCATCAAAACCTAAGGAAAAAGTACACGAGGAAATTCTAAAAACATTCTCAAAAAAGCTGGGCCTATGAAAAAAAACTATCTGGACATCATAGATCCGATTCATGACTTTATTCGTGTCTATGACTATGAGCTCCCAATAATTGACAGTCCTCTTTTTCAAAGATTAAGACGGATAAAGCAGCTTTCTGGTGCACATTTGACTTATCCCTCAGCCCAGCATAGCAGATTTGAGCATTCTTTGGGAGTCATGCACATTGCCAGTCAGGCAGGTTTTGCATTAAATGAAAAAGGACTTCTAAATTCTGATGATGTTCAGGTCTTGCGCATCGCAGGTTTATTGCATGATATTGGTCACGGACCCTTTTCTCATCTATTTGAAGAAGTAATACAAGAAAAAAAAATCTCACATGAGGATTACGGCAAAAAAATAATCTTAACCTCTGAAATTGGTGATATATTATCCAAAACTGGATTTGATAAAAAACTAATAACAAAGATTGCATTTGGAGAATCAAAATTTCAATATCTGAATGAAATTGTTTCGGGAGCTTTGAGTGCAGATATGATGGACTATTTG
>Ga0224512_10001912_pt1 | contig 19547 bp, 18 predicted proteins | sample SF_May12_sed_USG_4_FD_169103 | JGI IMG/M metagenome (GOLD analysis project Ga0224512, IMG submission 169103) | Sediment microbial communities from San Francisco Bay, California, United States - SF_May12_sed_USGS_13 | ecosystem: Environmental > Aquatic > Marine > Sediment | place: USA... | reverse complement strand
GCTGACGGAAGGAGTCACCGGTGAGCGGATTGATCGACGATCAGGGCGAAGCCGCTCGCGGCCTGAAAGCCCTCGGCATCGAGGTGCGGGAGGGCCGGCCGGCCGAAGTCGGCGGGATGGGGATTCGCCGGGTCCTCCCAACCAAGGGGCGGAGAACCGTTGGCCCGTGGTGCTTCGTCGACCTCATGAGCCCCGCCGATGTTGCCGACCCCGACCCGATGGAAGTTGGCCCCCATCCCCACATCGGGTTGGCAACCGTGACCTGGCTGTTCGAGGGTGAGGCTCTTCATACCGATTCCCTCGGGAGCGAACAAGTCATTCGTCCCGGCGAGCTCAACCTGATGACTGCCGGTCACGGCATCGCCCATGCCGAGCTCGAGGTGCGTCCCGGGTCGGTCGAAGCTCATGCCGACTACGTCAAGGGTGCCCAGATGTGGCTCGCCCAGCCAGACGCCACCCGCCGGGGCCCGTCGAGCTTTGCTCACCACAAGGACCTCCCCCGCGCCGACCTGGGAAACGGTGAGGCCCGGGTACTGATAGGGACGTTCGCTTCGGCAACCTCGCCGGTTGCCGCCGACTGGCCGACGGTTGGTGCCGACCTCCTCCTTCACGGACCGACCGAAATCGTCGTGGATGGCGAGTACGAACACGCGGTCGCCCCCATCGACCGTCGCCTCAAGGTGAACGACGTCATAGTCGAGCCGGGGGAGCTGGGACTCATCCCACCGGGGTTCGACACGCTGCGACTCGAAGCCGATGGTGGGCGCGGGCGCCTCATGCTGATTGGCGGCATCCCGTTCCCGGTGCGAATCCAGATGTGGTGGAACTTCGTGGCCCGCACCCGCGACGAGCTCACCGAGGCCTGGCGGGACTGGGAAGAGCACAACGAGGACCGGTTTGCTCCCGTGCAATCTACGCTGCAACGCATCGACGCCCCTAGGCCACGGTGGATCCGCGAAGACTGAGGACTACTCGGGCCTCGGGTGAGAAACTCGGGAGCGATTTCGATGCAGGCTCGCCTCGAGAGCGAAGACGGCGGCAGTCATAGTCCCCGGGACCATGGTGCTGGTGCCGCTTTGGCTGGAGAACGGCTCCCGGGCGGCTCTACGGCTCGGGATCGGTGGCTTCCTCTTCGGCCTGTCGTTCGGCCACCTCGTGGATGTGTTCGACGTGGGCCCGGTCGCCCTCCATTCCCACTTTGCGCGTGCCGAGGTCTTCGAGAACGTCGGCGTAGCCGTACACGATGAGCGTGTCGTGTTCGTGGATGTTGGTGTCGCCCCGAGGGGCGCCGATGAAGGTGCCTTCGGACCGCCGGATACCGAGCACGAGCACTCCTTCATCGGGCAGGTGGAGGTCGGCCAGGCGGTGCTCGGCGACCCAGCTGTCGGCCTCGACGCCCAACTCGGCCACCGCGTAGTTGCTTGCCAAATCCAGGAGCTGGGCGTAGTCACGCACGTCGAGTTTCGTGAACCGTCGCAAGGCGCGGCTGATGACTTTCGACAGTAGGCGGTCGATGGTGCGGCTGCGGGCCGCCAGCATGATGAGGAGCAGCCCGGTCACCAGTGTGCCCAGTCGTGTCAGCACGTCGAGGCTGTCGCCCTTGCCGGCAAAACCTACGACAAGGGTGGCGATGATGGTGACGAGCCCGGCATTGCCGACCAGCATGAGGGTCAGGACGATGCGGCGTCGCACAGGGTGGTTGACGACCAGCTCGGTTTCAGCCGTGGTGAAGCCAACCCCGGTCAAGGCGGAGCGTGCTTGGAAGTGGGCGACCTCGGTGGAGAGGCCGGTGGCGGTCAGGGCGATGGCTCCGACTCGGTTTACGACCAGCGTCACCGTCACAACGACAAGCAACGTGGCTATGGCGACCATGTGACCTACCCCCTCGCTGTGTCCGGACGGCGTTCGGGGCAGGCTACCCGCGATCGGTGTCCGTTCGGCGACGTCCGCCGGTGGCATCGCCGTCCCTTCAATCCCCGTAGCCGCAGCAAGTAGCATCGTGCTCGTGTCGAAACGATCCGGAAAAGGAGAGCTCCCGGGGGCCGCGCTGTGGGCGTTTTCCGAGCACGCCTGCCGGGAAGCCGCGACGCAACCTGATCGATGTCGGCGTCGTGCACGAGACCGACACGACGCAGGGCCGATGATCCTCGATTTCGGTGCGAAGAAGCCCGCTCGATGACGTCTCGCAAACCGAAGCCATTAGTCGGCTGGCGCGAATGGGTGATGCTTCCCGACCTCTGTCCGGTGCCGATGAAAGCGAAGATCGACACGGGGGCCCGAACATCCACCCTGCATGCATTCGGCATGGTGCTTCACACCGATGGGCGTGAACCCCGAGTTGAGTTCGAGATTCATCCCGCCCAGAAATCCAGGGCGCAAGCGGTGCAGGTGTCCTACCCGATCCGAGGGTTCAAGCAGGTCCGGTCTTCAACCGGGCACTCGGAGAAGCGGCCCGTTATCCGGACCCCACTCCGCCTTGGGGAATACGAATTCGATATCGAGGTGACGCTCACGGCGCGAGACGAGATGGGTTTTCGGATGCTGCTCGGCCGTGCCGCCGTACGCCGTCGGTTCTGGATCGATCCCGGTCGTTCGTTCCTTCACGCCCAACGGGTGCGCCCGTCAAACGACCACGAACACAGGAGGCAACCGTGAAGCTGGCCATTCTCTCAAGAGCCCCGCGGGTGTACAGCACCCAACGGCTCAAGGCGGCCGCGGTCGAGCGGGGCCACGAGGTGCGCGTCCTCAACACGCTTCGCTTGGCAATCGACCTCTCCGGAGATGAGCCCGATCTCCAGTATCGCGGCAAGCCCCTGTCGGACTATGACGCGGTGCTGCCTCGCATCGGTGCGTCGATCACCTTCTTCGGTCTGGCAGTGGTACGCCAATTCGAACAGATGGACGTGTATACCCCCAACACCGCCAACGGAATCGCCAACTCCCGAGACAAGCTCCGTTCCATTCAGATCCTCTCCCGGCACGACATCAAGATCCCGGCAACGACCTTTGTGCGCAACCGCGCCGATGTGCTGCCCGCCATCGACCGGGTCGGTGGGGCGCCCGTGGTGATCAAGCTGCTGGAGGGAACCCAGGGAATCGGGGTCATACTCGCCCCCGACACCAAGGTCGCCGAAGCCGTGATCGAAACCCTGCAGAGCACCCGGCAAAACGTGTTGATCCAACGCTTCATCGCCGAGAGCCGGGGCCGCGACATCCGGGCGCTCGTCGTCGGCGACCGGGTTGTGGCGGCCATGCGCCGCCGCGCTCAGCCGGGCGAATTCCGGTCCAACCTGCACAGAGGTGGCAGCACCGAAATCGTAGAATTGGAGGATCGATACGCCAGCGTCGCGGTGAAGTCCGCCCAAATCATGGGGCTCCGTGTCGCCGGAGTCGACATGCTCGAAACCGATAGCGGTCCCCTCATCCTGGAGGTCAACTCGTCACCCGGACTGGAAGGCATCGAGACGGCAACCGGCCTTGACGTCGCCGGGGCCATCATCGACTACATGAGCAGCCAGGTCGCTTTCCCCGAACTCGACGTGCGCCAACGGCTCACCGTCAGCACCGGCTATGGGGTGGCGGAGCTGGTCGTGCACGGAGCCTCCAACCTCGTTGGACGGGCGATCAACGAATCGGGGCTGCGCAACCGTGACATCACCGTTCTGACCCTCACCCGAGGCACGACGGTGATCCCCAACCCGCGAGTCGACCGCGTGCTCGAGGCCGAGGATCGCCTCCTGTGCTTCGGGAAGCTCGAATCGATGCGCGACCTGGTCCCGGAGCGACGGCGGCGCCGCAAACGACCAGAGATACGGCCCCTTCCCGAGCATCCCATTCCCGAGCCCGACACGCCACCGTCGGTTGAGCACGACGCGAGCTGATGTCAACCTCGCGACTCCCGTTTGCGATCGCCGGACACACCGTGGAGGCCGGCAGCCAGGCCAAATTCGAGCTTCCGATCGCCCGACTGATGTCGGGCACGCCCGTCACGCTCCCAATCCTCGTCTTGCACGGCGGCCACAAAGGTCCCACCGTGTGGCTCAGTGCGGCCGTCCATGGAGACGAGCTCTGCGGAGTGGAAATCGTCCGACAAGTCGTCCAAGGTCTCGAGCCGAAGTCGATGTCCGGGACGGTGATCGCGGTCCCGGTCGTCAACGTCCACGGCTTCAATACCGGTGACCGGTATCTCCCGGACCGGCGAGATCTGAACCGGTCCTTCCCCGGCTCGGCACGGGGATCGCTCGCCGCCCGCATTGCCCACCTCTTGATGACCGAGGTGGTGAGCCGAAGCAGCGTCGGTCTCGACCTGCACACGGGTTCCGACCATCGCACCAACCTCCCCCAGATCCGCGCCGACCTCGACGACCCGTTCACGCTCGAACTCACCGAGGCCTTCGGGGCACCGATCGCGGTCCACTCCCGTATCCGTGATGGCTCGCTGCGCCAGGCCGCCACCGAGGCCGGAGCCACCGTCTTGCTCTACGAAGGGGGCGAGGCCCTTCGATTCGACCCGGCTGCCATCGCGACCGGCAGAGACGGCGTGCGTCGGATCCTCGCCAAACTCGGCATCACCGGTGCGGCGGATCCGATGCCCGGCCCGACACTGCTCTCCCGCCGAAGCAGATGGCTGCGGGCCCCCCGCAGCGGCATCCTTCACCTCGAAGCCGGCCTCGGTGCCCGCGTTACCCGCGGTCAGACGATTGCCACCATATTTGACCCCTTCGGCAAGCGCATCGGCCGACTCACCCCTCGCAATGACGGGCTCATCATCGGCCATACCCAACACCCCCTCGTTAATCAAGGTGACGCCGTGGCCCACGTCGCCGAGACCTGAAGCGGACACACCGACATCCGCCGGCGCTATATGGGCGAGGACGGTGCTGTCGTAGATGGAATTCGCAGCAGGTAATGCGAAGGCGGTCCCATCTGGCTCGTCGGGCAAGCCGAGGTTGCCGATTGACCCGGAACCGCGAAGGTACCGCTGGTCGCCCGGAACGTGACCAGGAGCGGCGGGCCATCGTCCAGCTCGAATTGGTCATGGCGAGCGCGGCACCAGAGGCTGCCGTCGCACAAGCTCGCGGGCCCCCGCCGTTCTCGCGTTCGGTGTCCGCGCCCGTGAAGTCCCGAAAGGCGTATCACTTAGTCTCTGCCACATGAATGATCCACGCGCCCTTGTCGAGTCACTCCTGGCCGCCAAGCTGTACCTCTCCCCGCAGATCGCAGGCGACCGGCTCTACTTCATCTCGAACCGGACCGGTCACATGAGCCTGTTCGCCATGCCGCTCGCCGGTGGCGAAGCAGTCCAACTCGTGCCCGAGGACCTGGCGCTGCCGAGCCCGAAGGTGATGGCGTCGGAGCCGTACTCGGTGATCCCGGCGCTCGGCAAGATCCTCGTGACCATCGATGACCACGGGAACGAAAACTATCAGCCGTACTTCATCCCGATCGAGGGTGGCGTTCCGGAGCCGGTGTGGGGGGACCGTTTCGCCGGTCAGCAGGTGTTCTCGTTCGCGGATCGGACCGACCAACGGGCAATCCTCGTCGTCTCGCCTCGCACCGATCCCAACTACGCCAGCTACCTCGCCGATCTGACCACCCTCGAGCTCACCGAGCTGGGAACCTCGCCCTACGGCAACTTCCCCATTGGCCGCAACGAATCGTGGATCAGATTGCCGTCGTCGACGGCTACACCGCCGGGGACACCGTCCTCTTCTTGTGGGAGGCGGCGACCGGGAGCCGTCGCCACCTGGCCGGGGTCCCGCTCGAAGAGCGCGGCGACGAGCCGGTGCCTGCCGCCGGGTTCACCGACGGCCACGTTCGGGATGATGCCGTCCTCCTCATGACGACGCTGTTCGACGACACCGGCGGGTTGTGCCTGGTGGGGCTGGATGGGAAGGGCCCAACCGAAGTGCCCGTCACCGGGATCGTGCACGACGGGGTGGGTGAGCTGACCGACATGGACCACCTGGATGGTGATCGCTACGAACTCCACTACAACATCGACGGGTGCTCATACGGCTACGAGGCGACGTTCGAGGGCGGCACGATGGCCGTGAACCGTGTGCTGTGGGGAACCGGCGAGCTGGCGGACGGCGTCGTCCAGGCCTCTTCGTACGACCCCGCCACCGACTCATGGGCCCTCGCCTTCTCGACGGCAACCTCCCCTGTGCAGCTCTACACCGTCGGCGACGGAGGGGTCCGGCAGTGCACCGATGAGGCGATCTCCGGTGTGGCGGTGGAGGCCCTCTCGCCCGGTGAGGATGCCTCGTTCGTGTCGCACGACGGAACCCGGGTGTCGGCCCGCCTCTACCTGCCGGCCGCGGGGATAGCCGAGGGCCCCTATCCGGTCATCTACTACGTGCACGGTGGGCCCCAATCCCAGGAGAGGCCCGACTTCACCTGGTTCTCGATTCCCCTCATCCAATTGTTCACTCTGCACGGATTCGCCGTGTTCGTACCAAACGCCCGCGGCTCAACGGGCTACGGCCAGGCCTACATGAAGCAGGTCGACCACGACTGGGGGGGTGATGACCGGCTCGACCATGCCGCAGCGGTGGAGATGCTCCGCGAAGACGACCGGCTCGACGGTGACCGGATCGGGGTCATGGGTCGCAGCTACGGCGGGTTCATGACCCTCACGCTGCTCGGACGCCATCCCGACCTGTGGGCGGCCGGCGTCGACATGTTCGGACCGTACGATCTCTTCACATTTCTCGAGGCCCTTCCCGAGACGTGGAAGACCTTCATGTACATGTCGATCGGCCATCCGGAGACCGACCGGGAGTTCCTGATCGAGCGGTCCCCCCGCACTCACCTCGACGCCATGGTGGCTCCATTGCTCGTCATCCAGGGACGGAACGACCCCCGGGTAGTCGTGGCCGAGTCCGATCGGCTCGTCGACGAGCTGCGTTCCAAAGGAAAGGACATCGAATACCTCGTGTTCGACGACGAGGGACACGACATGGTCAAGCATGAGAACAAGGTGACCGCATACGCTTCGATCCTCGAGTTCTTTCAGGAACGGCTCGCGGCCCCCTAACCGATTCCCAACCGACGGTACGCTGACCGGCCATGGCCTCACGCGATCATTCCAGGCGCCGCTCGCGGTGGAAGCTGCCTATCTCCTGCTAGCCCGGTGACCCGCCCGACCCGCCCGATTTCTGGTTCGATGACATCGGGACTGCCGACGGTCTCGGTCATCTCATCGGTGGATTGGTGAACGGTTGTGGCTGCCTATCTCCTGGTAGCCCGGCGACGGAAGCCTGTGCTCGTCGCCCTCGCGGCGACTGTCGGGTGGGGCTTGAGCTTCTCCAGGCCCGGTTCACGAGCCGGGGGTACGAGACATCCGACGCGTTCTGTCGGTGGTCGGGCCGGCACCGGCGGGGCTTGGACACTGGCTGCCGAGGCGGCGAGCCGGTTAGGCGCTCTGCAGCCAGGCCACCGGCACGTATCCGATCCGGCCGGTGCTGAGCTGTACGGTGGCGACCCGGTCGTCGGAGTCGAGGACGACAACCTCGGCCCCTTCGTCGACGGACATGAAGTCCATGGTGATCGGCCGCGCCGCGCCGGCGTCTCCACCGATGATGGCGGCCAGGCTGGCAGCGGAATCCTCGTCGAGCGAGACGGGAATGGTGGGTCCGAATGCGCCGTCGGCGTCGATGCAGACGGTGGCGCATGCCTGATCGGGTGTCTCGGCTGAGGTCGCCCGGCCGGGGCCGGCTAGTGCGAACACAACAACGGCGGCGGCGCCCAGGCTCAGCAACATGGCTCCGAAACGGTTGGTGGTGGAGCGGCGGTTGTTCATGGGATTCCTCCTCTTGCTATCTCCCTATGTATCCGCCATCGGCGACACCGCCAAAGCCTCCAGACACATTGGGCGGAGTTCCGCAGTCGCTAGTGCATTCCGACTAGTCGGTGCGCGCGGGCTCCGACTAGTCACTCGGCCGGCGAAACCGCCCGTACAGGAAATGCTGGATGGCGCCCCGCGGCGTGTGGTGGGCCTCGGTCTGAAATCCCACGGGCTCGAAAGTCTCGCCGAGGGCGTCGGACAGCGACTCGGGACTGTGGCGCTGGACGGGCAGGCCGCTGCACATCTCAGGCCCGTCGAGGCTGAAGGTGGCGATGATGACGTGCCCTGCGGGCTCGACGGCCGACTCGAGTTGGGCGACGTAGCGGGCCCGTTCCGACTCCTCTGTCAGGAAGTGAAAGACGGCCCGGTCATGCCAGATGGCATAGGTGTGTGCGAATGAGTAGTCGAGGACGTCGGCCTCGATCCAGATGATGTCCCGGGCCCGCTCCCCGAGGCGTTCCTGGGCGTGACCGAGCGCCGCCGGTGCGAGATCGAGAACCGTGAGGGCGCGAAATCCGACCTCTGAGAGCCGATCGACGAGACGGCTGGCACCGCCACCGATATCGATGATGGGGGCATCTTCTGCCACACCGGTCTCTTCGATGAGGATCAGCGAGCGGGCCGGATTTTCCTGGTACCAGCTGAGTGTCGTCGGCTGGCGGTCGGCATAGACCTTCTCCCAGTGCTCACGACGCGTGGTCATTCCTGCATCATGCCAGAAGCAGCCGGGTTCGGAACGGAGCGAACCGGCGATACGATCAACGGCATGAGGAGATGGCTGCTCGCGTATGACGTCGGATCGGTTGTCGTGTTCGTGATAGCCGGCCGCTCCAATCACGGTGCCGAGGCATCGGCAACCGGCATCCTGCACACCGCCGGGCCGTTTCTCATCGCCCTCCTCCTCGGATGGGTGGCGGCCCGGGCCTGGCATGACCCGTCCTCGTTGCAGACCGGCGCCCGGGTGCTGGCCGTCACCGTGGTTGCCGGAATGCTGCTGCGTCGCTTCGCATTCGGTGACGGCATCCAGTTGTCGTTCGTCCTGGTCGCCACCGCCTTCCTCACCCTCTTCCTGATGGGGTGGCGGGTGGGAGCAACGGTTGCAAACCGTCTAAGGCACATGCCGGCCTAGGCCGCCTACCCCGGCATCCAGCCAATTGCCAGCAGGTGCAGGCTGACACCAAGCAAGCTGGGCTCGGTCTCGGTACGGGTGATGATGTCGAGGAGGTGGTGCCGGTCGGTCTCGTCGGCCCACCGCCCCGGGAAGTCGGGCATGATCCATCCGATCCCCTCGACGGCGACCACCCTGGCATCGCGGAAGCCGGCCGCCCCCACCTCGGCCAAGAACGTGCTTGGCCATGGGGTCGCGCAGGTGAACGGTATATCCGGCTGCGGTGAGCCAATGGGCGTAGACACCGGCCGCCCCGCCGATGTCCGGGTTCGCCATTCCTCGAGCCGGCCGTCGGCGCTGCGCAGTCGGGATTGCTCGCTGATCCGCTCGTAGTGGGCGGCGACCTCATCGGGAATCTCTGGCCCAGGCATGGCGCATTCTCGCGCATGGCTCTCACCCGGACCTGAACCGTGGCGATTGGAACGGTCGACGCCGTAGTTTGGAACGGTTCATCCAATTTCTTCCTCAAGGACCCCATCGGGAGTGGCGAAGTGGTGATATGAGTTCAGACCCAGGTTTCCCCGACGGTGACGACCTGACCCGTTCGCTGCCCCCCGCCACCGAGCGGGCGTTCGTCACGTTCGTACAATGGACGGCGCTCGCCTTCGCCCCCGTTCTCGGGCTCGTCGCCTGGCTCAACCACGACATTCCGCTCGCCGCCACCGCCGTCGTCTCCTTCGCCACCGGCATCCTGGCCTGGCAGCAGCGGGTGCGAGGCCGGCATCGGCCGGTCACGCTCGTCCTGTTGGTGGTCACACTCATGTCGGCGCTGGTGCCACTGCAATCGGCCGCCGTCGTCGGCAGCATGATGATCGCCGTGGCGGCCTTTGCCGCCATCGGCACGCTGTTCATCGAGCGCCGCTACTTCCGGCCATACGTGTTCTTTCTCGCAGCTGTATGGGCCTCCGAGCTCGTGCTGCTCAACGACTCCTTCCTCCAGGCGAGTGAACCGGTCGCCGTCGGTCAGGAGCACAACATCTTCGGGCTCGCCGTTCAGCTGGCCGTCTTTCTCGTGTCCGTGTTCGCCCTCAATGCCATCAAGCACGCCGTAGGCAGGGCCGGGACCCGATACCAGCTTCTGTTCGACATGGCTCCGATCGCGCTATGGGAGGAGGATTTCACCGAGGTTGGTGACTGGTTGACACAGCTGCGAGCTCAGGGCGTCGACGACATCGGCGCCTACCTGGACTCCCATCCCGAGGAGGTCGGGGCAGCCATCGAGCGCATCATGGTGACCGATGCCAATCAGGCGGCGGTCGACCTCGTCGAGGTCGAGGACCGCCATCAGCTCCTCGGGCATCTGTCGGCCGACGAAGCCGCCGCCGAATCGGCCGCCGCCTTCCGGTCCCAGCTGGTGGCGATCTGGGAGGGGCGGAGCAGGGTGAGCACCGAGTTCATCGGCTACTCGGCCTCCGGTCGGCGCTGGGATGGCATTCTCTTCTGGCAGACGGGAACCAACCTCGAAGGCCTCGATCTCAGCAAGACGATCGTCGCCATGCTCGACGTCACCGCCGCCAAAGAAGCCAAGCGCGAGCTGGAGGCCGCACTGGAAACGCTGGCCGATCGCGAGCGGGAGTACCGGCTCATGGCCGAGAATTCGACGGATCTCATTGCCCGGCACGCGCCGACCGGTGAATATCTGTATGCGTCGCCGGCTGCCCGCACTTTGCTCGGCTACGAGCCTGCCGAGCTGGTCGGCACCCGCGTCTCCGACCACATCCACCCCGAGGACCTCGAGGCTATGGCAACGCATAACGAGGGAAACCTGACGGTTCCGGATGTTCAGACCGTCCAATACCGGATCCGCCGTAAGGGTGGCGATTACCTCTGGTTCGAGACCACCAGCCAATCGCTGCGCGATCCCGACACGACCGACGTCGTCGAGGTTCAGACCTCTTCGCGCGATGTCACATACCGCAAGCAGGCTGCCCTCGAATTGCAGGCGGCCAAGGAGGCGGCCGAGAAGGCGACGCTGGCCAAGTCACAGTTCCTGGCCGCCATGAGCCACGAGATCCGCACGCCGATGAATGCCATCGTCGGGATGACCGAGCTCACCCTGTCGACCGAGCTCACGCCGGAGCAGCGCGAGTACCTCGGCACGGCCAAATCGGCCGTCGACGGACTACTCACCCTGATCAACGATGTGCTCGACCTCTCCAAGATCGAGGCAGGACGTCTCGAACTCGAGCACATCCCGTTCAGTCTGTCCGACAGCGTCGGCGACACCGTCCGCACCCTCGCCGTCCGGGCCGCCGAGAAGGGCTTGCAGCTCGAACATGCGTTGGCCCCCGGGGTGCCCGACGGGCTGATCGGCGATCCGGGCCGGATCCGCCAGGTGCTCTACAACCTCGTGTCGAACGCCATCAAGTTCACCCACGTCGGCCGGGTGTCCATCGAGGTCTCGCTCGAAGAAATGGCCGCCGACCACCAGGCGAGCCTGCACTTCATCGTCACCGACACCGGCATCGGGATTCCGGAGGCAAAGCAGAAGCACATCTTTGACGTCTTCTCCCAGGCCGACGGTTCGACCACCCGACGCTATGGCGGTACCGGGCTGGGCCTGTCGATCGCCCGCCAGCTCATCGAGAAGATGAACGGCCACATCTGGGTGGAAAGCGCCTCGGGGGTGGGCAGCGCCTTCCACTTCGTCGTACGGCTCGCCGCCATGCGGGATCAGTCGGAGATTCAGTTGTCGCTCGGCGCCGACGAGGATGTCGACCAGCTCGTCCTGCTCGTCTCCCCGGTTCCGGCCGAGCGGCGCAACGTGGCCGAGATGCTCCGGCAAGCCGGCGCCACCCCCCTTCCGGTCCCGGACATCCCGGCTGCGTTACACGCCCTGACCGGGGCCGTCGAGCGGGGATTCCCTCCCCGGGCAGTCATCCTCGATGTTCAGGGCGACGGGGCCGGAGATGTGGCCGCCATTACCTCTCATCCGGCCTTTGCCAAGATCCCGCTCCTGGTCCTGACCTCCACCGGCCATCGCGGTGAGGCCGCCGAGTTCCGCGATCTGGGGGCAGCCGCCTACCTCACCAAGCCCCTCGAGCAGGGTGAGATGATGGAAGCCATCGGTGCCGCCGCCGCCTTCCGGGAGGCCGGGCAACGCGGTGACCTCGTCACGCGCCACTGGCTGCGGGAACGCCGGCGCCGCTTCCACGTGCTGGTGGCTGACGACAGCCCCACCAACCGGCACCTCGCCAAGAGCCTGCTCGTAAAACGGGGCCACACCGTGGTCACCGCCAACGACGGCTACGAGGCCGTGGCCGAGTTCGAAAAGGGCGGCATCGACATCGTTCTCATGGACGTGTCGATGCCCGAGTGCGATGGCCTTGAGGCCACCGGGGTCATCCGGGACCGCGAAGCGGCATCCGGCGCTCATGTGCCCATCATCGCGCTCACGGCCCATGCGATGGATGGCGACCGGGAGCGGTGCCTGCAGGCCGGCATGGATGCCTACGTGTCGAAGCCCTTCAACGCCGACGAACTGTTCGCGACGATGGCCAATCTCGTCCGACCCGATAGCGACGAGCCGGTCCCGGCGGCCGCAGAGGGCCCGAGGGTCCATGCCGGCGCCGCCCTCGACCGACGGGAGGCGCTGCAACGGGTGGAGGGGAACCTCGAGCTGCTGGCCGAGATGGTCGGCCTGTTCGTCGACGAGTATCCGGCAGCCACCGCGACTATCCAGGCCGGCCTCGCCGCCGGGGACCTGGAAGCGGTCGCCAGTGCCGCTCACCAGATCAAGGGCAACCTGGCGACGTTCGCGGCGCGCGAGGCCGCCGGCGCAGCCGCCCGGCTCGAGACCATGGCCAGGTCCGGTGATCCCCATGGGTCGGCCAGCGCATGGGCGCACTTCCTCGACGTCTTCTCTCGTCTCGAGCCCGAGCTCACTGCACTCCGCGCTGCCTGACGGGCCTCCGGCGATCAGGCCGTCGTTGGCATGCTGGTGACGGGAGACGGCACGGCCACCGCCGGCAGCCCGACGCGTGAAATCCGGGACCTGCCATACTTTTTCCGTGTCCCGCGCCCCGTATGCACTCCTGGCCGCGGTTCTGCTGGCTTCCGGCCTGGTGGTCTCGTCGGCGGCCGCCGACGACCCCTTGAGACTCGACCGGCCGCGCCCGGCCAAGGAGGTTGCAGAAGGCGATTTCCTCGGGGCCGCCCATCCCGATGTCCAGATCACAGCCCGGGTGGTAGGTGGCGCCGCCGGCGGGCTCCGTTTCGGCGCCGGGGTGGGCTCAGCCCGGGCCGGAATCGTGCAGGGTTCGGCCGCCGGGTTGCGGAGCCTGGTTGAGTCGGGGATGGTCGGCGGCCTCGAGGTGGTGGTCGAGATGTGGGAGGCAGGGGTCGTGTCGGAGGGCGTCATCGGCAGCGAGGTGGAAGCCTGGCACGGCGCCGGGTGGACGGGGCGGGGTGTCCGAATCGGGATTCTCGACAGTTCCTTCACCGGGTATCGAGATCTGCTCGGAACCGAACTGCCGGATGTGGTCACCGCGCAGAGTTTCCATTTCGAGGGCCTGGAGCGCGCTTCCAATCGGCACGGTGCGGCCGTTGCCGAGATCATCCACGATGTCGCTCCGGGCGCCGAGCTGGTGCTGGTCAACGCCGATGCCACCCATCTCGATGAGGCCGTCGACTTCTTGATCGGCGAAGACGTGGATGTGATCAACCTGTCTGGTGGGTGGTCGGTCGGTCCGTTCGACGGGAACGCCGAACAGGACGCCGCCGCCAACCGGGCCATCGACGCCGGCATCGTGTGGGTCAACGCCGCCGGGAACGGAGCCGACCAGCATTTCGCGGCGGACTACGTAGATGCCGACTCCGACGGCTGGGCGGAGCTGGCGGGAACGGTCGAAATCAACGATTTCTTCGTTCCGGCGGGTGAACCCTTTCAGATCGTTCTCAACTGGACCGAGCCCACCAAGGATCTCGATCTCTGCCTATGGGATCTCGAGCTCCCCGGCGGTGCTTTCGACATGGTCGAGTGCTCCGAAGGGCTGCAGACCGCACCATGGCATCAGCCCCTCGAAGTGATCGACTGGGTCAACGCCGGAACCCGCACCCATCGGTTCGGATTCTCCATCGGCGGCGATCGCTTCAACCCCGCCACCGGCACCCCGTACGACGTCTTCACCAATGTGGTGGAGGATCTCGGCCTGCAAACTCCCGAGTCGAGCCTGCTGGTTCCGGCGGCAACCGAGCGGGTCATCAGCGTCGGGGCGGTGCCCTACTACTCGCACACCACCATCCAGCCCTACTCCAGCCGCGGCCCCACCGCCGATGGACGGGTCAAACCCGACCTGGTGGGACCCGATCAGGTGACCACCGCCACGTTCGACACCGAGTTCGCCGGCAGCTCCGCTTCCTCGCCGTTCGTGGCGGGTCTTGCCGCCCTCTATCTCAGCAGGCACCCGGGCATGTCCCCGGTCGATGTGCGGCGCGAACTCGGACAGCTTGCCGACGGCACCGGCAAGAACAGCACTTTCGGATGGGGCTATGCCCGGCTCGGTGAGCCGGGGGGCGAACGGGTCGCCTTCCAGGATCCCGCCACGGGGAGGTGGACCCTGCGGTACCCGAACGGCACCAACGATTCGTTCTACTACGGCGTTCCCGCCGACATCCCGATGATGTGTGATTGGAACGGCGATGGAATCGACACACCGGGCCTCTATCGGCCGGCCAACGGCTACATGTACCTGCGAGACACCAATGATTTCGGAACCGCCGACCGCGAGTTCTTCTACGGCAATCCATTCGATCAGCCGGTGTGCGGCGATTGGAACGGTGATGGCACCGACTCCGTCGGTATCTACCGCCCCGCCGAGGCCAAGTTCTACCTGAGCAACGCCAACGCCCTGGGTGTGGCCGACATCGAATTCTTCTTCGGCACGTACGGTGATGTCCCATTTGCCGGCGACTGGGACGGCGACGGCGTCGACACCGTTGGCATGTATCGACCGGCCAACGGGTTCGTATACATAGCCAATGAGAACATGACGAAAAACGCCGATTTCGAGTCGTTCTACGGCGTCCCGGGTGATCGATTCGTGGTGGGGGATTGGGACGGAGACGGTGACGACACCTTCGGCATCTTTCGACCCTCCGACGCTACGTTCTACCTGGCGAATCAGATCGGGCAGCTGATCGCCAACCAGAACGTGGCTCTCGGAGCCGCAAACTCGATGCCGGTGGCCGGTACGTTCGAGTAGCGTTTTCGATCTCGAAGGGTGCGTTCTATGCCACCACGAAGGCCAGTTTGACGGTGGCGTTGTACTGCACGACCTTGCCGTCAGAAACCCGGGCGGTCTGGCTGACGACTTCCACGCCGGTGATGCCCTTTACGCTCTCCGACGCCTTGGCGACCGCCTGGCCGACGGCGGCTTCCCAGCCGCGGTCGGACACACCGATGACCTCGATGACTTTTATGGCTCCCTTGGAGATGTAGTCGCTCATGCTGCCGACTCCTTTGCTTTGGCGGCTCTAGAAGCTAGTCGGCTAGACCACGATTCCGAGTACGAGGGCAATCGCGGCGACACCGAAAGCGATGGCACTGCGCGCTTTCTCGTCCCGGGCGATCTGCGTCCAGGCGAAGGCAATCAGGAAGCCGGCAACGAGCCCGCCGACGTGGGCTTCCCAGGCGATCCGGGGCACGGCGAGCGGGAGAAGCAGGTTGATGCCGAGGATGACACCGATGCTCTGCAGCTGAGCCCGCCCGGCCAAAGAGTTGCGGGCCTTCCAGGCCGAAGCCAGCCAGGCACCGAAGAGACCGAAGACCGCGCCCGAGGCTCCCACTGCCGGGCCGCTGTTGAAGGCGACATAGGCCACGCTTCCCAGGAGCGCCGATGCCAGGTAGAGGCCGGCGAAGGGAGCGGAACCAACCTGGCGCTCAATGCCCGGGCCCAGGACGTAGAGAGCCCACATGTTGAACAGGATGTGCATCAGCCCCGAATGCAAGAAGGCGGTCGTCGCCAGCAGCCACCAGGAGCCACTCTTGACGTCGCCCGGCCACAGCGCGAAGTTATCGAAGATCCTGTTGTTCAGTTCCGGGCTGAGCGCTCCGAGGATGTAGACAATCACCGAGCCCGCCATGAGGAACATCGTCACCGGCGGCAACGAGGTGCTTCGGGACCGCAGTTGCCGTCCGGTGATCACTCTGGCCGTGCCCCGTTCCCTGGAACAGTCGGGACACTTCTGGCCGACCGGTGTGTCTATCGAGCAATCGACACAAATCGGCCTGCCGCAATCCGAGCACGACAGGTAGGTGGCCCGGCCCGGGTGGCGGTAGCAGGTCGGTGCGGCGGGTGTCTGTTCCATGGCTCCCATATAACCGGTTTCGGCTTCGGATCGTTCCGCGAAGACGAGAGACGGGGGCGGCTGCGCCGCCCCCGTCTCTCCCAAAATGGACTCGCTAGGTGAGGATGGGATCTTTCGTCTTCAGACGTCCAGGCTGTTGCCGAGGCGCTCGGCCCGGCTGGGAGCCGCCAATCCGAAGCAACACTCCTCGTGCATGTGAAGCCCTTCACGAAGGAGTATCGACGGCGCAGGCCAAGCCGCGTAGGGCCGAAAGGCCCTAACGCTCACCCGGATTAGCCGTCGCAACCATGGGGTACCATCCTGCCGGATGGAATATCAGGCGCTCTACCGGAAATACCGGCCCCAATCGTTCGCTGAGATCGTGGGTCAGGATCACGTGACCTCCACGTTGCGGCGGGAGGTATTGGAAGACAAAGTGAGCCATGCCTATCTGTTCGCCGGGCCGCGCGGCACCGGCAAGACCACCACCGCTCGGGTCCTGGCCAAGTCGCTCAACTGCATGGATCGTGGCACCGACGGCGAGCCGTGCAACAAGTGCACCTCCTGCATCGGTATCACCGAGGGATCCTCGCTCGACGTCATCGAACTGGATGCTGCCAGCCACAACAAGGTCGAGGATATCCGCGAGATCCGGGTGAATGTGGGAACCGTGGCTTCGGTGTCGGGCGCGCGCCGCGTCTACATCCTGGACGAGGCCCACATGCTGTCGAGGGCGGCTTCCAACGCGTTGCTCAAGACCCTCGAAGAACCGCCCGAGCATGTCCACTTCGTGCTCGCCACCACCGAGCCGTACAAGCTGCTCGACACGGTGCGTTCCCGCAGCCAGCGATTCGACTTTCACCCCATCGGTGTCGAAACCCTCGGCCAATACCTCGGCACCATTGCCGAGCGAGAGGGCTTCTCGGCCGCCCCCGACGGCCTGACGGCCATTTCCCATCACGCCCGCGGCTCGGTGCGCGACGGCATGGGCCTGCTCGAGCAAGTAGCCGCCCTCGGCGCCGGATCGGTCGACTCCGACGGCGTGTCGACGGCGCTCGGTCTCGTCGGCGCCGAGGCCTTTGAGCGCCTCTCGAGCGCCATCTCCAGCCAGGACGCCCGGGCCGGCCTGGAACTGGTTGCCGACATTTCAGCCCAGGGCTCCGATCTGCGCCGATTCGTGGCCGACGCCCTCGCCTACTTTCGCGGGGTGTTTCTCGCCCACTATGCCCCCAACCTCGAAGAGATCGTCGACGAATCGGCCGACCGCATCGAAGGGTGGCGGGCAACGGCCCGTGCGATGCCGGCCGCCGACGTCATCCAGGCCATCGACCAGCTCTCTGAGGCGCTGATCCAGCTCCGTGAGGGTCGGGAGGAGCGTCTGGTGGTCGAACTGGCGATCATCCGGCTGACTCGCCACGACACCGCCATCGACCCGGTGTCCCTGGCCGCCCGCCTCGATCGCATCGAGGGCCGGCTCCGTCGTGACCCGACGGCGGCCTCGCGGCCGGATCCGGCGCTACCGGCCACGCAGGCCCCGGTAGGGGTGGCTCCGAGTTCAAAGGCGATCCCGCCGACGGATGCTCCCTTCGAGAAGCCTCCGACCCTCGAATCGACGGTCGCGGTCCCGCCACCCGCCATGAAGGACGAAATGCCCGATGCCGAGCTCACCATGCGTGAGGTCGAGGCCGCCTGGCCGGCGCTGGTGGGGAAGGTGCGCGAGGCAGTTGGGCCCCGCCGCTATGCCCTGCTGAAGGAGGCCGCACCGGGGACGGCCGAGCGCAACAAGCTCGTGCTGCACCTTCCCGCCCATCTCACCTTCCACCTCGAGTCCCTGCAAGAGGATTCGGCGCTGCGCGAGGTGGTGGAAATGGCCGCCTCCGACCTTCTGGGGGGCAGGGTACGGGTGTCCTATGCGGCCGGACCCGGCGGGGACGGTCCACTCACCACGGCCACCGATCGCCTTCCCGACAGCCCGTCCCGTGCTCCGGCGCCCGGCGACCTGGTCGGCGAGGCCGATGGCGGCATCGACCCGACCAAACTCGTGGAGGAGCTTCTCGGCGGCGAAGTGGTGGACGAAGACAGCCCTTCGGGTTCCTGAGGAGTTGCTCGGCTTCGGCCGCAACTTCCATAGCTGATAGCCCGCACGCGCTACTCTCGCCGCATGGGACGTTTACCGAAAGACATGCAGAAACTGCTCGAACAGGCCTCAGCGATGCAGGCGAAGATGCAGGAGGCTCAGCAGGTTGCGGCCGATCAGGAGTTCGAAGGCACCTCGGGTGGCGGCATGGTGAAAGCCGTCGTCAAAGGCTCGGGAGAGGTCGTGTCGATCATGTTCGACCCATCGGTGCTCGACCCGGAGGATCCCGACCTGGTCGGCGATCTCGTTGTGGCCGCTCTCAATCAAGCACAACAGGCTGCCCAGGAAGCCCTCGCCGGTGGCATCAACGAAGCTGCCGGTGGCTTGGACCTCGACAGCCTCGGCCTGGGTGGATTGCTCGGTTAGGAGATGTTCGAACCGCCGGTCCAGCGGCTCATTGATGAGCTTGCCCGTCTTCCGGGCATCGGCCGCAAGAGCGCCCAGCGCCTGGCCTTTCACATTCTCAACGCCGACGAGGCCGACGCCGAACGCCTCGCCGGTGCCATCAAGGACATGCGCACCCAGATCCGGCTGTGCTCCCGCTGCTTCAACGTAGCGGCCGGCGTCGAATGCACAATCTGTCTGGACACCCGGCGCGACACCTCGATCCTGTGCGTGGTCGAGCGGGCGCAGGACATCGTGGTCATGGAGAACACCCATGAGTTCTCCGGCCGATACCACGTGCTCGGCGGTTCGATTTCTCCCATCGCGGGAATCGGGCCCGACCAGCTCCACTTCCGGGAGCTCCTCGCCCGGATCGATCCCGAGGGAGTTCGAGAAGTCATCGCTGCCACCAACCCGACCGTCGAGGGCGATGCCACCGCGCTGTACGTGGCCCGGGTCCTCAAGCCCCTCGGAGTCAAAGTGACCCGCCTCGCCAGTGGCCTGCCGGTGGGCGGTGACCTGGACTATGCCGACGAGGTCACCCTTGGACGTGCCCTGGTGGGACGTCAGGAGCTCTAGCTCGTCGGCCCCTAACGGCGGACCGTGAGAAGCAGCACGGTGCCCCGGACGAAGGATCCGAAGAAGACCCCGAAGGCGATGACGAACGTGGGGAGAAACCACACCGGGGAGCGCTGCTGGTCCGGCAAGGCATCCTCCCACGT
>Ga0224512_10001911_pt1 | contig 19551 bp, 16 predicted proteins | sample SF_May12_sed_USG_4_FD_169103 | JGI IMG/M metagenome (GOLD analysis project Ga0224512, IMG submission 169103) | Sediment microbial communities from San Francisco Bay, California, United States - SF_May12_sed_USGS_13 | ecosystem: Environmental > Aquatic > Marine > Sediment | place: USA... | reverse complement strand
GAATCGGTGCAGAGTCAGTGGAAACGGGACGCTCGAAGGCTTCTGAGACTATGAATATATTCATGGGACGGATAAATCGCCAGCCCAGAAACAGCGTCAGTATCAGCAAGATCAGCAACAGGATGTGATATTTGCGCGGTTCCATAAAGGAGCACCAAAAGCGCCTGATCAAAACCGGGGATATACCAGGAATTCCCCGTTCTTTCGCCAACCAGGCCGTGCATTCATGGTGTCAGTCTCAATGTGATTATAGCCAACATCCATGCTTGCCTGGTATGACAAGATAATACGATCATGGCCGCTCTATGGCATTTACTGTCTTTCACTTGATGAGTCGGAATCCAATCTCGGGATCGACCAATTGCGTGGATGATGTCGCAAATGTGAAGTGTGTTAGCAGTGATTACGGGACCTGCTTGATTGCCGCATTCGACCCGGCTTGTCTGTAAGGGCCCTGCACTTGGGGTTTGTGTGATGCCGCGTTACCTGATCATGCCCTCAGTAGCGGTCTCAGCCAGCGTCGATACAGCCGGTCGGCGACCTGCTGGGCGACTGTGACCTTATCATCCAGTCCACCTGTCATCTGCAAGGCAGATTGCACACTGGGTGCGGAGTCATCGAGTTCATCGGCATACAGGCTTGACCATTCCTGCACCATCGGGGCGGTCATTTCGACATGGCACTGCAGTGCAAGGATGTTGTCCAGTGCAAAGGCCTGGTGGGGACAGTGCCCATTTTCCAGGATGACCCCGGCACCGACGGGTATGGAAAAGGTTTCGCCGTGCCAGTGAAACAGCTCCATCGTGTCCGGTTGACCATCGAGCCAGTCGGCGGCCTTTGCATTGTCAGCCTTGCTCACTGCGTGCCAGCCGATTTCGCGGACCCGGTTTTTCGTGATCTCTCCGCCCAGTGCCTTGCTGATGAGTTGCCCGCCGAGGCAATGTCCCAGAATCGGGAGCTGCTGCTCGGCAGCGGCCCGGATCAGTGCCAGTTCCTGTTCGATCCAGGGCAACGGGTCGTTGGCACTCATGGGGCCGCCCATGAAGACCAGGCCGGAACAGCCCGCGGTATCCGCTGGTACAGGCTCGCCCTGGTCAATCGCAATTAGCCGGTAGGGGACCTCGAGGCGGTCCAGTACCTCGGCCAGGTAGCCGGGGCCTTCGCACTGGATGTGGCGAAATACGTACAGGGGTTTCATAATAGGATGGACTTATTATCTTAAGGAATCCGTTCCATGACATTATCCAGATTTTTCGTGATCGGCCTAGTGCTCGGCCAGCTCGGTCTGACATCCACCGCGATCGCGGGTCCGGATGTGCGCGTGGTCGGTTTGTTCGCAAAGCGCGCCGTAGTGCTGATCGATGGCAAGCAGCGCATGCTTTCCGTCGGGGAGACCAGTCCCGAGGGGGTCAAGCTGCTCTCCGCGGACAGTGAGTCGGCCGTCCTGATCGTTGACGGCATGGAGGTAAGGGGTAATCTGGATGGACGTGTCAGCGCCCGCAAACAGTCGCCTGCGGCGCAGGAAGTCCAGATAAGACGCAATAGCATGAGCATGTACAGCACGGTCGGGAGTATCAATGGTCTGCCGGTCAGCTTTCTCGTCGATACCGGTGCCACCCAGATCGCCATGAATGACGCCCAGGCGCGCCGCCTGGGCATCGACTACCGGGTGACCGGGGAACCGACCGCGATCACCACGGCGTCACGCGTGGAGCGTGCCTGGGCAGTGATGCTGGACTCGGTAAAGGTCGGGGATATTAACTTGCGCAATGTCGGCGCCATCGTGCTGGAGGGTCCGCAGCCCGATCAGGTACTGCTGGGCATGTCATTCCTGGGTCGCCTGGAGATCCGCAATGACGGGCAACTGATGACCCTGCGGCGAAAATACTGAAGAAGCCGATTGCTGGCCAGAGTCTTAAAACTGTCCAGCCTCCTCAAATATCCAGATTATCGGCTGGCTACAAAAGCGACGCCGGCTGCATTGTGTTCAGCCTGATTAATCTGCCTGCTTGTTGTGATCGATCAGCGCGTAGGCCGAGTGGTTGTGGATGGACTCGAAGTTTTCCGACTCCACTACGTAGGCTGCAATCCGTTCGTCGTTGTTCAGGCGGGTGGCGATGTCGCGGACCATGTCTTCGACGAATTTGGGATTGTCATAGGCCTTCTCCGTCACATACTTTTCGTCAGGGCGCTTGAGCAGGCCATAGAGTTCACAGGAGGCCTCCGACTCGACGATGTCGATCAGGTCCTCGATCCACACAAAGCCGTGTGTCTCGGCACTGACTGTGACATGGGAGCGCTGGTTGTGGGCGCCGTAGTCGGAAATCTTTTTGGAACAGGGGCACAGGCTGGTAACCGGCACCACGACCTTGATATTCATCTTGGCCTTGCCGTCACTAACCTCGCCGATCAGGCTGACATCGTAGTCCAGCAGGCTTTCGACCTCGGTGATCGGCGCCACCTTGTTGATGAAGTAGTGGAAGTTCATCTCGATGTGACCGGCCTCGGCCTCGAGGCGCTCGCTCATCTCGTGCAGCATTTCCTTGAACGACTCGACCGTGATCTCGCGTTCATGCTGGTTCAGGATTTCCACGAAGCGTGACATGTGCGTGCCCTTGAAGTTGTGGGGCAGGTTGACGTACATGTTGAAGGTCGCGATGGTGTGCTGTTCGCCACCGTTGCGGTCCTTGACCCGGACGGGGTGCCGAATGTCCTTGATCCCCACCTTGTCGATCGGTATGCGCCGGGTGTCCGCACTGTTTTGAACGTCGGCAATGGGATCGCGTTTTGTCTGTGCCGTGTCAGTGGCTTTCATTTTGGTTCGGGTCCAGGTCGATCTTGAAGTAGGTTTGCTGTTGCCTGCCTTGCGCAGGGCCCAGGCAGGCGCGTAAGGGTAACCATCCGGGATGGCTGAGGGAACATGTTAAAAGGGGTAGTTCGGGGACAGCCGCCCTGAATTCCTGAGCAATACAGTCGGATATTACCCCTGCGGTGGCTGTTTGGCAATCGCGAGGCTGCCGGGCCAAGCGGTATTATCTATCCCTTTCAATGATATAGAGTGATATCCAGCGCAGTGGATCGGCCCGTCCATCGAGCCCCGACAGGCTGTCCATGGCCTCTTCGTGGAGTTCGGCGGCGCGCTGCTTGGCGCCATCGAGCCCGATCAGCGCAGCGTAGGTCGGTTTCTCGAGCGCCAGGTCGGCGCCGGGGAGTTTGCCCAGGGCGTCGGCCTCGCCCTCGACATCGAGGATATCGTCGCGGATCTGGAAGGCCAGCCCGATGCACTTGGCGTAATGGTCGAGCCTTTCCAGAGTCGTCTCGGCGAGTCCGGGGCAGGTGAGGGCGCCCAGCACCACACTGGCGCGGATCAGTGCCCCGGTCTTGTGGATGTGCATGTCCTCCAGTTCGGCGATCTCGAGTCGGCGCCCGGCCGCGGCCAGGTCGATTGTTTGCCCGCCGACCATCCCGCGGGAGCCGGCCGCCAGGGCCAGCGTCTCGATCATGCGCAGCCGGGTGGCAGCGTCACAGGCTGATTTGCCGTGCGCCAGGACATAGAGGCCCAGCGTCTGCAGGGCGTCGCCGGCCAGGATGGCCATGGCCTCGCCAAAGGCCTTGTGGCAGCTGGGCCTGCCCCGGCGGAGGTCGTCGTCATCCATTGCCGGAAGATCATCGTGCACCAGTGAATAGGCGTGAATGAATTCGACCGCGCAGGCCGGGCTATCCAGTTGTTCCCAGTCACTGCCGACCGTCCGGCCGCTGGCATAGACGAGGGTAGGTCGGATGCGCTTGCCGCCATCGAGCACCGCGTAACGCATGGCCTCGTGCAGCACGGCGGGGTGGGTAGCGGCGGACGGCAGCCAGCGAGACAGGCCGCCCTCGAGACGCGCCTGACAACTCGCCATAAAGTTTCGCAGGGGCGGGTCAGGAATCTTCACTGTCGAACGGTACGATTTCTTCCTGGCCGTTTTTCTGCAACAGGGTTTCAACCTTCTGTTCGGCCTCTTTCAGGGCCTGCTGGCAGGCGCGTGTCAGCTGGACGCCCCGTTCGAAGTGCTGCAGCGATTGCTCCAGGCTCAAGTCACCCTGTTCCATCTTCTCGACCAGGGCCTCGAGCTCCTGCAGGGATTGCTCAAACTGCGGTGTTTGCGGTTGTTTTTTTGCCATTACTTGAATCTTTGATGCAATCCGCTTACGTTACCCCAGCCCGGCAACGAGGGTCAATTAAGACCCTGTTTCAGAGGAAAAGGCAGGTGCAGGCTTGACTACACCGGATTGCTGGGCTAAGTTTCTGACATTAGACAGAGTCTAAATCAGCGCGTGGGCTGCGGCCCCTGAATTCAAAAAATCAAACCACGAGGAACGTACTATGGAATTGAAAGGCAGTTCTACGGAACAAAACCTGAAAGATGCCTTTGCCGGTGAATCCCAGGCCAACCGCCGCTACCTGTATTTTGCCGCCAAGGCAGACGTGGAAGGTTACAACGATGTCGCCACGGTCTTCCGTTCCACGGCCGAGGGTGAGACCGGTCATGCGCACGGCCACCTCGAGTACCTGGAAGCGGTGGGCGACCCGGCGACCGGCCTGCCCATCGGTCCCACCGGAGACAACCTCAAGGCAGCCATTGCCGGTGAGACCCACGAGTACACCGACATGTACCCGGGTATGGCGAAGTCCGCCCGTGACGAGGGTTTTGATGAAATCGCCGACTGGTTCGAGACGCTGGCCAAGGCCGAGCGTTCCCATGCGAACCGTTTCCAGAAGGCGCTGGATAGCCTGGACGACTAGGCCCCGGTGCATCCACTCGACGGGGCCGGTCTGACCGGCCCCGTGTCATTTTCAGGGCAGCAAGGAACTCTCTAAATGGGGCAAAAAACCGAAGGCACACGTGAAGGCAGCCTGGAGGCACCGACACGCCATCCCCTGGACTGGACCGGTGCAAGTTTTCATGACGAGGCCGACCTGTTCAGGGAACTGGAGCGGGTCTACGACATCTGTCATGGTTGCCGGCGCTGCTTCAGCCTGTGCAATGCCTTTCCGACACTGTTCGATGCCATCGACGAATCGGAGACCATGGAGCTGGACGGTGTCGCGCGCGAGGTCTACTGGGACGTGGTGGATCATTGCTACCTGTGCGACATGTGCTACATGACCAAGTGCCCCTATGTGCCGCCGCACGAATGGAATGTGGACTTTCCGCACCTCATGCTGCGTGCCAAGGCGGTGAAGTTCAATAAGACCCCGCCGCGCCTGCGTGACCGCCTGCTGACCTCGACCGATACCGTCGGCAAGCTTGCCGGTATCCCGATCGTGACCGGGGCGGTCAATGCGGGGAACCGCTCCAGGGCCGGTCGCAAGTTGCTGCAAAAGACCCTGGGTGTGCATCCCGATGCCATTCTCCCCGGGTACCATGGCAAGACCCTGCGCAAGTCCCTGGCCGGCCTGGACGAGGCCGACAAGACCGCCGCAGCGGCCGGTCCGACCCGGGGCCGGGTCGCGGTGTTCGCCACCTGTTACGGCAACTACAATGAACCGCAGATCGGCCAGGACCTGGTTGCCGTCATGCAGCACAACCATATTCCCGTCACCCTGGTCGACAAGGAACAGTGCTGCGGCATGCCCAAACTGGAACTGGGTGATCTCGAGTCCGTCAAGGCCGCCAAGGAGGCGAATATTCCCGCGTTGCTGGCGCTGGTCGACGCCGGCTGGGATATCGTGGCGCCGGTACCTTCCTGTGTCCTGATGTTCAAGCAGGAACTGCCGCTGATGTTTCCGGACGACCCGGAGGTGATCAGGGTCAGGGATGCCATTTTCGACCCGTTTGAATACCTGATGTTGCGCCACAAGTACGGCAAGCTGAATACCGACTTCAAACAGTCGCTGGGCAAGATCGCCTACCACGTGGCCTGTCACCTGCGGGTGCAGAACATCGGCATGAAGACCCGTGATCTTCTGCAGCTGGTGCCGGATACCAGCGTCGAGCCGATCGAACGCTGCTCCGGGCACGACGGGACCTATGCGGTCAAGCAGGAGTTTCACGAGAATTCCATGAAGATCTGCCGCCCGGTCGTGACCCGCGTGGAGCGTGCGTCGGCTGACTATTACAGCAGCGACTGCCCGATGGCCGGTCACCAGATCGAGAACGGGCTGAAGAACGGGCAGGCACCCGCACATCCGCTGTCGCTGCTGCGGCTGGCCTACGGTATCTAGTGCGGGGAACGACGATGGATAAACTGACCCGCAACGACCTCTATAGCCTCGAGCAGTACGCCGAGCTACGCCCTGAATTCCGCGCCCGCGTCATCGCGCACAAAAAGGACCGCAATGTCCAGGTCGGGCCAGTGGCTACCATCTATTTTGAAGACCGCCAGACCATCCAGTACCAGATCCAGGAGATGCTGCGGGTCGAACGGATCTTTAAGGCGGCCGGCATCGAGGAGGAGCTGGAGGCCTACAACCCCCTGATACCCGATGGCTCCAACTGGAAGGCGACCTTCATGATCGAGGAGCCCGATGTGGACAGGCGCCGCCAGCTGCTGTCCGGGTTGATCGGGATCGAGGACCGGGTCTGGGTCAGCATCGACGGTCATGAGCCGGTCTACGCGATTGCCGACGAAGACCTGGAGCGCGACACCGAGGAAAAGACCTCCTCGGTACACTTTCTGCGCTTTGAACTGACGCCGGCAATGGTCGAGTCCGCCCGCCAGGGGGCGGCCATCAGCATCGGCATCGATCACGAGAACTACACCCACCGGGTCGCGCCCGTGGGTGACAATATCCGGGCTGCCCTGCTTGCCGACCTGGTCTGAGCGGGTGATGCCAGCCAGGGGTGTCTTGGCTCCGGGTGGCCCTGAATACAGGCTCGAAATGCGGCGGGCGGCGCGTTAAACTGCGCTCCCCATGAAAGCCTGCGCACTAACCCGATTCCCATTCAGCTGTTTCTTTCCGGCGCTGTTGCAGGCGCTGCTTGCACCGGTCTCGCATGCCGAGGACGACGCCGGGTGGCGCTCCGGCACCTTCATCCCGCCGGCAGCCTGGCGTGAGCAGCCGGCGGAGCTGCCGGCATACCCCGATGAGGGTCGCCTGATCGAGGCGGCAGTCACGACAGGCAACTACCCCTACCGCGTTTATATAGATCCCGAGACGCTTTCCGTTGGCGCCGACCGTGTGGTGCGCTATACCGTCGTGGTGACTTCGGCAGCGGGGGCGAGGAACGTCGCCTACGAAGGCATTCGCTGCAGTACCCGCGAGTATCGACGCTACGCCTATGGTGCCAACGGCACCTGGCAGGCGCTGGATGACATTCCCTGGGAGCGCATCAGGGAAACAGGTATGGGCCATTACCGTTACGCGCTGTACCGTGGCTACCTGTGCGATACCACCAGCGACACCCTTAAGCGTGACAAAATTCTTCGCAGGTTGCGCTATTCAAGGGGAGAGGTCCTGGATGAATAGCATCTCCCTGCAACTCAACCACGGACACGTAACATGAGTACGGCCTATGATGCCGCTGCGATCGAGATACTCAGCGGTCTTGAGCCGGTGCGCAAGCGCCCCGGCATGTACACCGACACGACACGTCCCAATCACCTTGCCCAGGAGGTCATCGACAACAGTGTCGACGAGGCCATTGCCGGCCATGCATCGCGGATCGATGTGACCCTGTTCAAGGACGGTTCGCTGGAGGTGCGCGACAACGGCCGCGGCATGCCGGTGGACCTGCACCCGGAGGAGGGCATACCCGGTGTCGAGGTCATCCTGACGCGGCTGCATGCCGGCGGCAAGTTCTCTGACAGGAACTACACCTTTTCCGGCGGGTTGCATGGCGTGGGTGTATCCGTTGTCAATGCCTTGTCGAAACACCTCGAGGTCTGGATCCGGCGCGGCGGCAATGAATACAACATGGCCTTTGCCGGCGGGGAACGGATCTCCGAGCTGGAACAGATCGGCAAGGTGGGCAAACAGAATACCGGCACTACGCTGCGCTTCTGGCCCGACCCGAAATACTTCGATTCAGACAAGTTCTCCCTGGCGCGACTGAAGCACGTATTGCGCGCCAAGGCGGTGCTGTGTCCCGGTCTGCAGGTGCGCCTGCATGACGAGGCCAGTGGCGAGAAGCTGGACTGGCACTATGAGGACGGCCTGCGCGCCTACCTGATGGGGGAACTGGGCGGGGTATCGTGCCTGCCGGATGACCCCTTTACCGGCAACATGGAGGGTAATCAGGAAGCGGCCGAGTGGGCGCTGGTGTGGCTGCCCGAGGGGGGTGACCCCGTGGCCGAGAGTTACGTCAACCTGATCCCGACGGCGCAGGGTGGCACCCATGTAAATGGCTTGCGCATGGGCCTGACCGAGGCGGTGCGCGAGTTCTGCGAGTTCCGCAACCTGCTGCCGCGTGGTGTGAAGCTGGCCCCGGAAGATGTATGGGAACGCTGCAGCTACATCCTCTCCGTCAAGCTGATCGACCCGCAGTTCAGCGGCCAGACCAAGGAGCGCCTGTCATCGCGCGAGTGCGCACCCTTTGTCTCCGGGGTGGTCAAGGATGCCTTCGGCCTGTGGCTCAACCATCACACCGAGGCCGGCGAGCGGATCGCCTGGCTGGCGATCGAGAATGCCCAGAAGCGCCAGCGCGCCGGCAAGAAGGTGGTGCGCAAGAAGGTCACGTCCGGTCCGGCGCTGCCCGGCAAACTGGCGGACTGTGCATCCACCGACACCGATCGTACCGAACTGTTTCTGGTCGAGGGCGATTCGGCCGGCGGTTCGGCGAAGCAGGCCCGCGACCGCGAGTTCCAGGCGATCATGCCGCTGCGCGGCAAGATCCTGAACACCTGGGAGGTCGACTCCAGCGAGGTGCTGGCGTCCCAGGAAGTGCACGATATCTCGGTGGCCATCGGGGTGGAACCCGGTGTCAATGACCTGAACAAGCTGCGTTACCACAAGATCTGCATCCTGGCGGATGCGGATTCCGATGGCGCACACATCGCAACCCTGTTGTGCGCACTGTTCCTGAGACATTTCCGTGCCCTGGTCGAGGCCGGCCACGTCTATGTCGCCATGCCGCCGCTGTACCGTATCGATGTTGGCAAGGAGGTCTTCTATGCCCTGGATGATGCCGAGCGCCAGGGTGTGCTGGACCGGATCGCGGCCGAGAAGCTCAAGGGCAAGGTCATGGTGCAGCGTTTCAAGGGGCTGGGCGAGATGAACCCGATGCAGCTGCGCGAGACCACCATTGCACCGGAAACCCGGCGCCTGGCGCAGTTGACCATCGATACCGACGACGATACGCACGCGCTGATGGACATGCTGCTGGCCCGCAAGCGGTCTCCAGACCGCCGCAGCTGGCTGGAGTCCAAGGGCGACCTGGCGGATATTTAGCGGACACCGGGGAATAGCCAGGGACAGCCTGGTAAATTCGTCATTGCGAGTAGCGCGATGTACAGGGAGAAGGTGAGACCGGGAACCGGTCGAGAGGCTGGCCTGGGCCATGTACAAATGCCGCAGGAGGCACGAAGCCGGGAGCGGCCAGCGACGCAGCAATCAGTCACTGATTGATCGCATCGTCAGTAGATTGTTTCGCTACGCTTGCAATGACGCGGGTAGCAATAGATCTGAGGTTCACTGATGGAAACACTCGAGCTTGACTACGAAGGCATCGAACAGCTGCCGCTGAAGACCTTTACCGAGAAGGCCTACCTGGATTATTCCATGTACGTCATTCTCGACCGCGCGCTGCCGCACATCGGCGACGGGCTCAAACCGGTGCAGCGGCGCATCGTCTATGCGATGTCGGAGCTGGGTCTGACGGCCGTCGCGAAATACAAGAAATCCGCCCGCACTGTCGGCGATGTGCTGGGCAAGTTCCACCCCCACGGTGATTCGGCCTGTTACGAGGCCATGGTGCACCTGGCGCAGTCCTTCACCTCGCGCTATCCGCTGGTAGACGGCCAGGGCAACTGGGGTTCCCCGGACGATCCCAAGTCGTTTGCCGCCATGCGCTATACCGAGTCACGGCTGGCGGCCTACGCGGAAATACTGCTTGCAGAGCTGGGGCAGGGCACGGTCGACTGGGCGCCCAATTTCGACGGCACCCTGGATGAGCCTGTGCTGTTGCCCGCGCGCCTGCCCTCGGTGCTGCTGAACGGCGCCAGCGGAATTGCCGTCGGCATGGCAACCGACATCCCGCCGCACAACCTCACCGAGGTGGCCACGGCGGCCATGCTGCTGCTGGAGAAACCCAAGAGCACGCTGGAGGACCTGTGCGAGCACCTGCTGGGGCCGGACTTCCCAACGGGTGCCGAGATTATCACCCCGAAGGCCGAGCTGATCGAGGCCTACAGGACGGGGCGCGGGAGCGTGCGTCTGCGGGCCCGCTATGAGAAGGAAAACGGCGACATCGTGATCACCGAGTTGCCGCACCAGACCTCCGGCGGCAAGGTCCTGGAGCAGATCGCGGCCCAGATGACGGCCAAAAAACTGCCCATGGTCGAGGACCTGCGTGATGAATCCGACCACGAGAACCCGACGCGCCTGGTCATCGTGCCGCGTTCCAATCGTGTGGACACGGACGTCCTGATGACGCACCTGTTCGCGACCACGGACCTGGAACGCAGTGTGCGCATCAATCTCAACATGATCGGGCTGGACGGGCGCCCGCAGGTCAAGGACCTGCGCACCATCCTCAAGGAGTGGCTGGAGTTCCGCACCACCACCGTTCGCCGGCGCCTCGAGTACCGCCTGGAAAAGGTGTGCCGCCGCCTGCACCTGCTGGATGGCCTGCTGATCGCCTTCCTCAATCTCGACGAGGTGATCCGCATTATCCGCAGCGAGGACAAGCCCAAGCCCGCGCTGATCAGGCGCTTCGAGCTGTCCAATGACCAGGCGGATTACATACTCGACACCCGCCTGCGGCAGCTGGCCCGCCTGGAGGAGATGAAGATCCGGGATGAGCAGAAGGAACTGGCCGGGGAGCGTGACGAATTACAGAAGATCCTGGGATCGTCGCAGCGACTGAAGACGCTGATCAAGAAGGAGATCAGGGCGGATACCGAGAAGTTCGGTGATGCACGCCGCTCTTTGCTGGTAGAGCGCGAGGCCGCCCAGGCGATGGACGAGACGGCCTTGATTCCCAGCGAGCCGGTAACCGTGGTGCTGTCGAGGAATGGCTGGGTGCGGGTGGCCAAGGGCCACGAGATCGACCCGGCGGAGATGAACTACAAGGCAGGGGATGAATACGCTGCCGCCGTGCGCTGCCGCAGCAACCAGCTGGCGGTGTTCCTGGACTCCACGGGACGCAGCTATGCCGTGCCGACCCATTCGCTGCCGGCGGCGCGTGGCCAGGGCGAACCTTTGAGCGGGCGCCTGAAGCCGGCCGACGGCGCACGCTTTGTCGGTGTCATTGCCGGCGAGTCGGACCAGCTGTACCTGCTGGCTTCCGATTCCGGCTACGGTTTCGTTGCGCGCCTCGGTGACCTGTATACCCGCAACAAGTCCGGCAAGGCCGTGCTTTCGGTACCCAGGGGCTGCGGTGTGTTGCCGCCGGTAGCCGTGAGGAGCCTGGAGGATGACTGGATCGTTGCGGTAACAACAGCGGGGTACATGCTGGTGATCCCGCTTGCCGAACTGCCACAGATGGCGCGTGGCAAAGGCAACAAGATCATCAACGTCCCCTCGGCGAAACTCAAGGCCCGGGATGAATATGTCGCCGCCATGAGTTGCATACAGGACGGTGAGAAGTTGCTGGTGCGTGCCGGCAAGAAACACAAGACCATGAAGGCCGACGAGGTGGACGAGTTTGCCGGCGAGCGCGGCAGGCGCGGGCGCAAGTTGCCGCGCGGCTATCAGAAGGTGGACGGTATCGAGGTCGTCGGTTCCTGAGACGGCCTGTTCAGGGCTGCAGTACCTGACGGTTTTTCAATTCCTCCAGGCGCGCCAGTACCTTGCGGGCACGTGCCAGTCGCTCCTGGATACGGGTGTTGTCCGGATCGAGCTCGAGGGCATGCTGCCATGATTCGATGGCAGCGCCGACCTTCTCGGCGCGGTACAGCCTGTCGCCCTTGCGTGTCAGTCCGTCGACACTGGCCTTGATGGCGGTTTCGAGGCGTTGCTTTACTGCGGCGATTTCAGCGCCTTCGCCGGTCGTTTCCTGGAGTTCGTGAAAGGTCTTGCGGGCCTCGAGCAGGTCGTTTTTCTTCAGCGCCTGTTCGGTTTGTGTCAGCAGCTGTTGCCGGGTGTCCGGCTGGCTGTCGGCTTCCCTGCCGGGAGCTGTCTGCCTGACCGGGCTTGCCGGTGCCGGCGTTTCCCGCACCCGCGCAGTGCCTTCACGGCTGATTTCCAGCTGTCTCAATGCTGCCTGCACCTCGGGGCCGTCGCTGATTTTCCCGGCCAGCTGCAGGCAGGCGGTCGCGCTCTCCAGGTCGTCCCGCCGCAGGGCGTCATGTCCGCATGCCAGTAACTCGCTACCGACAGTCTTTACCTGCTGCGGGTTGAGTTCCCGATACAAGGATTGGCTGATACCGGGGGATTCCAGCTGTAGTCTTTCCTGTTGCAGTTGCTGTAGCTCGGCTATATGACGCGCCCGGGAAAGCAGCTGGCGGCGGGTATTTTCCCGCAGGTCTTCGGTACGCCGGGTCTCCAGCGTGTCTTTGTAGTCAGTCAGCCTGGTGCTGTCGGGCAGCCTGTAGAGGGCATCATCCAGCCGGCGTATGGCAGCGTTCAGCCCACCCTCCGATACCCGGCCGCGCGCATCCGCCAGGGTGTTGTCCTCGTAAATGCTGATGCGCGTATCCATGACTGTTTTCAGTCCGGCCGTTTCAAGGGATGGGTGGCGTACCAGCAATCGCTGGATACGGGCGAACTCGTTCTGTTCGAGCAGGGCCTCGATGTCCTCCGGGCGGTCCTGGATCGCCCGGAGACTGTCGATACGCGGGCAGCCCGCGAGCAACGGCAGGAGCGCCAGCATGATTAACAGCCTAGCTGACGTGCGCATCACGGTGCACATCCTCCACAGACCGGTTTACCGCATGGAACTGTTCCTCGAGCCGGTCCTGCCAGCCTGCAGCGACCGTGTCGACCAGATAGGTACTGACGGGATCCTTGATGCCGCGCAGGCGGATGGCCTGGTATTCGCCGGCGAGTACCCGTTCGCTTACATCGGCGTTCATATAGAGGTTGCGTGAAATCACTATTTGTCCGCTGTTCGCAATACCGCACAGGCGGGAAGCGAGATTGACGGTATCCCCGACAACGGTGTAGTCCATGCGTTCCTTCGAGCCCATATTGCCTGCCAGCATGTTGCCGGAATTGATGCCTATCCGGAACTTGACGGGGAACAGTCCCTGTTGCACGCGTTGCCGGTTCTCGTATTCAATCAGCCGTTGTATCAATACTGCGCAGTTGATGGCGTGAAAGCGGTGCTCCGCGTCGGGCTGCGGTGCGCCAAAAATCAGCATGACCCCGTCCCCCATATACTTGTCGACCGTCCCCTGGTTGATTTCACAGGCACGGGTTATCAGTGTGAAATACCTGTTCAGTATGTTCACCAGGTCCTCGGGCCGGCTGTTCTCGGCAATCCGGGTAAATCCGACGATGTCGGCGAACACAACCGTGCCCTCGACCTGTTTGCCCCCGAGCTCGACATCATCGAGGTTGGCAAACACCAGCTTGGCCACCTCGGGCGAGACATAGCGTGACAATGCCTGCTTGACCTGTGATTTCTCGAGCATGCCTTCAGCCATGCGGTTGAACGAGGCCATCAGCTGACCAAGCTCATCCGTGCGACGCTCCTTGAAGCTGAATTTCGTGTTGAGTTCGCCGTTGCCGATGGCGCGGCTGGCCTCGATCAGCTGGTCAATGGGGTCGGAGATGCGCCGTCCCAGGGCGATTGCCATGGCGATCGCCAGCATGATGATCAGCAGTGTCGCGCCGGCAATGGCCTGGATAGCCTGGCGCAGCGAGTGTTGCATGGATGAAAGGCTTAATGTGGACAGGGCGTATCCCACGGTCACATCCTGGAAGGTGACGGGATGAATAAAGGACATGACCTTGTGGACAGGGGCTTTCGATGCTGTCGGCAAGTACCAGTCCCGGGAGCCGGGCGCTTCCTTGATCAGGTCGATCAGTACCCCCAGCTGGCGCTTGTTGTTGCCGTCATGGAAGCTGCCGGCATGGGAGATCGTCCTGGATTCAAGTGAAATGAGGGCACTTGCTATGACATTGCTGTTGTCCGTGAATCCTGTCGTAATCACATCCAGTGCAAGCTGGTCGTCGGCCAGCAGCGGCTCCCTGGCGGCCTGTGCCATCAGCTTCACCAGGGCCGTTCCCTGGTTATGCAGCTGGTCCTCGAACAAGCGGGTTTGCTGCTGAATGATGATCGAGCCCAGCAATGTCATGCAGGTGACCACCAGGATGGCGATCAGCAGCGAGAGCTTGTAGACCAGCGGTATCTGCTGCAGCCGGCCGTTCAGGCGCTCGCTGGCAGCCAGTAAAGCACTTCCCAGCCTGGCCAGGCGATCATGGACGGGCTTGTAGATGCCCGAGAAGATCCCGAGGAATGCTGCGCGCAGGTACCCGGGTCGTGCTGCCAGCCAGCCCCCGATCCTTCCTGCCATCTCTGAGGCGCTGGTCTTCATGCCGATTTATCCCGGCAGAAGTGGCTGCTGTTCGCCGCCCGGTTTCCGGAAATGCCGATCGCGAGCCCTGTTTTTGGCGTGTACAATGGCGGCCTCTCGTAACCGAACGTTGCCGGGCCTTCACCATGACACTGATTCGTCCTTTTGCCGGACTGCGACCCGTTGATGACCGGGCCGCGGATGTGATTGCGCCTCCCTACGATGTTCTCAACAGCGCCGAGGCGCGTATCCGGGCGCAGGACCGGCCCTGGAGCTTTCTGCATATCTCCAAGGCGGAGATCGATCTGCCCGATGGCACCAGTCCCTATGATCCGCTGGTCTATGAAACGGCCGCCGCGAATCTGGCCGGGATGGAGACCCGCGGTATCCTGCGCCGGGATCCCCGGCCCTGCTACTACGTCTATCAGCTGGTCATGGGCGAGCACCGCCAGACCGGCCTGGTGGCGGTGGCCTCTGTCAGTGACTACGACAGCAACCGGATCCGCAGGCACGAATTCACCCGGCCTGACAAGGAGGATGACAGGGTGAGGCAGATCGAGGCACTCAATGCCCAGACCGGGCCGGTGCTGCTGGCCTATCCCTCGCAGCCCGCCGTGGACGGCCTGCTCGAGGGTATTACCCATGCGCAACCGGTAGTCGACCTGGTGGCCGATGACGGTATCGGGCATCGCTTCTGGGTGGTCAGTGATGATGACATGATCGAGCGGATCACCGGGGCCTTCGATGCCATGGAGGCCCTGTATATCGCCGACGGCCACCACCGTTCGGCGGCGGCCTCGCGGGTGGCCGCCAATCGGGCCGGGCAGGGTGCCGACAGCAGCGCCGCTTATTTCCTCACGGTGATCTTTCCTCATACGCAGATGAAGATCCTGGACTACAACCGCGTGGTCAGGGATTTGAACGGTATGAGCCCGGAGACCTTCCTGGCCAGGCTTGCCGGGGATTTCAACATATCCCCGGTCGACGGCGCCTGCCACCCGGGTGGACCGGGCGAGTTCGGTATGTATCTTGCCGGGCAATGGTATCGTTTGACCATCCATGCCGACCGGATACCGGCAGACCCGGTGGCGCATCTTGATGTCAGCCTGCTGGCTGACAGGCTGCTGGCCCCGCTGCTCGGCATCTCCGACCCGCGGCGCGACCAGCGCATCGATTTTGTAGGTGGTATAAGGGGGCTTGATGAACTGGAACGGCGCGTTGACAGTGGCGAAATGCAGGTGGCGTTTTCCATGTACCCCACGCGCATGGAAGACCTGATGGCGGTTGCCGATGCCGGCGAGGTGATGCCGCCCAAGTCCACCTGGTTTGAACCCAAGCTGGCCGATGGCCTGGTCTCGCACGTGCTCGATTGATGCGTTTCGGTCTTCCGTGCGATTTTCCTGCAGGGATAACGGTCCGGTAACAGGTCGGTTTATTGTTTTACTGACTGACATTGCTTCAGTAAGTCTCTCATTGCAATCTGGCAGGACTCAGCTCTCTGCCAGATTGTGCAATGCAATGGCATCTTCAAAGTCGTAATCGGGTTTTTTGCCGGGTTCCCGCAAAAAATTGCCCTGGATGTAGTCCACGTTGTACTGCCACAGCGTGACCATGCTGCTGGCATCATCGACGCGTTCGGCAATGCATAGGGTTTTTGTGGTGCGCGCAAAATCAACCACCGAGCGTACCCTGGCCTGGTTTTCGCTGCTGTAGGCCAGGTTGTCGATGAGCGAGCCGTCGATCTTCAGGAAATCCATGTCAAGATCGAGCAGCAGTTCGGGCGGACTGCTGTAGCCGAAATGCTCGATTGCTATCCGGCAGCCGATTTCACGCATGGCCTTGATGAAACCGGATGTGACGACACTGTTACGCACGGCAGTAGTCTCCGGTATCTCGAGAATGAGTGCGCTGCCATGGAGTTCGTTTTCCTGCAGCTGTTGTTCAAGCCAGGCGGGGAATTCCTTGTCCGCGAGTGTGGCGCCCGATATCTTGACAAAAAACGCTGTATTCCTGTGCTCATCGTGATTTTCGCGTAGCGATGTCAGAACAGAGCTGACAACCCAGCGGTCGATTTCAGTGCTCATACCGGTTTTCCCGGCAAGCGAGACGAACTGGCCAGGCAGGATGACCCGGCCATTTTCATCGACGACACGGAGCAGGACCTCGTAGCACTTGCCGGACTTGTCTTTCAGGCTGACTATAGGCTGGTAGACGAGGTAAAGGCGTTCGTCTTCGAGCGTCTTGCGTATCATTATGTCGCATTGTGGTTCGAGTTCCCTGCCGAGCTGCTTGTCAATGGCCGTACTGTGGATATGTACCAGATTGCCGCCGGATGAGCGGGCGACTTCGCAGGCGAGGTCTGCACGCGACAGGACATCCTGGGCATTCATCATGTGTTCGTTGATGACGCACATGCCGATGCTGCAGGTGGTCTGGATTATCTGGCCGCCAACCACGGTGACGTGTTTCTTGATTTTTTTACGCAGGGAATCGGCCAGCAGGTAGGCCTGGTCTTCATTCTGCGAGTTGCTGAGAATGGCAAATACATAGTCGCCGAACTGGGCCACCGTATCTTCGCTATCGTAGTTGGCCTCGATAAGGGCGGTAATGTTCCTGATCGCCTGGTCACCGGCGTAGATGCCGAAGTTCTCGCGGATAGCCCGGAAGTCATCCAGCAATACATAGGTCACTGTCTGGTAGATATCTGTCCTGTCAGGCGACTTCAGGCTGTCCTCAACGGTTTGCATGAAGTAGTGGCGGTTGTATGCCCCGGAAAACAGCTGTTCATGGTTGATCGATTCCGGCGCCATTCCAGTGCCCTTTGCCTGGCCCGGTGCATTGATGGTCATCCTGATGCAGCGTTTGTTTTCGTAGCTGGAAGGTGCAAGCTCAACAGCGGTGCTGCATGTCACGCCTTGCCTGTCTGCCAGCCTGACCTTCGCTGCCACCGCGTTGCCGGCTTCATGGCAGTTGTGCAGCAGTCCCTCGATTGCCGCATGGTCTTCCGGGTCGACCTGTCCCAGCAGGACGGTGCCTTTCAGTTTCGCAAGGTTGTCCACTCCGAAGCGGGCCAGCCAGGCGGGATTGGCATACTGGTATTTACCGTTATAAACATAGGCGATGGCATCGCGGGAGTTGTCAACCAGGTTTGTGCAGTCCTGTTCCTTTTCCCAAAGGGCCTTCTCGAGCTGGTCGATACGTTGTTGCAGTTGAATGGTTTCCACTGCCTCCTCCAGCCGGCAGATCCTGCGCTTTAGAGCGGCGTCATCCAGCAGCTTGCGGATGGTCGATACCAGGTCGTCCGGTTGGTCAGGCGAGACCACGTTGCCGGCGCCCGACTGCATGACGCCGGGGGTGACTTCGGCGGGGTCGCTGACAAGGACGACCAGTGGAATGTTGCTGTCATGCTCCACCAGCCAGGTCGACACGGCCTCGAGTTCAGGAATCCGGGCGCCTTCCCCGTAGAGGACAATGTCCGGGTCGGCATCTTCAAACAGGTCTTCCAGGGCCTTGATGCCCTGGACCCGGTCAAGCTGAACGGCATAGCCCGCAGCCTCAAGGATGTCCTTGCATGACTGGGCCTTTTTCCCGGAACCCTCGACAATTACCAGGTGGAGATTTTCTTTGTCACTCACCGTATGTCCTCGCTGGACTGGAAACAGGTGGCAGCGCGCGGGTGAATGACAGATTCCCCGGTGCAAGCCCCGACTACACTATTTACGGCACGCGGGAGAAAGTCTTAAGCTGTCGGGGGCTGGTTTTACCGCGCATCGGGGGGCTTGGGCAGGGTAACCGCCATGCCAGGGTATTTTCCCTGTGGTGATTTCCTGATAGCATGCAAGTAACTGAAATGTGGAATTTTTAGCCTGTTACCCGGGCTGCCCGGGAATTGCAGTCGGATTCTCAACTATCTCGTGGAAATGGAGTGACTCATGCATGCAATTACTGTCAGGCCCGAAACCTCCGAGGACGCAAGCGCCATCGATGTTGTCCATATCAGCGCCTTCGGCGGGGAGGCGGAAGCCCACCTGATCAGTAACCTGCGGGCATCGGGTTCCTACAACCGTGAGCTGTCCCTGGTCGCCGAGCTAAACGGACGTATTGTCGGGCATGTGCTGCTGACCCGGATAGCGCTACGCAAGGATGGCGAGGAAAAGATCGTGCTGGCACTGGGTCCCATGTCGGTCGTGCCGTCACAGAGTCACCGCGGTATCGGCTCCGAGCTGATCAAGGCCAGCGTGGAACTGGCGCGGGAGAAGGGCTATGGTGCCATTATCGTTGTCGGGCACCCCGAGTATTACCGGCGTTTCGGTTTCCTGCCTGCCAAAGAGATCGGGGTGACCTGTAATCTGCCGGCGCCCGCGGATGCCCTTACCGGAATGGAAATCGTCAAGGGGAACCTCGCCGGTGGTGGGCACGTCGAGTACCCGGAAGCCTTTATCGAACTTTACTAGACACGGGCCTGCGGCGGTTTGCCTCAGGCCTCTTCCGCCGGGGTAAACAGGAACTGCGCAAAGCTGCCGGTATTTTCCAGCTGCTGGGTCAGTGTGATGCGCTCTTCATTTGCCTCCTGCTGCAGTATGGTCGTGCAACCGGCCCTGAACGGCAGTGAAGGCAGCAGCAGGGTCGCCGGCTGGTTGAGGACCCTGATCTCCGGCAGCAGGAAGCCATTCATCTTGTTTCCCTCACCAGGCTTTTCATCGCAGATGGCTGCCCGGATGGCCCGGGCACCGGGTGCCAGCATCTGGATGCCCAGCTCCAGTCCATGCTGACGAGTGGACTTCATCCAGCGGATTACGCCCAGCTGCCAGCTGTTCCCATCCTTGTTTACGTCGGTATTGATGGCAACCAGTTCGCCGACCTGGGCGCCTGAGGCCTTGTCTGTTTTCCGCCGCAGGTTGTAGCCACCGGCGCTCATGTCCTGCACCTTCCAGAGCTCTATGGATC
>Ga0224512_10001910_pt1 | contig 19565 bp, 15 predicted proteins | sample SF_May12_sed_USG_4_FD_169103 | JGI IMG/M metagenome (GOLD analysis project Ga0224512, IMG submission 169103) | Sediment microbial communities from San Francisco Bay, California, United States - SF_May12_sed_USGS_13 | ecosystem: Environmental > Aquatic > Marine > Sediment | place: USA... | reverse complement strand
CGCGCAGCGAGTTGTCCCGTCGCCGTGTGCACGTGAAAAAAGTGTCAAGCGTGCGCTCGGCTTTGCGCGAATTAACAATCTACTGATGCTTGAAACAAAGCGCGTGTTGGAAAACCGCGCGCGTGCTATCCTCTCGTCGGAGCAAGTCACCTGAGCGAGTCACAATCTCCGCGCTCCGTTTCTAACGAATCCTCGCGCGATGCGGGCATCCCATGCCCGGGAAAGAGGGGCGATTCCCATGAAACGGCACGTTGTCTGTGCTTTCCTTGCGTTTCCTTTGATTTTGTTGGCGGAAGTTTCGCCGAGAGCGGGCGTCCAAGGCGCGCGTCCGCGCGACCTGGCGGTGCGGTCGGACGGAACCGTACTGCTCACGAGCATGGATTCCAACTTCATCACGCAGATGACCTGGAACGGCAGCTCGTACAACGCGCCTGTCTATATCAACGTCGGCGGCAGATCGTGGGGCATCGATCTCCTGAGCAATGACAAGGCGATCGTCACGCTGCCGTTCGAGGACCACATGGTGGAGCTGGACTGGAACGCCGGCGCCGGCAAGTTCGCGGTGACGACGCAGTGGTACGCGCCCTACTACTCCACCGACATCATCAAGAGCAACTGGCCGCGGCGCGTCCTCGTAGCCAACCGCGGCGCGGCGCCGGATCCGACGGCGACCGGCGCGCAATCGTGGCAGCACGCTGTCTACGACCTGGACGTGTTCTTCGGCACGGGCATCAAGCGCACCCTCGTCTGCGACCGCGAGCCGCGCGTGCTGGCGCTCTCTCCGGACAAGAAGCGCCTCTTCGTCGGCCACGTCCAGGGCGCGCTCGGCCAGGATTCTTACGACCCGGGGACGATGGGTCCGGTCGGGGGCGGCGACCACAGCTTCTCCAACGACGACTACGACGGCGGCTCGATCATCGTCTTCAACGTCGAGGGCGGGACGCACGACGAGCCGCTGCACCGCTTTCTGATCGGGAGCCCGGTGCGCGGTCTGGCGATCATGCCCATCGACGGCGGCATGTACCGCCTGTTCTTCACCCACGTCGGATTCGGCGCGGCGGCGGAGGACCCGGACTTTGGCGGCCGGGACATCGCCAACATCATTTCGAGCATCGCCTTCACCAACGGGTCGCACGTGCCAACCGGCGGCCGCGAGGACTTCGTCCTCGGCCACGACCCCGACGGGGAAGCGTCGGGGAACGACCGGCCGGCGATTCTGCCCGAGCGGATCGCCGTACGCCAGGCGGGGGGACGCAACGAGCTGTGGATCGCGAACTCGGGGTCGGGCTCGGTGTCGCGCGTTCGCCTCGACGCGGACGGACTCGTCGACGCCGCCGGCCAGATCCACATCGAGTTCCCGGGCATCAAACCCGGCGTCCCGAGAGCCCCCGGCGGACAGCTCGATGGCGACAACATCACGAACTTCAACGAGTTTCACCAGTGGGACATCGACGAGGTCGTCTGCGACAGCGTCGCCCACTACGCCGTCGGCACCATATTCTCGAATCCGCGCAGCCTCGTCGTCGCCAACGACCGCGTGTACGTCGCGGCCAACCTTGAGCACCAGCTCGCCGTGATCAACGCGACGGCCGAGGTCACGGACCCATGCATCACCTTTCCGGCGGCCACGCTCTCTCCGCTCATATCGGGCGCGAATCCCGTGGAGCCGGACGAGAAGGAGTTCTTCGCGTTCGGAGCGGCGTTCGACTTCCGCGAGAACGGCGGGCCGGCCGGCGAGCGGCTCGTCGTCGTTGACGGGGGGCAGTTCGAGGTCGCACAGGAGGCCAAGACCAACACGATCACCTGCGGCACCTGCCACGTCGATGGCCACCTCGACGGCAAGGTGCGTTTCATCGTCCGCCCCTTTCGGACAACCGGGGGCGCTAATTTTGCCAGGGGCAACCTGGTGAAGACCGGGCTGCCGGGCTTGATTCCGACGAAGAAGGCCAAGCCCGTGCAGGTGCCCACGATCTTCGACGTGGGCAATACCGAGTGGATCTTCTTCGAAGGGACCCGGACCGTCCGGGACGGGAAGTCGGGCTCAAGTGCCAATCCGCTGGGTTCATGCGAGTACTGCTTCGACAACGGCTTCTTCTTCAACACGCCCGAGTTTACCAACACGGTGGCGTCCCCGGTCTCGCCGCACGCAACCGACGGCACGCTGAGCCGCGCGAGCCAGCAGAAGGGGCGCCTCCTCTTCGAGGCGATGAACTGCAGCCGCTGCCACGCCGGGGCGACGCGCCAGACGTTTCCGCGCACCAAGAACCCCAGCGGCGAGCTGCCCTTCGTGGGCCAGTTCGGGCCGCTCCCGGGAGGGCCTCCAACCAGCGGCGGGCTCGTCACGGAGAACCGCTTCCTCAACGATCCCACGCAGATCTTCATCGATGGCGACCCCAATTCGCCGGATGCGGGTCCGTTCGCCACGCGCAACGTCACCAACGTGGGTACGCGGCTTTCCGGCGACGGGGTGGTCAATGGCACCCACACGCCCGCTCTGGCGGGCCTGTGGGACAATCGGCCCTACATGCATGACGGCCGCTACCGGACCATCGAGGAGGTGCTCACCAACACGTGGCTCGACACCACCGATGCGTACCGCGCGGCGCCGCTCGTCCTCGAGGGCGTCCCCGACAACTCCAAGAACGGCGAGTTCGAAGACGATCCCAGCGAGCTGACTTTCACTACCAACGCCACTGTTTTTCCCTTCGGCACACACCGGCAGTTCGGCGGCAGCGGCACGCTCGTCCGCGCCATCGACTATCTCGATGGACTCGGCGCCAGGGACGACTTCATCGACTTCCTGAGCTCGGTGAGCAGCCAGACGTCGCTTTGTGACCTCGGCGCTGCCGCGTTCTTCCTCTCCTACGACCCGCAGCCGAGCACGTGCGTCTCCACGGTGGCGTTCGACACGCCGGTGCCGGCGGAGGTGCGCGTGGAGTGGCGCTACCTCGGCGGGGGTACACTGAACGAGCTGGAGATCACGCCCCTCGGCGTGGCGCACACGGTGCTGGTGCCCACGGAGGCGGCGGGCGCGTACGAGATCGTGCTCACGGCCTACATGCGCACCGTCTGCTTCGATCCCCTGCAGATGGTGGACACGCTCTTCGTCGGTGACGCGTGCACGCAGTTCGCCAACAACGGCCCCGTGTTCGCGTGCCCGCAGGGCGACGCGGAGGCGCTCGTCGTCACGGTCCAGGTAGACCCGGACGACTACGCCGGCGCCGACACGCTGGAGGCCTCGCGCTTCACCATCGGCGATCCCGTGGGCGGCAGCGTCATCATCCATCCGGGTCCGGGCGGGCCGATTCACGCCGACTCGAACGCCGTGCTGGTGGACACCATGCTGACGACGACCTTCACCCTTGCCTACCTGAGCGGCTGCGCCGTGGAGCCAGACGCGACGGTGATTCCGGTGCTCGTGGACAGCATCCCGGTCGGGAGCTCGGTGGCCGTCATCCGGAGCGCGGATCTCACCAACGACGCGGTGGTCGACGGACTCGACCTTACCGTGCTCGGCAACACGTACGCGAAGTGCCAGAGCGATCCCGGTTACAACGATTGCGCCAACTTCGCTTCCGCGGACACGTGTGTGGACCTCGTCGACCTGGTCGCGTTCGCGCCGCACTACAACGACGCATTGCCCGGATCGTCCGCGCCGGCAACGGCGAAGGTGCCGATCACGCGCATGCGGGTCGACATCCGGATGGCGCCTCCCGCGGCAAATGGCGAGGCGATCCGGACGGCCACCGTGCAAGCGGCCCGCCTGGACGGCGTCGCCTCGTTCGCGATGCTCCTGGCGCCGCAGGTGGACGGGCTCGGCGCGATCGAGTGGACCCCGAATCGCGACGTCGCTCCGCGGAGCTTCTTGGTGCCGTTCGACACGCCGGCGGGGAGGCAGTGGGCACTCTTCGCCAGCGATCTGGATGCGGCCGGCGCCTCGATCGTCGAGCTGGGAACGCTCGCCTTCAAGGGCGACGACAGCGCGGGGCTCGGCAGCCCGCTCACACTCGTGGAGGGGAAGGTGGTCACCCGTGCGGGCACGGCGCAGCAAATGGAGGAACTCGGTTTCTCCGACACGCCGCCGACCGCGCCGGTGGCGCGCAATTACCTGGGGCGCGCCTATCCCAACCCCTTCAACCCGAGCACGACCATTCGCTACGCCATCAAGGCGACCGCGGAGGTGAACCTCTCCGTCTACGACGTGCACGGGCGGCTGGTGAAGACCCTCGTGGACGAACACCAGAAGCAAAGCGAGTACACCACCGTGTGGAACGGCACGGACGCCAGGGGCAACCCCGTTGCGTCGGGCGTCTACTTCTACCGTCTCAAGACACCGGTGTTCGTCGAGACGCGGAAGATGGTGCTCTTGAAATAACCGTCCTCCACAGGGGCACGTTCGCGGGACGGACGGTCGCGGGGCTGGCAAGGCGGTGTCTTGCCAGCCCCGCTCGCTTGCAGCGGCGTCCGGCTCGCGGAGTTGCGCTCCGCGCGGGGTCGTGAGACAATCGCCGGCGGTGCGTCGCCGTTCCCATCCGTGACGTAGGAGGAGGCCGTTATGATGAATGTTGAACCATGCCCCAACTGCGGGAGCAAGAATCTGTTCAAGAGCAACGCGGTGAGCGCGGGCGGCGGGCACGCGCCCAACTACCTGCCGGGACTCGGCAGTTTCTTCGCCGCGGAGAAGTTCCACCTGGTGCTATGCGGGAACTGCGGTTTGGCGCGCTTCTTCGCGCGCCAGGAGGCGCTGCGCAAGGTCGCGGATGCGAACAAGTGGCAGCGCATCTAGGCCGGGCCGTGTGACCGAGAGGAGACTCCGATGATCGAGAAGATGCCGTGGATCGAGCGCCGCTTCACGTTCGACCTGCCCGTGTCCATGTTCCCCAACCTGATCGAGCGCGTGCGCGGCACGCCGGCTCGCGTGGAGGACCGCGTGCGCGGGCTGCCGCGGGAGGCGCTGGTCGCGCGCGAAGGCGAGAAGTGGTCGATACAGGAGCACGTGGGACACCTGTTCGACCTGGAGCCGCTGTGGAGCGCGCGCCTCGACGACTTCGACGACGCCGCCGAGGTGCTGCGCGCCGCCGACATGAGCAACCGCAAGACTCACGAGGCGAATCACAACGACCGCCCGTTCGCCGAGATCCTCGCCGGGCTGCGCGAGGTGCGCGGCGGCATCGTCGCGCGCCTGGAGGCGATGGACGCGCGCGCCGCGGCGCGCACGGCGCGCCACCCGCGGCTCGACCAGCCCATGCGCGTGCTCGACCTGGTGGCCTTCGTCGCCGAGCACGACGACCACCATCTGGCGCGGATCTCCGAGATCATCGCGCGGCGCGGGGAGGGGCGGTGACGGGGATGCACGCGAAGGGGAGGCGGGTGACCGGCGCGCATCTCATCGCGCTGGTCGCGCTGGCGTTCGTCGTCGGATGCATCGGCGCGTCGTTCCCGCGCATCAACGAGGACCTCGTCGAGGGCATGCGCATCCGCGGCGAGCCGGCGGGATGGCACATGCGCGGCGACACTCCCGGCGTGAAGCCGGAATACCTCGACGTCTACATGGATGGGAAGGTGCGGCGCGAAGGGGAGCGCAGCGCCTGCCTCCTGGCGCTCGACGCGTTCAACAAGGACTGGGCCACGCTCATGCAGAGCTTCTCCGCCGAGCCGTACCGGGGAAAGCGCGTGCGCTTCTCGGGCGAGGTGCGCGTGAACCACGTGAGCGGGTGGACGGGGTTGTGGATGGGGACGGACTCGAGGGATAAGCAGGACACGATGCTCGACGACATGACCAACCGGCGCATCCGCGGCACCGTAGACTGGACGCGCCACGAGATCGTCCTGGACGTGCCCATCGATGCCGTCGTGATCAGCATCGGCGTGCACCTGCACGGGATGGGGCAGGTGTGGCTGGACGACTGCGCCTTCGCCGTGGTGGACGCCGCCGTGCCGCTCACCGAGGCGCAGCCGGCCCCGCGCCCGCGCGAGGTCGTGATCCCGCGCCTGCTCCCGGAAGAACCGCAGAACCTCGACTTCGAGCTGTCCTACATCGAGTGACGCCGGCGCCTCAATCCTTGGCCAGGGGCACGAGGAACCAGAGGATCACGTAGACGAGGATGCCCGGGAACGCCGCGCTCAGAATGGACGCCAGCACATAGATCACGCGCACGCGTCCGGGCGGCCAGCCGAGCTTCTCGGCGATGCCGCCGCACACGCCGGCGATCATGCGGTGCTCGCGCGAGCGCCGGAGCTTGCCTTCGGCGGCCATCGCTACCGCCCTCCCACGATCGGCAGCGGCTCGGACATCTCGTCGCAGAACTTGGCGGGAATGAATCGTTTCACGGGCTCGCCTCCTGGGTTCGGACGGGCGTTGAACCGACGAGGGCAGCGTAGGCGGGCCGTTCGCGCGGTGTCAACGCGAATCCCTTGGAAACACGCGAGATGTGTGATACCCTGGCGTCGAAATCCCAATCGGGAAGGAGCTAAAGCGTCCCATGACCCACAAACAAGCGAGCGATCAAATGAACAAGCACACCGAGATTCTGGACAAGGCGAAGGCGCACTTCGCCAAGGTCGTCGAAGGACAGCTGGCCCGCGTCGAGCGCATGAAAGAGGGCGAGGACTGGGTCGACTACGCCAAGCTCGACACCGTCAAGGTGGGCATCCTGGGCGGCGACGGCATCGGGCCGTTCATCGCCGTGCACGCGCGCACCGTGCTCGAGCACCTGCTCGCGCCGGAGCTGGAGAGTGGCAAGGTGCGCTTCACCGACATCGAAGGGCTCACCATCGAGAATCGCGCCGAGCAGGGCAAGGCCATCCCCGAGGACGTCCTCGAAGAGATCAAGAAGCACCACGTGCACCTGAAGGGCCCCACCACGACGCCGCGCAAGGGCGACCCGTGGCCCAACATCGAGTCGTGCAACGTCGCCATGCGCCGACACCTCGACCTTTTCGCCAACGTGCGCCCGGTCAAGGTCCCCAGCGCGGGCATCGACTGGGTCTTCTTCCGCGAGAACACGGAGGGAGCCTACGTGCTGGGGAGCTTCGGCGTGAACGTCGGCGACGACATCGCCTTCGACTTCACCGTGGCCACCACGCAGGGCACCGAGCGCATCGTGCGCCTCGCCTTCGAGTACGCGCGCAAGAACAAGATCCCGCGCGTCACCGCCGTGACCAAGGCCAACGTGGTCAAGACCACAGACGGCAAGTTCCTCTCCATCGCGCAGGAGATCGCCAAGGAGTATCCGGAGATCGCCTTCGACGACTGGTACATCGACATCATGACGGCCAAGCTGGTGGACCCCAAGCGGCGCACCCAGTTCCGCGTGATGGTGCTGCCCAACCTCTACGGCGACATCCTCACCGACGAGGCGGCGGAGTTCCAGGGCGGCGTGGGCACGGCGGGCAGCGCCAACATCGGCAAGCGCTACGCGATGTTCGAGGCCATCCACGGATCGGCCCCGCGCATGGTCAAGGAGGGACGCGCGCAGTACGCCGATCCCTCGAGCATGATCCGCGCGGGCGCGATGCTCTTGCGCCACATCGGTTACGAGGAGCGCGCCACCAAGCTGGAGATGGCGCTCGACATCTGCGGAAGCTTGGAGAAGAAGCTCGTCATGACGGGCCGCGACGACGGCGCGACGGGCGACGAGTTCATCAAGTACCTGATGGACACGGTGAAGGACGCGAAGCTCGTGAGCCGCTGGCAGGGCTATCAGCCGAAGAAATAACGGCGGATCTCAGTTCCACGCGTCCTGCAGCGGCCCCAGGTCCGCGACGGCGTCCGCCACGATGTCGCGGGGAATCCCGAAGTGCCGTTCGACGAGGGGCACGAGCGCCGCGCGGTCGGGGATCGCCGTGACGCGCGACTCCGTTCCCTGGGACTCGATCAGCGTGAGATTGTGAATCGCGACGCCGCGCTCGCCGGGCAGAAAGCGAACGAGCAGGAGCGCGTTCATGAAGGTCGCGTCGTCCGTGTACGAGTGGGCGATGACATCGGCAAAATGCTCGAGCGACCGCGACGTCGGCTTGACCACGTATCCGTGCTTCGGCTTGCCGTCTCTATAGAGACTCATGCGCGAGCGGGCTTCCGCGTCCTGCGGCTCGAGCACGTAACGGTCGCGGCCCAGAACGACCTCGTGATCGCGCGCGAGGTCGCGCGGTAGAGGCGCCAGGAAGGGCGCCGCGTACCCCACGTCCACCAGATACTCCCGTCCATCCACTGCCACCATGCTGACGATATGGACATCGGGATTGGCCATGTCGGCCCCGCACAGCTTGACCTCATAGCCCAGTCCGGCGAGGAGCCGATTGAGGTAGTAGTTGTTCGTGTAGCAGGTGCCGCCGAGATTGTAGTGCTCGATGCCACTCAGGAAACGCTCCGCGTCGGGCAGGGCGCGCATGTTGTCGCGCTTTCGGTAGTAGAGCTTGGAGATGTTCTCGAAGGGCACGCGCATGGCGTGCCTCGCCACGAGATGGGTCAGCGCCTCCAGGCTCGGCTCCCTCGCGGGGACTTCCAGGACGCGCAGGTAGCGGTCCAGCAGATCCGGGGTCACATGAACCACTTCTTCTGGGCGTGGACGGCGTCACCGAACGAGCGCATGAACGTCATGTCCGCTTCGCCGAGCGGGCCCTGCGCCATCGCAGCGAGGTTCTTCTCGAGCTGTCCCAGACTGCGCGGCGCGGTCATGCAGACGTGGACGTGCGGATTGGACAGGACGAAGCGGTAGCACTCAGCCGCCGTCGGGATGCGCCCGTCCTTGGGCCATCCCCTCGGTCGTCTCATAAGTGCCGTCCAGCGCGTCGCGGTGTAGCTCACCACGCCCGTACCGTGAGCGCCTACGTAGGGGAATATCTCGGTTTCTGCGCCGCGATGCGCGGCGTTGTACCGGATCATCAGCACGTCCACCGCGCCGCTCGCGGCCAGACGGCCCGCGAACTTCCGGTCGTGCGTCGAGAGCCCGATCGAGCGCACCTTGCCCTCCTCGCGCAGCTTGACCATCTCTTCCTGGACGGATGCGGGGAACTCCTTCTCCTTCATGACGCCGAGGAATAGAAAGACGTCGATGTAGTCGGTGCGAAACTGCCGGAGCCGCTTCTCCAGGGTCTTGCGCACGTTGGTGTGGGTGAGGATCAGATTGTAGGGGCCGGTGGCGATCTTGTATTGCTCGCGCGCCGTGCCCAGTATGTCCCGGAGGGCCCTCATCATCTGCACGTCGAAGCCGTACGCGAAGAAGTAGTCGATGCCCGCTTCCACCGCGCGGTAGACGGTCTTCTTGCCCGGCAGGTAGCTGGCCGACAGCCCCAGGCGATGCACCCCGATGCCGGTCGATCCCAGACGCGTGTGCGTGAAGTCGTCGAGCACTCTCTGCACCTTCTTTCCGTCCCGACCATTCAATCGGGCAGATCGTCGAGCACCCGCTGCATGCTCTTCTTGTATTCACGGAAAGCCGCTCGGCCTTCCTTGGTGAGGTGGATGATGGTGTGCGGCTTCTTGCCCCTGAATTCCTTCTCCATCGCAATGTAGCCGGCCTCTTCGAGCTTGCTCAAATGGGTGGAGAGGTTGCCCCACGTCATACCGGTCATGCGCATGAGAAAGACATAGTCGGCGCTCTCCACGACGTAGAGGTAGGTGAGCACCATCAACCGGGGCGACGCGTGGATGAGCCGGTCGATATCCGCCAGTGGATGCAGTCGCGGATCCTGGGGCGGTTCGGCCATCTCACGCCTCCTCCGAAGGCAGGGAGGGGAGCGGACTGTGGCGGAGCAGGCGCACGAAGATCACCAGACCGGTGAAGATCATGATGCCCGCCGTGACGCCGAAGGTGATGGGAAAGCCGTGGTGCGTGGCGCCTTTGTTCACCCATACCCACTCTCCGACGAGCGGAGAGACCGCGAGCATCAGCCCATACAGGTAGAGGCGGCGAAAGCCCAGGAGGTAAGCGGCGAGACTGGCCCCGGTCAGGAGGATCAGCGCGAACATGAGTGCGATCAACCAACCCGACATGGACCGGAACTTCACCGCGGCGAACGCCCCCAGGGCGAGGGCGCCGATGTTGACGGCGAGCATCACGAAGTTGAATCTCATCAACTTGGCCTTGCGCGCCGCGCCGAATGTCACCCGGCCGATGCGTGGCACGACCACGTGCTTTCTGAGCGCGCGAATGACCAGAAAGACCGCCGCGAAGAAGGGAAGGAACACGGCCGAGCTCCAGAAGTCTCCCAGGCGGGCGCTGAGAAAAGGTGCGATGGCGAACATCGAGACCACACAGCCGATGAAGATATCCCACAGGCCATCCTCGAAAGCGGCTGTGAAGGCTCTGCGCTCGGCCTGCTTCAGACTGATTCTCTCCGACATGATTGGCCTCCCTCGTCAGCCGGAACTACCGTGCAAAAGTGTGCTTTGTTAAACAAAGTTCTCTGAAGGAAGGATAGGTGCGGTCGGGCCGGTTGTCAAGCCCACCACCGGGCGAATTGTCAATTTGTGATATATCGTCTATAAAGACAATAGGTTAGGTCATCGGCTCGCCGCATCGTTGCGGGCAGTCCTCCCGCGTCGGCCCGCTGCCACGAGCGCCCGGCCAAGCTCGGGCTTTGGATCTCAGGGGAGCGCGTCCGCCGGGGGCGTAGCCCAGCCGTTCTCCACCACGCGCTCGCGCATCTTTGCCACTTTCGCTTGCAGCGCCGCCATCATCTCCTGGAAGCGCTGCTCGTCGCGAAGCGTGGCCAGCAGCGGTTCGCGCTCCGCTCTGCGAGCAATGATGAAGCCGTAGTCGATCGCCTGTTCCAGCCAGTGGTACGCCTCGTCCTTCTGCCCGAGCGCGGCCGCCGCGCACGCGGCGAAGTATCGCGTTTCGGGATCCTCATCCCCCCGGTCGATCCAGGAGATACGCTCTGCGATCGTCTCCTCGAGTACCTCGCGGCCCTCGTCGGCATGCCCGGTGTGCAGCATCACATAACCGATGTGCATCCGGCTGAACGACTGGTCTTTGGCGGCCAGCGCCAGCCCGAGGGACCTTTCGAACGACACCCTCGCGGCGTGTAGGTCGCCGGAGAACAGCGCGAGGTAGCCCTTCATGCTGTGTCCGTCCCCGGATTGGGGGCGCAGCTGGATGTAGTCCTCGGCCTCCGTTCTGGCGGCATCGATGTCGTTCCGCAGTACCGACACCATGACGAGGCCAAAGCGGGGGTGCGACAGATCGGGCCGGATCGTCTTCCCCCTCTCGAACCACTGTCGTGCCACATCCGGCATGTCCAGCGTGATGAACGCGTACCCCATAAGGATGTAATCGATCCCCGAAGGAACGGGTTCGAGCGCCATCGACCTCCGGAGCCAGTAGACGCCCTCGTCGGGCCGTCCGGTCAGCGAGTAGAGGAATCCCAGGTTCGCAACGGCCGGCGCGTAGTTGGGATTGTACTCGACCGCCTTCTGCTGGGCCGCGATCGCCTTGCCCATCCATCCCCGGTCCTGGTACGCGAGACCGAGCGCTTTGTAGCCCTCCGCCGAGTGCGCGTCGAGCGCGATGGCGGTCTGCGCCGCCGACAACGCGGAGTCGGTCCAGGCGGCCGCATAGCCGAAGCGCATGACCTGCTGCGCATATGCGTCTGCCAGGCCCGCATACGCCAGCGCGAAGCCAGGATCTTCTTCGAGCGCCTGCTTGAAGAGGTAGACAGCGTTGTCCATCTCTTCCTGGCGGTACTTGTTGTACGCGTCGCGCCCCCTCAAGTAGTAGTCGTACGCCGCCATGTTGCGCGTCGGGGGGGACGCGATCCGCGTTCGCTCATCCGGCGTCAGCGCGGCCTCGAGGGCGGCGGCGATGTTGCGCGCCACGTCGCTCTGTATGGCAAAGATGTCCGAAAGCTGGCGGTCGTACGTCTCCGCCCACAGATGCTCGTCGGTTCGCACGTCGATCAACTGACTTACGATACGCACGCGGTCGCCGGCTCGGCGCACGCTGCCCTCCAGTATGGTGGCCACACCGAGCTCCTTTCCGATATCGCGCAGGCTCTGGTCGCTGCCTTTGTAGCGCATGATCGACGTGCGCGAGATCACTCGCAGGTCCGCGATCTTGGAGAGCTGGGTGATGATGTCCTCGGTGATGCCGTCGCTGAAGTATTCGTTTTCGGGCTCGGCGCTCAGGTTCTGGAAGGGCAGCACCGCGATGGACTTCCGGTCCGGCGAAGCGCTCTCGCGCGGTCGCAGAAAGTACGCCGCCACGGCGACCAGGACCAGGACGGCGGCGATAGCACCGAACAGGCGGGTGCGCCGAGCGGGCCGCGCGGCTCCCGGCGCATGGGACCGGCTGGCTCCGGCGGAGGCGCCTTCCAGCTCGCGCTTCAGTCCCCGCAGATCGACGACGAGATCCTCGATGTGCGGATAACGATCACGGGGGTTCTTGGCCATCGCCTTGTCGACGAAGCGCTCCATATCGAGGGGCACGCCGGTGCGCAGCCCGGTGAGCGGCTCCGGCATCTCGTTGATGATGGAATAGTGCACCGCCTCGGCGTACTGGCCGCGAAACGGCGCTCGGCCGCTCGTCATCTCATAGAGGATGACTCCCAGTGACCAGATGTCCGTACGGTGATCGACGTCCTTGCCCAGCGCCTGCTCCGGGGACATGTACGCCACCGTCCCCAACGTCGACGACTCCTTGGTGAGCTTAGTGACGCCGCGCAACTTGGCCAGACCGAAGTCGAGAATCTTCACCCGGCCGTCGTTGTCGATCAGGACGTTGTCCGGTTTCAGATCGCGGTGGACGATCTGGGCCTTGTGCGCCTTGGCCAGCCCCTCGCCGATCTGGATCGCGATGTCGAGCGCCTGCGCGAGCGGCAGCGGCTTGTCGTGGATCATCTCGCGCAGCGTCCGACCCTCCACGTACTCCATGCCGATGTAGACCTGGCGCTCGTACTCGCCGATCTCGTGAACGGTGATGATGTTGGGATGGTTGAGCGCGGCGGCGGCCTGCGCTTCACGCTCGAAGCGTGCGACGGCGTCGGGGTCGCCGGTCAGATGCGGGGGCAAAAACTTGAGGGCGACGAAGCGCTTGAGCTTCGTGTCCTCGGCCTTGTAGACGGCGCCCATGCCCCCTTCGCCGATCTTCTCGACGATCCGGTAGTGGGAAATGGTTCGGCCGATCATCGCCTCATGATAGCGTGTGCCTGGGTGGGTGACAATGCCATCGCGGCGCCGCTGGAAACCCCACCGGTCGCGTGCTAGGGTGGGTTGTTCGACCCCGACAGCTGGAGAGTAAAGAACGTGACCTGGCAGAGGAGATGGCGCTTCGGCGCCGCGCTGGCGGGCGCGACGGCGGCGCTCATTACGAGCTGGGCGGGCTGCGGCGAAGGCGGCGGCGGCGAGCCCGGCCAGCCCGCGGAAGTCGTGCGCTATACGAGCTGGGAGGCGTTCACCCAGGCGCGCGTGCGAGAGGGCGCCGGCGCGCGCCGGCAGGTGGTGGTGATCGGCCTCGACGCCGCCCCCTGGCACTACGTCGACCGCCTCATCGCCGAGGGGCGCATGCCCAACCTGGCACGCATCCTGCGCGAGGGCGCGCGCGCCACGCTGCGCTCGGTGGAAACGCAGGTCACCCCGCCCGCCTGGACCGCGTTGTTCACCGGCTACCGGCCCGAGCGCTCCGGCGTCTACTCCTTCGGCTACTGGGACCCCGCGAGCGAAGACTTCCCCAGCGCCAACGGCGACGACGTCGAAGTGCCCTTCGTGTGGGAGGCGGCCTCGCGCGCCGGCCTGGAAGTAGCGGTCGCCAACGTGCCCATGACCTATCCCGTGCGGCCGGTGAACGGCATCATGGTCTCGGGCATGATGACCGAGGTCGAGATCCTGCTCCCCCTTGAGACGACAGCGTTCAAACCGCCCGCCGACTGGTTCCGCCGGGCGCCCAGCGTGCGCAATTTCTCGCCGCCCCTGAGCGGGTCCGTCGCCGACTCGCTCACGGCCTTCCTCTGGGTCTTTCACGACACCACCGACGACGGCGCGCGCCGCTACGACACCGCGGCCCTGCGCGTGCTCTCGCGCGAGGGCGGGCGCGCGCCGCGCGAGCTGGCCTTCCACGTGGGGCCGACCGCGTCGTACACGCCGTGGCTGCCCGTGCGGTGCCGCCACGAGGGCGTGGTGGTGGACGGGTGGGTGCGCGCGTACCTGGACATGCTCGAGGGCGGACGCTACCGGTTCACCCTGTCGCGCACCGTGCTGCCCATCGCGGTGCCGTATACGCATCCGCCCGAGCTGGCGAACGAACTCGGCGACCGCTTCGGTTTCTATCTGCCATCCAAGTTCCTCGACACCGACATCACGCCGCAGCTCACGCGCGACATGGCGGGCTACGCGTCCTTCTTCTACGACTACGGCGACTGGGACCTCTACGCGTTCGTCTTCACGCAGACCGACAACATCCACCACTTCGCCGGCTTCAGCGACAAGGCCGCCGAGGTCTACGCGATCTGCGACTCGCTCATCGGCGCGATCATGGCGCGCATGCCCGAGGACGGCGTGCTCGTCGTGGCCTCCGACCACGGCTCGAAGGCCTACGACGTCGGCATCGACCTGAACCGCGTGTTCGAGGGGATGGGGCTTTTGGCCTGCCACGAGCCGGGGAGAATCGACTACGCGCACACGCTGGTCTTCCACAACCTCTGGGAGGTCTTCCTCAACCGCAAGACCGTCACGCGCGAGGCGCTAGCGGCGCGCGGCATCGACGTGCCGCCGGGAGTGGATCCCGTCGAGACGCTGACGGACCACGTGCAGCGCGCGCTCGCGGAGCTCCGCGCGCCCGACGGCACGCCTTTTCCCATCGAGACGTCGCGCCCGCCGGTGGACGCGGCGAACCGGGCGCCCGACCTGATCGTGCACGGCGCGGGCGACGGCTACTGCGTGCGCTTCTGGAGTCTGCTCGCGCCCGACCGCGAGCCCTTCGTGCGCCTCGAGGGGCGGCAGCGCTTCTGGCACCAGCGCGACGGCATCCTCGCCCTGTGGGGCGGACCGGTGCGCCGCGGCGTGGACATCGGCGCGCGCGAGATCGCCGACGTGGCCCCCACCATCCTCTACCTCCTCGGCTTGCCCGTCGCCCCCGACATGCACGGCCGCGTGATCGCCGACGCCTTCGAGGCGCGCTTCACGCGCGAGACACCGCTTTGCGTGAACGACGGCTACCTCGACCTGCCGCGCGCGCCGGTGGCGCGCGATCGCGGCGAGCGTGAGTCACTCGAGAAGAAACTGCGCAGCCTCGGCTATATCCGCTGAGAGGGAATCAGTCGATCGGGAGCGGTGGGGCTAGGAGCGATGACTCCAGGACGGCGACGTGCGCGTTGAAGCGCCGCATCACGCGCCGGTAGTCGCGGTCGTCCTGCAACGCCATCATGCGCCGGCGCAGCACGTCCATTTTCGCATCCGCCGCCATGTCGCGCTCGATCATCTTCAAGAACGATTCCAGCTGCACGAACTCCGGATGCGTCTCGCGCAGCGCCTCCGCATCCGCCTCCGTCCACTCGAAGCCAGCCAGCCCGGGGAGGCCCCGGTCCAGGCGCAGGCGTCCCGGGTCGTGCTCGAGCAGGTGGCGGAATTTCAGGTCGCGGATGGCGATGCTGGCAAGTTGCTGATCACGCTGCAGGGAGAGCGTGGTGGGGAGATCCGGCCAGCGGTGGGAGCACAGCTCGAAGAGCTCGTAGTAGAGCCGGTTCTGCGCGATAACGTATTGTCGCCAAACAAATTCCGTCTCCGCGCTGGACGCGAGCGCGCCCGTCGCGGCGGCGGTGAGGGCGACAAAGAGAACGATGCAACGGCGCATGGACCGGTCCTCCTGGCGGGGGATTCCTGCAAGTTCCGGTCCAGCGACGGCGCGCCGCTACTCGCCCGTGTACTCCCCGATCCAGCCCAGCACCGTCTCCCACCAGAGCTGCGCGTTTTGCGGTTTGAGGACCCAGTGGCCCTCGTCGGGGAAGTAGAGGAACTTGGACGGCACGCCCTGGCGCTGCAGCGCGGTGAAGAGTTCCTGCGCCTGCGTGAGCGGCACGCGGTAGTCGAGCGCGCCGTGCACGACGAGCGTGGGCGTCTTGAAGTTCTGCGCGTAGCGGTGCGGCGAGTACTTCTCGTAGTCGCCGGGGCGCTCCCACGGGGTGCCGCCGAACTCCCACTCGGGGAACCACAGCTCCTCGGTCGCACCGTACATGCTCTCGAGGTTGTAGACGCCGTCGTGGTTGACGAGGCACGCGAAGCGGTCGGTGTGTCCGAGGAACCAGGCCATCATGTAGCCGCCGTAGGAAGCTCCGGCCGCGGCGACGCGCGCGGGGTCGACGAAGTCGTAGGTGGCGAGCACATGGTCGAGCCCCATCATGAGGTCCTCGTACACCTTCCCGCCCCAGTCGCGCGAGATCTCGTCGGTGAAGCGCTGGCCGAAGCCGGTGCTTCCGCGCGGATTGACGGCCGCGATCACGTAGCCGGGTGCAGCGAACATCTGGTAGTTCCAGCGCCAGTGGAAGCTGTCGCTCCACGCGCCCTGCGGCCCGCCGTGCACGAGGAAGACGAGCGGGTACTTGCGCGCGGGGTCGAAGCCGGGCGGCTTCAGGAGCCAGCCGTGCACGCGATCGCCGCCGGCGCCGTCGTACCAGAAGGACTCGAGCGGATTCATCTCGACGCGCGTGAGGATCTCCGCGTTGATGCGCGACACCTGCGCGATCTTCCCGCCGCCGGCGTCGCTGGTGAAGACCTCGTAGGGCATGGCGGCGTGCTGGGATAGGAACACGAGGCGCTTGCCGTCGGGCGCGACGCGCACGTTGGCGACGTAGCGCTCCTCGGTGAGGCGGCGCACCTTTCCTCCTTTCACCTCAATTACAAAGAGCGACTGGGTGCCCTGATCGTCGGCGACGAAGAAGAGTCGCCGCGAGTCGGAAGACCACGCCAGCTCGTCGGGCGAGCGGTCCAGCTCGCTCGCCAGCGCGGGCGCCGCCTCGCGGTGGGTGCCGTTCTCGCGGTCGTAGAGTATCACGCGGTAGCGGTCGGCCTCGAAGCCGGCGCGCGACATGGCGCGGTAGGCGATGGTGCGTCCGTCGGGCGAATAGACGGGGTGGTTGTCGTTGGCGGCATTCTCCGTGATGCGCCGCCACTCGCCGCCTTGCGTGGACACGACGAAGAGGTCGTTGTTGGTGCTCCACGCCCGGTCGGGGCCGGCGTGGGCAACCACGCAGATCTCGGCGCCGTCGGGCGACACGGCGACGTCGTGCGCGCTGCCCAACGCGATGGTGGGTACCTCGTGCGGGCCGGGTGTGAGGTCGCGCGCGGTCCCGCCCTCGACGGGCACGATGAAGACGTGGCTGCGGCGGTCGTCGCGGAAGGCATCCCAGTGCACGTAGAAGAGGCCCTCGAAGATGCGCGCCTTGACCGCCGCGCTCGCGTCCTCGGCGACCCGCTTCTTGTTGCAGTCGTCGTCGGCGCAGTCGGGGTAGACGCGCGAGCGAAAGACGAGGTGCTTGCCGTCGCGCGTCCATATGGGATGCGACGCGCCGGTGGAGAGTGTGGTGAGCTGCCGCGCCTCGCCGCCCGCGGTGGGCAGGAGCCAGATCTGCGCGTCGCCGCTGCGCGACGAAGTGAACGCGATCCACTCGCCGTCGGGAGAGAACGCGGGCTGGTCGTCGCGTCCCTGGTGGATGGTGAGACGCCGCTCCGGGCCGCCGGCCAGCGGCGAGAGATAGAGGTCGCTGTCGCCCTTGTTGGTCTCCAGGTCATAGCGCGTCACCACATAGACGACGCTCTTGCCGTCGGGCGAGACGGCCGGGGCGGAGACGCGCCCCATGGCGATGAAGTCGGCGAAGGTGAGCGGCGCGCCGGCCAGGGCGGCGCCGGCCGCGCACAGCGCGAGCGCGGCGGCGAGGGCGACGGCGCCCACGCCTATGCTCCGGCCTCGGGCGTGCGCGCGCCCAGCTCGCGGTCGAGTATGAAGAGCGCGGCGGAGTCCTGCGCCATCTTCACCTGTTCCACGACGTTCAGCGCCTGCGCCTCCTCCTCCACCTGCTCCTCGACGAACCACTGCAGGATGACGCGCGTGGCGTGGTCGTGCTCCTTGATGGCCTGGTCCATGAGCGAGTTGATCTGCTCGGTGTTCTTCACCTCGGCCTTGTACGCGGCCTGGCAGGCGGCGAGCGTCGTCTTCCACATGGCCGTCGGCTTCTGGATCGCGCCCAGCGCCACGTTGCCGTTGCGCTCGAGGAGGTAGTCCACGAGCCGCTCGGCGTGCGTGAGCTCCTCGTGGTACTGGATGCGCATCCAGTGGGCGAAACCGTTCAAGTTGCGTTCGGAGAAGTACGCGGACATGGCCAGGTACATGTGTGCGGAGTAGATCTCCTGATTGATCTGCTGATTGATCGCGGTCTCCATCTTTTTGCTGAGCATGTGGTTCTCCTTCCAAGGGGAGCGATCCGGACGGATCGCAAGACCTCACTATAAGCGCAACGCGCGCGCGCGCGCAAGGGGTGACGTGGCGCGGGCGCTGCCCTCGGCCCTTGACCGCGACGAGCGTGCGGACGCACACTCGGGGCACGCCATGCGGCTCGGCCTCCCCCATACGCTCCCCCTCCTCCTCGCCGCGCTCACCCTGTTCGGGGCCTGCGGCGGCGGCGAACGCGACGCCGCGCCCGCGGGCGAACCGGCGCGCACGGTGCGACACGGGAGCTGGGACGACTTCCTCGCCGCGCGCGCCGGCGCGGGCGCCCGGCGGCAGGTGGTCGTGATCGGCCTCGACGCCGCGCCCTGGTTCTACGTCGACCGCCTCATCGCGGAGGGGCGCATGCCCAACCTCGCGCGCGTCGTGCGCGAGGGGGCGCGCGCGACGCTGCGCTCGGTGGATACCCAGGTCACCCCGCCGGCGTGGACGTCGATTTTCACCGGCTACGCGCCCGAGCGCACGGGCGTCTACACCTTCGGCTACTGGAACGCCGAGACCGAGGCGTTCCGCAGCGCCAACTCGGCGGACGTGGCGGTGCCCTTCGTTTGGGAGGCGGCCTCGCGCGCCGGCCTGGAAGTCGCGGTTGTCAACGTGCCCATGACCTATCCCGTCCGCGCCGTGAACGGGGTCATGGTCTCCGGCATGATGACGCCGGTGGAGATCCTGCCGCCGCTTTCCGCGCGCGCGCTGCGTGTGCCCGCCGCATGGTACCGGGACGCGCCCGGCACGAAGGACTTCGCGCCGCCGGTGCGCGCCGCCGCCGGCGACTCGCTCAACGGCTTCCTCTGGCGCTTCCACGACACCGCCGACGACGGCCGCCGGCGCTACGACACCGTGGCCTTGCGCGTGCTGGCGCACGAGGCTTCCGGCGAGACGCGCGAGCTGGCCTTCTACGTGGGCCGCAACGGAGCGTACACGCCGTGGCTCCCCGTGCGTGCCCGCGTCGACGGACGGACCGTCGACGCGTGGACGCGCGCCTACCTCGAAGCGTCGGACGAGGGCGCGTTCACCTTTCGGCTGTCACGTACCGTGCTGCCCATCGACGTGCCCTTCACGCATCCGCCCGCGCTGGCCCAGGATCTCAATAAGCGCTTCGGCTTCTACCTGCCGTCCAAGCACCTCGACACCGAG
>Ga0224512_10001909_pt1 | contig 19567 bp, 26 predicted proteins | sample SF_May12_sed_USG_4_FD_169103 | JGI IMG/M metagenome (GOLD analysis project Ga0224512, IMG submission 169103) | Sediment microbial communities from San Francisco Bay, California, United States - SF_May12_sed_USGS_13 | ecosystem: Environmental > Aquatic > Marine > Sediment | place: USA... | reverse complement strand
GTGGTCAGCGCGCCGCTTTCGGCTGCCGGAAGACATGGAGAGGTGGCCGAGTGGCTGAAGGCGCTCCCCTGCTAAGGGAGTATGGGTTAAAAGCCCATCGAGGGTTCGAATCCCTCCCTCTCCGCCAAATTATGTATAATCCCCATCCGTTTAAATGCGCCCGTAGCTCAGTTGGATAGAGTACCTGGCTACGAACCAGGCGGTCGGGAGTTCGAATCTCTCCGGGCGCGCCATATAAACCAAAAAGGGGACAGTCCGCGCAGGGACAGTCCCCTTTTTGGTTTATCGGTTTATCAGAGGTTCGAACTCCCGACGTATCTAAATAGGCCGAGTTCGACAAGCCGCCGCAGGCGGCGCAGAACGTTGTCGCGCAGCGACGGCGGCCCCGAAGGGGCGAGGGGCTAGCCCCGAGTAATCTCTCCGGGCGCGCCATATAAACAAAGGGTTAGCGGGAATTCTTTGCCAACCCTTTTCCATTTTCAGACAATTTCCTTGCTTCGTTGGACCACTGTCAGGGGCGGAGTCTGGGCTATTCCCCTATCGACGATCTTCTTAACATAATATGGGTGTCGGATTACTTTTACTGCTTATATGTAGGTATAAATGTGCTCCGACACCTTTTTCTATAGGCAGTGACCGGTTCAGATGCGAAATCGAGAAAGCCCTGGCCATCAGGCTGGGACAGGGAAAGCGTGGGAGAGCGAAGAAAACCCAAACCTGACACGACCAGAAAATGTATCCGACCCTCTTATTGATCGGGCTACTGGGCATCACCTCAACCGTGATCATGAACGACATCATCAGCTGGCCGTATCACTGAGGTCGCCGGGCTGTGGCGAGCACCTCCTCGAGACCCTTGAGGTGTCGAAGCGCCTCCTCTCGGTGATGCTCGTTCATTGTCACCTCCAACTGCAATTCCTTGACGGACATGTCCGAACGTACGACGATCGGCGGCACCACAGGGACCATGACACGATTGATGTATTGCTCCACCGCCATCTCCAGCCTGCGGCGTTCGTCATCGGGTCGATCGGCAAATGCACCCTGATTGACTCTGAATCTCACGTACTGCGATGGTGACATCGCTTTTTCGTTCACCGGAACCGCGACGACCTCGCGCTTGCCCGCTGAATCAACGGCGGTCACCCGGAGCAGATCCGGATGCACACCTGGTGCCAAAGCAATGCCTGCGCCGGTCAGGACTTCGAATGAAACCTCGCCCCCCTGCTGTCCGGACTCCCGCGTCAGCACGGCAACCTGCCGGTAGCCGCGGAGTTGATCGTTCCACCAGGTGAGCGCATCGGCTACAAAAGGATCGGTGTCGGCCTCTGCCACCATGCGCGTGAGCTCGGACTCCTGCTGCTGCACCTGGTAGGCGATGATCGGCGTAACCTGCCAGAAACCGACAACCGCCACGATGAACATGCCAAGCGTAGCCAGTGCCTGGATCCCGGCCGTTGCCAGCGAGAATCGCTCCTTGAACTCGAGTTGCTTCCAGCCCATAGATCTGGTTTCCTGCTCACTCGCCCCGGGACGCTTTGCGCCATCAACCTGCATGTAATGATGGCATTTTAGAGGATAGGAAGGGGGTATAGGAAGCATAACCGACGCATCTCAAGACAATCCAAACGAAAAACGGCCGTCACGCGCGCATTCCCACGACCGACTCCCTGCACTTCCCGCTGATCACCCCATCGTGGACCACTCTCTCCTTCGATTTCTTCCATGTCACCAGCGGCTATCCTGGCAACAGGCCGCAGACATCCCTGCCCGCCTGTCTCACGAGCCGGCATCCCTGTATGATGGTGCGCTCCGTATCTGATTCGATCGCCTTCAATCCCACAGGCGCGGTGGTGCACGTGATACCTATCGTTCCAAGAGTAATTCATTGTGGGCGGGTGCCTGCTCTGGTAGACAATTGAAGCTTGCTAGCGGGGTGTGAATGTCTGTTATTGGCGTTATCAGACTTTTAGAAAATATTTAATTTCTAATTATTTTCGCGCTCGCTGTAGGTCCGAGTTGAGGTTGGAAACAGTCGTTTGGTAATCAATGCTGAGGCGCTCAGCGGACACAGGCCGAAACAGGTTGTCGGCAAAGGCTACATGCACCGGATGCTCGCGGTAACTATCGATGACCGCCGGGATGACGTTCCGCATCTTCACCCTCGACTCCCGGTACATATCCCAGTTCACCTTCCACCGGGATACCGCACGCGTGAGCCATGTCGACAACACTACGCGTTATCTGCATGTTATCGGATAGTGCATGGTGTGATGCATCTACCATAACGCCGTTGCAGCCAAGATTGATACCCTGCACAGCGGAATCGAGACTCGCTCCATGGTCTAAATGTATTGCCACTGGCACATGGGCACGCCGGGCTGCGGCTTCCACTGCTGGCATGATCAACTCGAAATCAAAGTAGTCGAAATGAGACTCCGCCAGACTCAGGATCACCGGTGAGTGGGACCGCTCGGCCGCAGTCATGATACCTTCGAGGAAATCAAGACTGACTAGATCAAAGGCCCCTACAGCATAGCTGTTGCGGTAGGCGTGATAAAGCATGTCGCACATATTGACGAGTGCCATATTCTTTTTTTCCTCAACCTGTGCGTGCAGGCGATGCTGTATTCCAATGTTTAAGATGCTTCATTCAATGCGCCAGATACTGATAGGTTTGTATTACGTCTCTATTCATCACCATTCATGAAACCCAGCAGGTGTAACAGACTGGTAAACAGGTTGAAAATGGCGACGAACAGGGTGACAGTGGCCATGATGTAGTCGGTCTCCCCGCCGTGGATGATGTTGCTGGTCTCGTACAGGATCAGACCTGCCATTAACAATACAAACATGGAAGACACTGCCAGCGAAAGGCCGGGAATCTCGAGGAACACGGCACCCAGTCCGGCCAGGAAGGCGACTAGGATGCCCACCATCAGGAAGCCGCCCATGAAGCTGAAGTCCTTGCGAGTGGTGAGCGCGAAACCCGACAGGCCAAGAAAAATTGCGCCAGTACCACCCATGGAGGTCATTACCACCTGGCCACCGTTGGGCAGGGCCAGGTAGGTATTGAGAATCGGGCCCAAGGTATAACCCATAAATCCGGTCAGGGCGAACACAAAGGCCAGTCCAAGCGCGCTGTTCCGAAACTTGGTAGTGGCGAACAATAGCCCGAAATAACCACCCAGAGTCAGCAATAGCCCGGGATGGGGCAGGTTCAGTGTCATCGACACCCCGGCAGTCAGTGCACTGAACAGCAGGGTCATGGACAACAAGGTATAGGTATTGCGGATAACCTTGTTGGTGGCAAACGTAGCGGTTTGGCTCTGGCTCGCAGTGATCGTTATCGGGTTGTTCATGGTGGCTTGCCTCTGTCTGGTTTATAGATGAGTTAGACTGGCTGTTGCTCGTCTGATATCAGCGGGTGACCCTGCCTGAGCAGGCTTTGCTGACGGTCAATCTTGCGCACCACGGTACGCCCGGCGCGATCGACCGCACGGTCAATGGCGACGTACAGGTCGGCCTCGATATCTTCGATTACCACATCCGGCAGACCGGCCAGTACCACCTGCAGGTGACAGCGTTTATCCTTACCACCACGCGGACCGTTGATATCGGACAGCCGTATTACAACGCGTTGAATGTGATCATCACAACAGGTCAGGGCGAAACGCAGCCGCCGTTCGGCATGGCTGCACAGGGCGTCGGTCAGGGAAAAATTGCGTGCCTGGATGTCAATCTGCATAAGATCCTCTGTTGCAATGCGGTTACTGCTTGATGAGCAGGCATCCTAGGCGAGTTTGATTGCCTTAAAAAGTCGATTATTATTGACACACTATTCGTAATTTGCGAAGTAATTATGAGCCGATGGTCAACTATAAACATTTGCACTACTTTTTGGCGGTGGCCAGAGAGGGTGGCGTCGCCCGGGCTAGTGAGCGCCTGAACCTGACACCACAGACCATCAGCGGGCAACTGAGTCTGTTGGAAGATCATCTTGGGGTGGTGCTGTTCACCCGGGTCGGACGCAACCTGGAACTCACCGGGACCGGGCGGCTGGTGTTGAGCTATGCTGATGAAATCTTCTCGCTGGGTGGTGAGCTGGAAGATGTGATACATCAATTTCCGAATGGTCGTCCCCAGTCGTTCGGGGTAGGTGTGGTCGATGTGGTACCCAAGTCTATTGCCCATCGTATTCTTCAGCCTGCCCTGCAGATGCCGGAGCCGGTGCGCATGATCTGTCGCGAGGCGAGTCTCGATACGCTGTTGGCGGAACTGGCGGTGCACCGCCTTGATCTGGTGCTGGCGGATCGTCCCATCCCTGCCACAGTCAGTACACGGGGCTTCAGTCACAAGCTCGGTGAGTGCGCGGTCAGTTTCTTCGCTACAAAGAAACTGAAAAAGAAGCTAAAGAGTGATTTCCCACGCAGCCTGGATAGCGCTCCGTTACTCTTGCCCGGTAGCGGTACTCAGCTACGTTCCGGGATTGACCAATGGCTGGATAAACATCGCCTCTATCCGCGCGTGATTGCCGAGTTCGATGACAGCGCACTGATGAAGGTTTTTGGGCAAGAGGGAGCGGGGATCTTTATCGCACCCGCTGCGATTGAAGCAGAAGTGGAGTGGCAGTATCAGGTGGCTGCGATTGGTCAGATTGATGAAGTGAAAGAGCGATTCTACGCCATATCTGTCGAACGCCGGGTCACGCACCCTGTCGTTTCCGCCGTGGTGGAGGCGGCCCGTGAGTCGCTGTTTGTCAATGAATAATGTCTAGATGAATGGAATGAATGAATGAATGAAGAAAAGAATGCTGATGCAAAAGTGAAAACAGGCGAATACCACGCGCCCTGGGAAAAGGGTTTCGACAAGTTCCTCACGCATTACTTGATTTTGCGCATAATAATGAATTGCTGCTAATGGCCAAGACCGGTATTCTTGCTGCCTCCCTGCTGGTGGGCACGAAAATTTTGCCGCAGGGGGACACTTGCTTCTTGCGGCGCCACAATGACACGTGCGCGCCGCGTTGTGCCCATGGCGGGCAAGGCCGCATTGCCACGGGGATAACGACAAGATATCGGGAGATACTGATTTGCGACACATCATCAGCCTGACGCTTATACTTGCCGGCTTCTGGTTGTTGCTCTCCGGTTATTTCGTGCCGTTGCTGTTGGGCCTCGGGGCCGTATCCATATTCCTCGTGGTTGCCATCGCCCTGCGCATGGACGCCGTTGACCACGAGAGCCAGCCGCTGCACCTCACATCGCGATTCATGCTGTACTGGGCCTGGCTGGCCGGAGAGATTGTCAAGTCGAATATCGACGTCGTGCGCTGCATCTGGAGTCCCGTCAGTGCCATCAGCCCGACGCGGATACGCCTCACTGCCACTCAGCGTAGCGACGTAGGCAAGGTCACCTACGCCAACTCCATTACCCTAACCCCCGGTACCGTCGCCATGCGACTGGAGGGCGACCAGATCGAGGTGCACGCGCTGACGCGTGCGGCCGCTGCCAGCCTGCAAGACGGGGAGATGGATCGCCGCGTACGGGAACTGGAGAGATAGACGGATGTTTGCGGCAGCAACCCTGGCGGTACTGGTGACCATGGGACTCGCCTTGATTCGCGCCTTCCGTGGGCCGACCGTGTATGACCGCATCCTCGCGGTCAACATGTTTGGCACCAAGACCGTGTTGTTTATCGCGGTATTCGGCTTCCTGACCGGGCGCCCGGATTTTCTTGACATCGCCCTGGTGTATGCGTTGATCAACTTCATCAGTACCGTCGCCGTGCTGAAGTTTTTTGAATACGGTGGTCTCGGTCGAGCCGCTACTACGGCGCCGGATGAAGGGGAGGGCGGCTGATGGCCATGATCGTCGATGCACTAAGCTGGGTTTTCCTGCTTACCGGCAGCTTTCTCGGCGTCAGCGGCGGCATCGGCATTCTCCGCTTCCCGGATTTCTTCACCCGCCTGCACGCCGCCGGTGTCACCGATACCCTGTGCGCCGCTCTCATCCTGCTTGGTTTGATGATGCAGACCGGCTGGGGTCTGGTCGCGGTGAAACTGTTCTTCATCATCCTGTTTCTGTCATTCACCAGTCCGGTCGCGGCCCATGCCCTGGCGCGGGCGGCGCTGCATGGCGGACTCAAGCCCCAACTCCACAAGGCGGAGGATGATCCATCGAAATCCTGATCGATATCGTGCTACTGAGTTTCCTCGCCATCACCGCCATCGCCGTGGTGCGCCTGCGGGACCTGTTCGCCGTGGTGATGCTGTTTGGCATTTTCAGTCTGCTGTCGGCGGCAATTTTCGTGACCCTGGACGCCGTGGACGTGGCCTTCACCGAGGCTGCGGTGGGTGCCGGGATCTCCACGGTGCTCATGCTGGCCACCCTGACGCTGACGACGCGCACCGAATCCCCACCCAGGCACGGCACCTTGCTACCCCTGCTGGTGGTATGCGTCACCGGTGGCGCGTTGGTGTACGGCACCCTGGATATGCCGCGTTTCGGCGATCCGCAGGCACCGATACACCAGCATGTGGCGCCGCGCTACCTCCAGGATTCGCCTGCCGAAATCGGGCTGCCCAATGTTGTGACCTCGGTTCTCGCGAGCTACCGCGGCTATGACACCCTCGGGGAAGTCACGGTCATTTTCACGGCGGGCACCGGTGTGCTGATGTTGCTCGGTGCCATTCGGCGTCGCACCGCACGTCGTGATGATACGGGCAAAGGGGGGAGCGCAATGAACCATAACCTCGTGCTTCGAGTCGTTGCCAAGATATTGATCCCCTTTGTTCTGCTGTTTGCCCTGTATGTACAGTTCCACGGCGACTTCGGACCCGGTGGCGGCTTCCAGGCGGGAGTGATCTTCGCCGCCGCTTTTATCCTTTATACCCTGATCTTCGGGCTCGATGCCGCCCGTGCCGTGGCCTCACCCGGGGTATTGCGTGTCTTGAGTGCCTTGGGGGTATTGATATTTGCCGGGGTTGGTCTCGCGGGTATATTCGCGGGTGGTGACTTTCTCGGCTACGGCGTACTGGCGAGTCATCCAGTCGCGGGGCAACACCTGGGCATTTTGCTTATTGAACTCGGTGTGGGCACCACCGTGGCGGCGGTCATGATCACGATCTTCTATTTGTTTTCCGGGCGTACGCGTTGATGGCGACGGTACTCGGACTCTACAACTACTGGATCGCCATCTTCCTGATGATGACGGGCTTCTATGTCGTCATCGCCCATGGCAATCTGGTCAAGAAGATCGTTGGTCTCAATATATTTCAGGTCGCGGTGTTCATCTTGTATATCAGTATGGGCAAGGTGCGGGGCGGTAGCGCCCCCATCCTGGCCGAAGGGGTAACTTCCTACTCCAATCCATTGCCGCACGTGTTGATTCTTACCGCCATCGTCGTCGGTGTAGCCACCACGGCCCTCGGTCTGGCCCTGGTGATACGCATCAATGAGGCCTACGGAACGGTAGAAGAAGACGACATCCACTCTCAAGACGAGCCTGAATAAAAAATGCAGCTTGGCCAACATCTGCCTATACTCCAGGTTGTGATCCCCCTGCTGTCCGCCCCGCTGTGCCTGCTGCTGCGCAACGGGCGACTTGCCTGGATGTTCACCCTGGCAGTGAGCTGGCTGGTGCTGGCCGGCGCCGTCTGGTTGTTGCTGCAGGTGCTTGCGCACGGTACCGTTTCCTATGCGTTGGGCACCTGGCCGGCACCCTGGGGAATCGAATATCACCTCGACCACGTCAGTGCGTTCGTGTTGCTGATCGTCTCCGGAATCAGCGCCGTGGTCCTGCCGTTCGCCGGGAAAAGCGTGGCCCGGGAGATCCCTGCAGACCGCGTGTCGCTGTTCTACACCCTGTATCTGTTGTGTCTCACGGGGCTGCTCGGCATCGTCATCACCGGCGACGCCTTCAATCTGTTCGTATTTCTCGAGATCTCGGCATTGTCCTCCTACGCCCTGATCAGTCAGGGCAGGGATCGGCGTGCCCTTACGGCTTCCTATCACTATCTGATCCTGGGTACCATCGGCGCTACATTCATCCTCATTGGTGTCGGTCTGCTCTATATGATGACCGGAACACTCAACATGCAGGACCTTGCCGCGCGCCTGCCGGCCGTCACCGATACCCGCACTGTGCGCACGGCGTTTGCCTTTCTCGTCGTCGGCATCAGCCTTAAGCTGGCACTGTTCCCGCTGCACCTGTGGCTACCCAATGCCTACACCTATGCGCCCTCGGTGGTCACCGCTTTTCTAGCCGCCACCGCCACCAAGGTGGGAGTGTACGTACTGCTGCGCTTCGTGTTTACGATCTTCGGCGCTGCTTTTGCTTTTCAGGCCATGTCGCTCGGCCCGATCCTGCTGGTACTGGCGCTGCTGGCGATATTCAACGCCTCTACAGTGGCCATCTTCCAGGACAACCTCAAGCGCATGCTGGCCTATTCCAGCGTTGCCCAGATCGGCTACATGGTGCTGGGAATCAGCTTTGCGTCCCTCACCGGATTGACTGCCGGTATCCTGCACCTGTTTAACCACGCCCTGATGAAAGGGGCGCTGTTTCTCGCGCTGGGCGCTGTTTTCTATCAACTCGGGACGGTGCAGCTGACGCAGTTGCGCGGCCTCGGCCGGCGCATGCCCTGGACGATGGCGGCGATTGTCATCGGCGGTCTGAGTCTTGTCGGTGTACCGCTCACAGTGGGTTTTATCAGTAAGTGGTATCTTATTCTTGCGGCGTTAGAGAGCGGCTGGTGGCCGGTAGCGGTACTGGTATTACTCGGTTCGCTACTGGCGATGGTTTACATAGGGCGACTGGTCGAGACGGCGTACTTCCATGCACCTCCCGAAGACGATAGGGAAGTGCGCGAGGCCCCGCTATCAATGTTGTTACCCATCTGGACCTTGATCCTCGCCAACCTGTACTTCGGCATTGATACCAGCCTGACGGTGGGGGTTGCCCGTCAGGCAGCTGCATTGTTGCTGGGGGTTTCCCCGTGAGTCCGGTGTTCACGATGCTGCTCGCACTCACCGTGCCGTTGGTGGCGGTGCCACTTGTAGTGGCCGCCAGACGCCGGCCCAACTTGCGCGAATCGGTGACCCTGATCGCTGCGACCCTGCAGTTTGGCCTGGTGGTCAGCCTCGCGCCGCAGGTGATGGACGGTGCCCGCCCCGCGGTGATCCTGGCCGAGCCGTTCCCGGGGTTGCCGCTGGCGCTGGCGCTGGAGCCGCTCGGGTTGCTGTTTGCGCTGATTGCCAGTTTCCTGTGGCTCATCACCTCGGTGTACAGCATCGGTTATATGCGCGGCCACAAGGAACAGCACCAGACAAGATTTTATGCCTACTTTGCCATCGCCCTGGCCGCGGTCATGGGCGTGGCGTTCGCAGGAAATATGCTGACGCTGTTTGTATTCTACGAAGTCCTGACACTCTCCACCTACCCCCTGGTTACTCACGCAGGCACGGACCAGGCGCGGCGCGCCGGCCGTGTCTACCTGGGCCTGCTGCTCGGTACCTCCATTGTCTTCCTGCTGCTGGCGATCGCGTGGACCTGGTTACTGGCGGGAACGACCGACTTCACGCCGGGCGGCATCCTTAGTGGCACGGCACCGGCAGCCACACTCGGGTTGTTGTTAACCCTGTACGTATTCGGCGTCGGCAAAGCGGCGCTGATGCCGTTCCATCGCTGGCTGCCCGCAGCCATGGTGGCGCCCACCCCGGTCAGCGCTTTGCTGCATGCGGTGGCTGTGGTCAAGGCCGGCGTGTTCACTATCCTCAAGGTCAGTGTCTACCTGTTCGGCAGCGGACTGATGATTACCCTGGTGGCCAGTCAGTGGCTACAGTACGTGGCCGCGGCCACCATCCTGCTCGCCTCGCTGGTCGCCATGCGCCAGGACAATTTAAAGGCCCGGCTGGCCTATTCCACCATCAGCCAACTCGGCTATGTGGTGCTAGGTGCGTTGCTCGCCAACGCTGCGGGTATCGTCGGCAGCGCCATGCACATCGCCACGCACGCGTTCGGGAAGATCACGCTGTTCTTCTGTGCAGGGGTCATCCTGGTGGCCACCCATAAAACCGAAATAAGCCAGATGCGCGGCCTGGGGCGGCGCATGCCCATTACCATGATGGCGTTCCTGATCGCCTCCCTGAGCATTATCGGCTTGCCCCCGGCGGGCGGGACCTGGAGCAAGTGGTACCTCGCCATCGGTACCCTGGAAGCCGGCCAACTGGCGCTGCTGGCGGTGTTGATGATCAGTTCGTTACTGAACATTGCCTATTTGCTGCCGATCCCGCTGCATGCATTCTTCTCCGCGCCGTCTGGCGATAATGTGCCAGGTGGCACATATGAGGCGCCGCTGTTCAGCCTGGCAGCGATCATAATCACCACCCTGGGCTGCCTGGTGCTGTTTTTCTATCCGGGACCCCTGTACCAGCTGGCAAGTCAAATTGGCAGGTAGCGTGTTGCAGGGCTGACAAAAGTTAACAAAGGCAAATGACCATGAGCCGGGAAAGACAACATATATTCGATAACCCGAACAATGTACGCCGTGTCGTACGCACTCTGGTGGGCATCTGTATCGGTCTTGTGGCCATCGATTTCATCTATCACCGGCATGTGACCCACCCCTGGGAAGGTCTGTGGGGGTTTTATGCGTTCTTCGGCTTTGCAGCCTGTGTGGCACTGGTGTTGATCGCCAAGGAGATGCGCAAGCTGGTAATGCGCAGTGAGGATTACTACACCAGGGGCGAAGGAGGAGAGGGCACCGATGTGGATGACTGAACTGCCGCCGTTCGTACCGTTTTTCATCGGTGCCTTGATTGCTGGCATTACGCGCGGTCGACTGCGCGCCGTCGTCCTGCTCGCGATACCGGTACTGGGTGGCGTACACCTGTTGAACATCGATGCCGGTGTCGTCTGGCAGATGCAGTTTCTCGACTACACGCTCACTCCCTACCGCGTCGACAGGCTGAGCTTGCTGTTCGGCTATCTGTTTCACATTGCCACCTTTCTGGGCGTACTGTACGCCCTGCACGTGCGTGACACGCTGCAGCAGGTCAGCGCCATGCTTTATGCCGGCAGCGCGCTTGGCGCCGTGTTCGCCGGCGACTTCATCACCCTGTTCGTCTTCTGGGAACTACTCGCACTGACCTCGGTGTTTCTCATCTGGGCGCGGCGAACACCGGCGGCGCTGCAGGCCGGCTTACGCTATCTCATCATCCAGGTGTTTTCCGGGGTTCTGCTGCTGGCGGGTACCCTGGTGTACCTGCACGACGGTGGATCGCTGGCGTTCGAATACATCGGCCTCGGGAGCCTGGCGGGATGGCTGATCTTCCTGGCCTTCGGCATCAAATGCGCCTTCCCGCTGCTGCACAACTGGCTCACCGACGCCTACCCGGAGGCAACTCCCACCGGCACAGTATTCCTGAGTGCCTTCACCACCAAGGTGGCGGTCTACGCGTTGGCGCGGGGGTTTCCGGGTACCGAATTGCTGGTCTATATCGGCGCTATTATGACCTGCTTCCCGATCTTCTTCGCGGTGATCGAGAACGACCTGCGGCGAGTGCTCGCCTACAGCTTGATCAACCAGGTCGGGTTCATGGTGGTGGGTATCGGCATCGGTACCGCCCTGGCGATCAACGGCGCGATAGCGCACGCCTTCAACGACGTGATCTTCAAGGGCTTGCTGTTCATGTCCATGGGCGCCGTGCTACACGTGACCGGGCGCATCAATGGCTCGGAGCTGGGCGGGCTTTACAAGACGATGCCCAAAACGGCCGCCTTGTGCATGGTGGGCGCCGCTTCCATCTCCGCCTTTCCGCTGTTCAGTGGCTTCGTCAGCAAGTCGATGGTCATGAGCGCATCACTGCAGGAAGGCTACAGCATGGTCTGGCTGGCGCTGTTGTTTGCCTCCGCGGGTGTGTTTCACCACGCCGGTATCAAGATTCCGTTTTTCGCGTTTTTCGCACATGATTCCGGTATCCGCGCACACGAGCCACCCACCAACATGCTGCTTGCCATGACTGTGGCTGCGGTGCTGTGCATATTCATTGGCGTTTACCCCTGGCTGTTATACGACCTGTTGCCGTTTGCAGTTGATTACACGCCCTATGACGCCACCCATGTGATCGCGCAACTGCAACTGCTGTTCTTCTCCGCCCTGGCGTTTACCTGGTTGAAACTGTATGGGCTGTACCCGCCAGAGCTGCGCTCCGTGAACCTGGACGCCGAGTGGATCTACCGCCGCCTGGTGCCGCGCGCCGTGCGCCGGCTGATCGCCGCCCTGCGTCCGATTGATACCGGTATACGTGCGGGTGCGCTGCGCGCGGCGGCCACCGTGGTCAAAGGATTGTCTCGCCATCACGGCCAGGAAGGCGTGCTCGCCCGCACCTGGCCCACAGGCAGCATGGTACTGTGGATTGCAGTCCTGCTGGGCGTCTATCTGGTGCTGTACTAACTTGCACAGGGAGCCTCCAATAATTGCCCGTTTTCTGGAGCGCAAAGGGCAACTGGAGCAGATAATAAAGTGACAGACCACGATTCTAATGCCTGATTTTCTAGTTGTTTTGTGGCCTAGCGAATGTCTCCTAGAGCCGCAAGTGTTAGTTCGATTACTGGAAACGATCGTCCGTTTATTGCAGCATAGTTGCCATTCAGGGATCTTGGCTGAAAGATAGAAGAGATCTTGGGTGTCTTTTCTATCTGCTGTTCTCCCGCCCCGAAATTTCTATATTCGTAGTAAATCAACAACTTGTCTTCTTGTTCGAGTACTTGGTCAATAACCAGGTTGTCTCCCTGTCAGATTTATTAATTCACTCCCGCAGGCTGGCGGCCTGCTCCAGGTTCCGAAGCTGGTAGCTGCGGTCCTTGATGTTGAGGACACGGCTGTGGTGCAGGAGTCGGTCAAGAATGGCAGTTGCAAACACCTCGTCGCCGGCAAACGGCTTCGTCCAGTTCTTGATACAACTTTTTGGTGATGATCAGATCGAGCCACGTCCGTTACGATAGCTGACCTGCACGCGGTCCGCGTCTTGAAAAGCCTGCGGACTGACTTCATGTAGTAAGAATCAATCAAAGAGGAGACAAGCCATGTCCACATTACATCAATTGCGAGAGGGTCTGGGCGAGGCCCGGGATACCCTGGTCGATGGGTGGCAGCGACTGTACCGGCGCGCCGCCGGCGCAATTACCCGCTTCACACCGGGAAAGAAAGGTCGGGAAGGGGGCGCCGGTGTACAGGGTAAGGCGATTGCTGTACGCAGTACCGGCTGGGGTGTCCTGGCTGCCGAGGTGTTCGATGACGATGACAACATTGTGGTGCGTTTCGAGGCGCCGGGTATGGAGAAGGCCGACTTTGACCTGGAGGTCATCGATAACTACCTGGTGATCCGCGGCGAGAAGCAGATTGAGCGGGAGCGAACGGAGGGGCGTTACCACGTAACCGAGTGTGCCTATGGACGTTTCGAGCGGGCAATTCAGTTGCCCGATGAAGTGGAGTCCGGCAAGGCCCGGGCCGGATACAGGAACGGTGTGCTGCGGGTCGAGTTGCCGAAGGCGTTGTCACGGCGTCGCCGTACCGTCAAGGTCGATGTAGACTGACGACAGAAGGAAGGAGAGGATGATGAATAACAAACCACTCATAAGAATATTATTGTTTGCACTCGTATTCGTAATGTTACCTGTTCTTGCGCAGGAGGGCGGTATCGAAAGCCTGCGCCAGACCGGTAAGGCCTTCGCGTCGGTGGCACGTGCAGTATCTCCGTCGGTGGTGTTCATCCAGGTTGAGGGCAAGGCATCCAGCCCGGCGATCACCGGATTTTCCTCGCCATTCGGTGACGAGTCGCCATTTAATGATGATTTATTCGAACGGTTCTTCGGTGAGCAGTTTCGCGGGATTCCCCGGCAAGAAGCACCACGCGGCAAACGTCGGACCATTGGCCAGGGGTCGGGATTCGTATTCGAATCAAAGGATGGCCTGTTGTCTGATAAGAGCTATATACTGACAAATAACCATGTGGTGGAGAATGCGGACAAGATTCGGGTGAAACTCAAGGATGGGCGAGAGTTCACAGCCGAGGTCGCGGGTGCGGACCCGCAATCCGATGTGGCCGTGCTGGAGATCGACACCGGCGTGTTGCCGGCGCTCCCCCTGGGTGATTCCTCGAAACTGGAGGTCGGCGAGTGGGTGGTGGCCATTGGCAATCCTTTTGGTCTGAGCCACACCCTCACGGTGGGCGTGGTCAGTGCCAAGGGACGTACCAGTCTGGGGATCAACGACTACGAGGATTTTATCCAGACCGATGCGGCCATCAATCCCGGCAACTCCGGTGGACCCCTGGTCAACCTGGACGGTGAGGTTGTCGGCATCAATACCGCGATTTTCTCCCGCAGTGGTGGCTATATGGGGGTTGGCTTCGCCATACCCATTGATCTGGCCAAGGGCATTGCCAATCAATTGATGGACACTGGCGAGGTAACGCGTGGCTATCTCGGGATCGTCATCCAGGCATTGACGCCTGAACTTGCAGAATCTTTTGACCTGGAGAATAAGGCAGGCATTCTGGTTGCACAGGTAACAGAAGACTCACCGGCTGCACAGGCAGGTCTGCAGCAGGGTGACGTCATCGTCGCCTACCAAGGCAAGCCGGTAATGGATGTAGGCAGCTTCCGCAACCGGGTCTCCCTGACATTGCCCGGAAGCCGGGAACAGCTGACCATTATCCGGGGCGGCAAGCGTCATGGTATTACGGTACCATTGGAAAACTCACCAAAGACAAGCTGATTGCCAAGGGTCAGGCCCAAAGCACCGACGAGCTTGGACTGACCGTGCAGACACTCACACCACAACTGGCTGAGCAGTTTGATGCCAAAGCGGGAGAAGGGGTGGTCGTAACGGAAGTCGAACCCGGCTCCATTGCCGCCATGGCGGGTATCGAGCCCGGCGCTGTGATCGTGCAGGTAAACCGAAAACCGGTGAAAAGCGCCGCTGATTTCAAACGCGCGGTTGAGAAGATTAATGGTGACAAGCGTGTACTGTTGCTGCTGCGCAAAGGGGATATGCAGCAATATCTGGTGCTGAGATGGTAATTTATTTGCAGTCTGATTTTGGAACCCATCAGGTACGGTCTATCTCATCCTCTCTATGACAGGGTAGTTGGTAGCCGGGGACGGAAGTGGAAGTGATATGGAATACAAAGATTATTACCAGGTCATGGGAGTTGAGAAGGGCGCCACTCAGGATGAGATCAAGCGGGCCTACCGTAAACTGGCGCGTAAATATCATCCGGATGTGAGCAAGGAATCGCAGGCCGAAGCAAAATTCAAGGAAGTGGGTGAGGCCTACGAGGTACTGAAAGATCCCGAAAAGCGGGCGGCCTATGATCAACTTGGCGCTAACTGGAAGGCGGGTCAGGAATTTCGACCACCGCCGGACTGGGATGCGGGTTTCGAATTCAGCGGCGGTGGCTTCACAGCGGGTGATGCCTCTGCCTTCAGTGATTTTTTCGAGTCGCTTTTTGGCCGGGGCGCCCATGGTGGTTTCGCAGGAACACAGCAAACCGGACCACAGTTTCGTACCCGGGGGGAGGATCATCATGCCAAGGTGATGATCGATCTCGATGATGCCTTCCATGGAGCCACCCGCACCATCACGCTGCATGCACCCGAACTCGATGCACAGGGGCATGTGACTACCCGCGAACACACTTTAAACGTGAAAATCCCGAAAGGCGTCAAGCAGGGACAGCATATCCGGCTGGCGGGACAGGGTTCACCCGGTATGGGCGGGGGAGGCGCCGGCGATCTCTATCTGGAAATAGAATTCAAGCCACACTCCTTTTATCGTGTTGAAGGACGGGATCTCTACCTGGAACTGCCGGTCGCCCCCTGGGAGGCAGCGCTTGGGGCCAAGGTCAAAGCCCCGACACCGGCGGGCATTATCGACCTGAAGATACCTGCCGGTTCCACCTCGGGGCGCAAGCTGCGCCTGAAAGGACGGGGCATCCCGGGAAAGCCTCCGGGTGATCTCTATGTCATATTGCGTATTGCCCTGCCTCCTGGCGATACGCAAGAGGCAAAAGATATTTATCGTACGATGGAACAGAAACTGGCATTCAATCCTCGGGCCAGACTGGGGGTATAAGCGATATGAGTAAAGATATTCTGACCGGTTTGCTGCTGGATGAAGAGTGTTCACTGACGCTGGGTGAGCTGAGTTGCGCCTGCGGGGTGTATGCCGAGTGGGTTGTAGAGTTGGTGGATGAGGGCATCCTGGAACCGATCGGCCGTGATGCCGCCCACTGGCGTTTCTCCGGACCCAGCCTGCATCGGGCGCGCATCGTCAGGCGACTCCAGCGGGATCTCGGGGTCAACCTGGCGGGGGCCGCGCTGGTGCTGGATCTGATGGATGAGATCGGGAGTCTGCGAGCACACCTGTGCGTGCTGGAGCGTTAAGGTTGATGGTGCTCAAGCCACGAATGCATGTGACAGGCTTGTGGCATTAGTGTTTCTGGAGACTTGCATTAATGAGTGAATCATTACATATCGTTTGCCCCGATTGCTCGGCAGTCAACCGTATACCCTCAGCGCGGCTCGGTGAGGGACCCAAGTGCGGAAAGTGCCACCAGCCACTCTTTGGCGCCCACCCTGTAGAGCTGACCACAGCCAGTTTCCAGCAACATATCACGCGCAACGACATCCCGGTGCTGGTGGACTTCTGGGCACCCTGGTGCGGCCCTTGCAAAATGATGGCCCCGGCCTTCGAGGAGGCGGCGGCCCGGCTTGAACCGGGGATTCGCCTGGCAAAGCTCAATACGGAAGTCGAGCGGGCGATCGGTGCCCAGTATGGAATCCGCAGTATCCCCACTCTTGCGTTGTTTCAAAATGGCCGGGAGCTGGCGCGCCAGCCGGGCGCCATGGGCGCGGCTGATATCGTGCGTTGGGTTCAGACGCACACATAAAGAGCCGGTCATCATGTGTGAACTCTTTGCCGTGTCGAGTCGGGCGCCTACCACCGTTAGCTTCAGTCTGGAACGGTTGGCTCGCTACGGCGGGACGAAAGGGCCGTATCGGGATGACTGGGGCCCGGCCAATTTTCTCTATGTGGATGCGATGTACTTTTGCACATGCCCATCGCCGGCAACAAGCGAACGGCAAGGAGGGGACACCCGGATTGCACCTGCTGCAACGAAGCTGTCCCGCAATGGAACAGGAATTTGCTGGCGCTGGCGTAATCCTGACCCGGCAACAGCAGGAAGTCATCCTGGTTGCCAGCGTGCCATTGACTGATGAGCCCTGGCGCGCCCTGGAGGAGGGCGAACTGGTTGCATTGATAGAGGGTGAAGTTCTGGAAAGCCGGTTGCCGGGCTAGCAGGTTAAGGACGCCTCCGCGCGTTGCCGGCCGAGGGCGATTATCTCGTCGGCCCGGTGGAATTCATAGAAGTGACAGGCATTCTTCGGGATGTTGATAATGATGTCCGGCGAGTAACTGGCCAGCTTGAGTTGGGCGATTGTGTTTTGCATGGTGTCAAGGGATTGTGAGATGACATCGAACATGCCCATTTCCGCCATTTCCTTCTCCGCCGGTTTCTTGCCCAACAGTTCTTCGATGAATTCATTGATAATTTTCTTGTAGCGGTGTTCCCCGGTGGTGCTGTCATGCTCGCCGGGATGTTCAAGCGCTGATTCCGCCTGTCCGCTCAGGTTGACGGCGATGGTGAGGTCAGTTATGTCCCGCAGGGTAGGCGCAATGGGCAGGGGATTAACCAAGCCGCCGTCCACCAGACGCCTGCCCTTGTATCGGAACGGCGTGAACAAGGTGGGAATGGCAATAGATGCGCGCAGGGCATCGAACAGCGGCCCCTTGCTCAACCAGATCTCTTTCTCCGTGTCCAGATCGGTGGCCACTGCCGTGAAGGAGACGGGCAAATCCTCGATGTCATGCTCGCCGATGAGATTCCTCAGCGTCTGAATGACACGTTCGCCCTTGAACAGGCCGCTGCTGGCGAAGGACAGGTCCAGTAACTGGAGGACGTCACGGCGTTCCAGGGCCAGTACCCATTCCGTATAGGCTTGCAGTTGGCCGGCGGCATATATGCCGCCGATGAGCGCCCCCATGGAGGAGCCGGCAATGGAACGGATATCGAAACCGTGATCGTTCAACCAGTCAATGACGCCGATATGGGCGTAGCCCCTGGCGCCGCCGGCGCCCAGCACCAGGGAGACTGTGCGTTGTTCCATGGTGTACTCCCCAATGAATAATAAAATCCCATTCTACGTGAACCGTGACTTCAGATCAGGCTCGATTGGAAGGTGACGGCTGTTTATTTGCATCTTGCCAAACAGCTGTAACTGGAATGAATTCTGTCACATTAGTTCGGGATATGACGGCGACAAAGAAAGGAGCGCGTTGTGAACGTTAAATCATTACACGACTATGTGATTGTCCGCCGCAAAGAGGAAGAGCACCTGACCGTCGGCGGCATCGTGATACCGGATCCGCGACCGAAAAGCCGGTCCAGGGAGAGGTGCTCGCGGTGGGCAACGGACGGATCCTCAAGGGAGGAAAAGTCGTGCCACCGGAGGTGAAACCGGGTGACCAGATTCTGTTCGGTAAGTATGCCGGCTCGGAGGTCAGGCATGAGGAAATGGAGTTGCTCATGATGCATGAAACGGACATTTTAACCGTCTTGGAAACTTAGGTGGAAAAACGGAAATAGTAAATATATATCAGCATGTTAGAGAAGACTTCTAATATCTTTTCTACCTGCATTTTTTATCCTTCCTTTCTCCGGTTCTCCTGAAAACAATGGATTAAGTGTTAACCCGACTACCTGGTTAAAAACCCGGCGGGCTATTGACCGTTAGCCTGAAAACCACGCTCTTTGCCAGTCTGAGGTGCAGTACGGACTCGCAAGGATGCGACCATGTTGCCGCTGCCAGCTGGCAGGGAAGCCAGTATGGTCGAGGGTGCGGCTTGCAATGTGCGCCACCGCCCTGAGCGGGTGCTCCTTTATCAGCTTGTTGAAGAATATTATCCGGCTTTCGTGTCTCACTTGGCGGCACAGGGCACGGCACATGGCCGAAAGTGCGGTACTGCTCATCGATGATATTTATCCCGAACAGCTTGTGCGGCAATGGGTGTTGATTTTTTCCATATCCGTGGCGAGAAGGCGAGTGCTGAACAGGGCAAGATTTTCGAGCCCTGGCGGGGCGCAGTGCGGTTCATTGCCTGTGGATGATCCGTTGAAGGGTAATGAAACGGGCGTTTATTTAAATTATACTTGTATGCGCGAATTTCCCGGGCTGAAAAAGGGCTGAAAAATCTGCATGGCGAAATATAGAAACATTATTCGGGTGATGTTGAACCGGTAATGATGCAATTTCGTGAACCTTTTACAGATTCCAGGCAATGGGCACAGCAAGATGGTTTCTCTGACTTGCCACTGTACAACTCGGGCGTGAAGGACAGCGAAACGACCACCATGACATTGAAGGATGGTAGTCAGATCGAGGACTGATCGGTCGCACCTGTTTTTCCCAGCTCTCATGTTTTTGAATCGCAATGGCC
>Ga0224512_10001908_pt1 | contig 19568 bp, 17 predicted proteins | sample SF_May12_sed_USG_4_FD_169103 | JGI IMG/M metagenome (GOLD analysis project Ga0224512, IMG submission 169103) | Sediment microbial communities from San Francisco Bay, California, United States - SF_May12_sed_USGS_13 | ecosystem: Environmental > Aquatic > Marine > Sediment | place: USA... | reverse complement strand
GAGATGACGAGCCAGCTGGCGAACCTGGCTCTTGTACAGGTCGCCGATCGGGTTGAGGTCGTAGGCCCCGTCGCCCCAGCGCGTCGAGTATCCGAGCAGCAGCTCGGTCTTGTTGCTCGTGCCGACGACGAGCGCCCGATCGCGCAGCGCCCGGTCATAGAGGATCGACATCCGCTCGCGGGCCATCTTGTTGCCCAGCCGCATCCGGTCGTCACACTTCGTCGCGGACGCGAACGCGTCGACCATCGGGGTGATGTCGATCACATCGGAGCGGCAGCCGCAGGTCTCGACCACGGCGCGCGCGTCGGAGAGGCTCGCCGCCGACGACGTGTGGTACGGCATGAGCAGCGCTTGCACGTTGCCGGGGCCGAGCGCGCGCGATGCGAGGAGCAGCACCACCGCCGAGTCGAGCCCTCCGGACACGCCCACGACTCCCCGCTCGAAGCCGGCCTTCGTGCACTCCTCCCTGACGAACAAGGTCAGGAGACGCTCGAGCGCGTCGAGCTCCATGGGGAGCGGCACCGCGCTCATGGCCCGTTCCGGGAGCCTTTCCGCCGGTCGACGCGCGCGAATTCGCGCGAGAGCAGGTGGGGCCGCTCGTCCCGCACGACCGGATAGGCGGCGCGCGCGGCACGGATCTCGTCGTCGTCGATCTCCAGCGTCAGCAGGCTCTCTTCCAGCGGAGGCGCCTCCGCGATCACGGCGCCGGCGGGGGTGACGCCGAAGCTGGCGCCTGCGAACGCCAGGCCATCCTCGAATCCGCTGCGGTTGACCCAGACTGCCGCGGCCGTGTGGAAGCGGGCCAGCGTCGCGATGAGCTGATGCCAGGAGTCCTGGCTGAGCAGCTCGGAGCCGGCGCCGAGCCCGCGCACGGGTGTGGCGGCGAGGACGATCAGAAGGCGAGCGCCGTCCTGCGTGAGCACCGTGGAGGTTGCGGGGTGCCAGGCATCCTCACAGACCATCAGCCCGACGCGCCCCACGGCGGAGTCGTACGCCTCGATCCGCTCGCCCTCCGCGAAGTCCATCGCCTCGTCAAACATGCCGTACATGGGCAGGTAGCACTTGCGATGGACGTGGCGGATCTGCCCGTCCTCGAAGTGGACCGCGCTGTTGTAAAAGCGATGTTCGGCGCTCTCCTCGACGAGGCCGACGACGTAAGGCAGCCGGCGCGAGAGCGCGGCCAGCCGGTCGAGCGCCTCGCCAGGCTGGTCGAGACGGATGGAGACGTGGGGCACGAGGTCGCGCAGCCTGTAGCCGGTGAGCGCCAGCTCGGGGAACACGGCCAACTCGGCTCCCTCCGAGGCGGCGCTCGCGAGGTGAGCCTCTATTCCATCCAGGTTCGCCCAGACGTCCCCGAGGCGTGGACTGATCTGGGCCAGACACAGCCGCACGAGGGCACTCCTTACCTGCGCCGTGCCGTCGATTCGACGGCCATCACGTCGATGTTACCGCGGATCTCGAGGGCGGCGACCCCCGCCCGGCGGCCCGCGGCGGAACGGCAGTGGCTCGATGAGGGTTGAACGGTTTCGAAAGCGGCGGCTATGCTCATCCCGCGCGCGGCGCCACCGCCCGGAGGTCCGCAGTGCGTGCCACCCGTCTCGTCGACGAGACGACGAGTCGGCCTCCGGTCGCGGGCCGGCGCGGGACGCTATCGGATCGTGCAGTTCGCCAGACCCCGATCCCGGACCGGAGGCCCACCCGACGCTCCCGGCGCCGCGCGGATTCGTCGCGGCGTTGATGCGTGGGAACAAGCCTTCCCGCACAGCGGCATCGCGTGCGCGCTCGCTCTCGCCCTCCTGCTCGCGACGACGCTCGCCGGTGCCCAACCGGGCCGCACGAGCCGCGGGGGGCTGAGCAGGCTGCCGGGCCTCGAACGCGTGCAGTTCAACGAGATCACCTGGACCGCCGAAGAGGTCTTCCTCTCGGGTCACGTGGAGCTGGAGACCGGGGCGGCGCGCATCCTCGCCGACGAGGTGCGTTACCGGCTCGAGGAGGAGGTGGTCGAGGCGATCGGCAACGTCGTGCTGTCCTTCCCGGGTGCCGTCCTCAGTGGCCGGCGGCTCGTCTATCACGTGAAGGACGAGACCGGTGAGATCGAAGAGGCCGTGGGCTACCTGGAGGAGGACGACGCGACCCTCAGGGCGGCGAGGATCGAGCGCATCGGCCCGCGCAGACTGCGCGTCGAGGACGCCGTCTTCACGACGTGCACCCAGCCCGTCCCGTACTGGTCGTTCAGCATCGCGCGCGGCACCTTCAATCTCGGCGACTACGCGTACCTGAAGGGCGTCCGGTTCAAGACTGGCCGCGTCCCGGTCTTCTACACTCCGTACCTCGCCTGGCCGATCAAGACCGACCGTGCGTCGGGGCTGCTGTTCCCGGAGTTCAACTCGTCCGACAAGCTCGGGCAGTCGATATCGCTGCCGTTCTACTGGCCCGTGTCGGACAACGCCGACATCACGTTCCTGCTCGACTACCACTCGAAGGTCGGCATCGGGATGGGAGCGATTCTGGACTGGCTGCCGACATGGCGGGGCGCCGCGCGAGGCGACGTGTACTGGATCAACGACCAGGTTCGCGGCGAGAACCGGTACAGTGTCGAGTGGGAGCAGAAGCAGGAGCTGGGCCGGGATCTCAGGCTCACCTCCAACGTCGAGTTCATTTCCGATTTCAATTACCTGACCGACTACGAGACAGACCTGCGCCGGGCCGCGTCGCCGAACACTCGCTCGACGATCGACGTCACGCGGAACTGGTCGTGGTACTCGCTGTCGATGCGGACGATTCGTGACGAGCAGTTCTTCGTCGGCGGACTCGGGCTCACGCGGTTTCTGACCGGCAAGGTGATCAACATCCAACTGCCCGAGATCGAGCTGCGCGGCCGGAGCCAGCGTCTCGGGAAGACCCCGTTCTACTTCTCGTTCCAGTCCTCGGCCGCCGGCTTTCGCAAGCGAATCCTGGAGCCGCCCGAGAGCGAGATCTCCGTCTCAGATGAAGACGACCTGATCACGCGCGTCAGCAACGATTGGTACCGCGCGGACTTCGCGCCATCGGTGCAGATTCCCGTGCTGCGGCTGCCCTGGATCGACCTGCAGGTCAACACCGGCTGGCGCGGGACCTGGTACTCGGCCCGTCCCGATCCGCTCGACACGCAGCGCATCGAGGACGAGAGCGTGTCCCGCAATCTGTGGAACTCGGGCGTCTCTCTATCCGGTCCGAGAATCCAGGGGGTCTTCGACACCCCGCGGTGGGAGTTCTCGCCGAAGCTCAAGCACGTCATCGAGCCGTTCTTGGTCTACCAGTGGCGTCCGTCGGCGAACACGGGCACCGACGAGATCATCGTGTTCGACGAGATCGACAGCATTCCCGGCGAGCTGTCTGACGTGACCTACGGTATCCGCCAGCGGCTGTTCGGTCTGAGGGCACCCTCGTCGGGGCGCCAGGAAAGCCTGTCCGCGGCGAGCGAGGTCAGCTTCGATGGTCTCGACCGGCAGATCGAGAACAACGAGCAGCGTGATCTGGCTGCCGGGGAGGAGCCCGCCGTCGAGGAGCAGCTCGACGTGGACTCCCGCCTCAACCCGACCGAGTTCCTCAGTCTGGAGATCTTCCAGCGCTACTCGTTCGTGCGGCCGCTGTCGACGGTGTTTGCGGTTCTCACGGACCTGGAGGGCAACGACCTGGTCGATCCGGTGACCGGCCGGCCGCGCACGGCGGCCATCGAAACACGCAACGCGTCGCCCGTGACGGCTCGGCTGCGCTTCAACCCGACCGTGCAGAACACCGTCGATCTGTCGTACGTCTACGACACGGCGAACAAGAAGGTCACCGAGACGAGCATCAGCGCGACCCTGCTCTATCCCCGCCGTGCCTATTTCCGCGGCTCGTGGTTCAGGCGGCAGCCCGCGGATCCCGCCTTCAGTGACGAGACCAGCTTCCTGCGGACCAGTGTCGGGATTTCGCGCGGGCCGCGATTCCGATTCGAGACCAGCCTCGACTACGACGTCGCGGATGGCCAGCTCGATCACCAGGCCTACACCGTGACCTACGCGACACAGTGCTGCTCCTTCCGGCTCGGTTACGATCGTCGAGACTTCGTCGACAACTCGCGGAACGAGCTCCTCCTGGTGGTCAATCTGAGCGGCATTGGCGACGTGCTGAAGCTGAAGGAGTCTCAGGGTGAGTGATCCACGCCTTCAGGGGAGAGACCGGAGCCGTCGGGGAGGGGGCCGCGCGTGAAGATGCCCAGCGCTCACCGCCCTCTGGTCCTGGGCGCGTCAGGGCTCGTCGGCAGCCGGCTCGCGGATTTCCTGGAGACCCGTTATCCGGAGACCTCCTCCGCGTCACGGGTCGAAATGGACATCACGGATCGCTGGCGCGTGGAGGCGGAGCTGGAGCGATTGCGACCGACCGTCGTGATCAACGCCGCGGGAATGTCCGACGTGGACCGCTGCGAGAAGGAGCCGGGGCTCGCCCACAGCGTCAACGCCTCCGGACCGGAACGGCTCGCGAGCGCGTGCCGTGCGGCGCGCGTGCGGCTGATCCATCTGTCGACGGACTATGTCTTCGACGGCGAGAAAGGTGCGGAGTACGACGAGGCGGACCCTCCGAATCCGGTCAACGAGTACGGCCGGAGCAAGCTGCTCGGCGAGATGGCGATTCTGGAGACCCTCGTCGACGCGATCGTCCTTCGTACCTCCTTCGTCTTCGGTCCGGGACGAGAGACGTTCATCGACAAGATCGCTCGGCGCGCGCTCGACGAGACAGGCCCCGTCGAGATTGTCGACGGTTGGGTCTCGCGCCCGACCTCGACCGATCAGATCTGCCGGGCCATCGACGCGATGCTCGACACCGACGAGACCGGAGTCTGGCATGTCGCGTGCCCCCCGGCGGGGAGTCGTCTCGAGTTCTCACGGCGTGTCTTCGAGCTGCTCGGAGAGGATGCGGGGCGGGTCGTGCCGATTCCTCCCGAATCGCTGGAGCTGCCGGCGCGTCGTCCGCCGGCCACCCCGCTGGCGACACGCCGCTTCGAGGAGAGTTTCGGTGAGGTGGCCTCCTGGATCGACGAAGCGCGGGAGTACCTGCACCGTCACGTCACGACTCACGGCGAGTGAGCCGCGCCGGCGACGCGGCGCGAAGTGCCGTTCCGGTCGAGCCCTTCTCACGCTTGCGGCCGGGCAGCCGCTGGACGATGTTGCCCCTTGTCCCGGGTGAGCGAGGAGACCGCGGTGGGCGAGCTGATTCTCTTCCCGTGCTGGCGGGTCGAGACCCGTGACGAGGGCTCGGCACCCGGCGAGCCGCGCTTCCTCGTCGATCCGCGGGGGAAGCGCATCCCCGTCGAGGACGTCGTTCGCCGGACGTTGATCGCGGCCTCGGATCCGCAGGTGCCGGTGCGCCACGAGACGATCGTCAGGGCCGGCGGGCGTCTCTATGCGTTGACGTTCACGGAGGGAGGGCAGGACTGGCACGTCCGGCCCGCGTGACGCGTCCTGAACCCGCGCAATGACGACAGTAGGGGCGGGCCTCGTGCCTGCCCCGCGCGTTCGATTGGGAACGGCCATGACCGTGCACCGGAGACGGTCGTTCGCCATGGCGAACGGGGAAGCCCGGGCAGTGCGGAGCGCGGAACGATCGTCACGCCGCGACCGATGGCATCGATGGTCAGACGACCCACGCAGATGTCGCGCTGCGCGCGACTCGGGCCGGCGTACGCTCGCTTCGCTCGTTAGCACGGCCCCTACGGCGACTCGGGCCGGCGTACGCTCGCTTCGCTCGTTAGCACGGCCCCTACGGCGACCCGGGCCGGCGTACGCTCGCTAGCACGGCCTTTACGAGGCGGGGCCCTTCAGTCCGACCTTGACCTGCGCCGGGCGCAGCACCTGGTCCTTGAAGCGGTAGCCGCAGCGGATCTCGTCGAGGACGACGTTGTGCCGCTGGTCGTCGTCGACCGGCACCATCTCGATCGCATCGGCCAGCTCCGGATCGAAAGGGCTTCCCTCGAGCTCGATCCGTTCCAGCCCCGCCTCCGCCAGGGCGTCGAGCAGCTGCTGGCGCACCAGCCGCACGCCTTCGGCCAGCGGCCCGTCGTCCGCGTAGTCGAGCGCGCGGTCGAGGTTGTCGAGAGCGTCGAGCAGTCCCGCGAACGTGCCGGCGAGCCTCGTCCGCACGCGCGCGTCGACGTCCCGCTCCAGGCGCTGGCGCACGGCGTCGTGTTCGTCGCGGTAGCGCTTGTAGTCGTCGACGAGGTCGGCGTAGCGCCTCTCCGCCTGCGCGGCCCGGTCTTCGGCGGCGTGCAGCTCCTCGATGGGAATGGTCTGGGGCAGGAGCTCGATGGCCGCCTCCTCGCCCGTCTCCGGGCTCCCATGGCCGTCCGCTTCGTCGCCCCGGAGCTCTCCGTCGATGGTGATGCGTCGCTTGTCGGTCACCGATATCTCCTGCTCGCGTTCGTTCTCGTCGCCTGCCGTCATCGATACCCTCCGCTGCCCGTCGTCAGGATCAAGTCAGCGGCACGGTCACGCGGTACACCTTCCGGCTGCTCGCGACCATCATGTGGACGGAACGGCGGTCGAGCAAGTCCGGAACCTGCGCGCGGACGTCGTCGAGACTGGAGACTTTGCGGCCGTTGAGCTGGACGAGCCTCCAGCCGCGAGGCAGCTCGCGCTGGCCGAGGTAAGACCTCGCGTCGACATCGTCGAAGTACACGGCTCCGGGACCTTCCGTCAGCGTGACACCGAGCAGTTTCCACAAGAACTCGTCAGCGCGGTCGTCCGGGAATGGAGCCACGCGAAGCGCGCGCCGGCTCTCCGAGCCGCGGCGCCAGATCCGGATCGGAACGGTCTCCCCGTAAGGGACCGCGTCTATGGCGGTGTTGTACTCCGCGATCGTCGAGACCTTCCTTCCGTCGATCTCGAGGATCACGTCGCCCGCCGCGATCCCGGCCTCCTCGGCGGGGCTCTTGCCGTGCCGCTTCCACACCAGGACGCCGCTCGCGCTCTCGAGCCCGAGGGCGCGGGCCTGCTCCGCGTCCAGGTCCTCGACCGCGAGGCCCGTCCACGCGGGCCGCACGCGGCGGTACGTCACGAGCTCGTCGAACACCTTCCGCGCCCGGTCGACCGGAATCGCGAAGCCGAGGTTCTGGCCCTGGGCCGAGATCATCGTATTGATGCCGATCAGCTCGCCCTCGACGTTGAGCAGCGCGCCTCCGGAGTTACCCGGGTTGATCGCCGCGTCCGTCTGGAGGAAATCGGCGTAAGGCATGCCGCCCCGCTCGCCGGATGGCAGCGTACGGCCGATCGCCGAGACGACGCCGACGGTCACCGTGTTCTGCAGGCCAAAAGGGTTGCCGATCGCGATCACGGTCTCGCCGATCATCAGGTCCGACGAATCGCCCATCGCGACCGCCGGCCACGGCCCAGTCTCCGCGAGCTGCAGGACGGCCAGGTCGGAGGCGCGGTCGGAGCCGACGACCTCCGCAGCCACCTGCCGTCCGTCCTGGAAGGAGACCGTGATGCGCGAGGCCGCCGCGATGACGTGGTCGTTCGTCAAGACGTAGCCCGTCGGGTCGACGATGACTCCCGAGCCGAGCGAGTTCTCGACGAAGTACTCGCGCGGACGGCGCTGCCCGCGCCCGAAGAACCAATCGAACACGTCCGTCGACTCGTAGTACGGGTTCCTGACCCGGATCTCGGTGGAGATGTTCACGACGGCCGGACCAACCTCCTCCACGGCCTCGACGATGGCATCACGCCGGCTGATCTGATGCGTGGCGGCCCTCGAGTCGCTCGGCGAGGCCGTCGAGCTGCCCCATCCGATCGTGGAGACGAAAAGGAGCGTCAGTGCGCCCCCGGCGAGCACGAGCGCGGAGGCGGCCAGAGTCTTGATCGGAGAAGAGCTCACCCGGCCTCCCTTCCGAGGATGCTCCCGCCGTCCCGCCGGTCGCGACCGAACCCGCCGAGCAAGGCGCCCCACCGCGCCATCGACGCCAGCAGCATGACCGCGCCGGCGAGCGTCGCCGCGACGGACGCGATCAGGATGTCACGGTGCTTCACGTGCGCGAGCTCGTGGGCGACGACCCCTTCGAGCTCTTCGTCGCTCATGGATCGCAGGAGCCCCTCGGTCACGGCCACCACCGCATGATCCGGGTTGCGGCCGGTCGCGAACGCGTTCGGCTGCGCTCTTGGAATGACGAACAGCCGCGGCCGTGGAAGGTTCGCTCGCGCCACCAGGCCATCCACGATGGCCTCGAGGCGCGGAAGAGAGCCGGCGGAGACCCCCCGCGCCTTGTAACGCTCGAGGACGAGCTTGTCCGAGAACCAGTACGCGCCGATGTTCATGACGGCGGCGAGGACGAAGGCCAGGATCGCTCCGCGGCGTCCTCCCAGCAACTGACCGGCGAGGACCAGGAGGCCGGTCAGCGCCGCCAGCAGAACGATCGTCTTGAGAGCGTTGCCCATGTAGCCGTCTTCGTCCGCCTCCCGCCGGAGCCGCCACGAGAGACGGCGCCGCGGAGACGAGGCACCGGCGAGGCCGGCGGAAGTCTCAGTCGTTGCGAACCGGAATCCGGCGTACCGCGGTCTCTTCGCGCTTGCCGATGACCATCTCCAGCACGCCGTCCCGGCAGGTCGCGCGCACCTTCTCCGGGTCGATCGCGTCCGGCAGGGCGTAGCGGCGCGCGAACGTCCCGAACGGCCGCTCCAATCGGCACAGGGCCGACGCGTCGATGTCCTCCGGTTGCTGGCGATTGCCGCGCATGATCAGGTGACCGCCCTCGATCCGCACGTCGAGATCCTCGGGCCTCACCCCCGGGATGTCCGCCCTGAGGACGACCCGGTCGGGAAGCTCGTAAAGGTCCACCCGCGGGATCCACTCGCCGGTCGAGACCGAACCCTCGGTCTGATCGAAGCGAGACATCAGGTCGTCGAACACGCGGTTGATCTTGCCCTTGAGCTCGATCAGCTCGTTCATGGCCGTATCCTCGCCGGCGTCGCGCCACACCGGCCGCCATGGTAGCCCGGATCCCGTCCGGGTGCCGACGCGGCGCCGCGGCTTCGCGGTACGCAACTCTCACACTTCCTGAGATTTGGATGAGCCGGAGTCAAGCGTTTCTCGGCGCGACCGGCGGGGCGGGACGGTCTCGACGCGCGTCGCGCAGGCGCCGCGGCGTGGCGGCGGGGAGACGTCGAGGCGAACGACCGGCCCGTCAGTCGACCTCGATCGCGCCTTCCGGGCAGTTCTCGATGCACTTCATGCACAGGTTGCACTCGCTGAGGTTGGCGACGGCGGCGCGCCCGTCCACGATCGCGAACACGTCCATCGGGCAGACGGCAACGCAGGCCTGCGTGTCGTCGCAAAGATCGGCGTCGATGCTGACATGATTCGGCACGGCACGACCTCCCTGGAGGATCCGCCCTCGGGCGGTCTCACGGGAACGTTCGGTTCCGGGATGCCGGGGGGTCAAGGCCGGACCGGAGGGCTCCCGGTGGCGGGCCATGCGCAGCGAGAAGCTCTCGGGACGCGTCCGGCAGGCGGGATAGAATGGCGCCCGCCGCCGTGCAGGCGGTGCAGGGACCTTGCCGTGACTGCTACGCTAGCGACGTCTCGCACGGGTCTCCGGGAGCGGACGGATGCGGATCGCGATCGGTTCGGATCACGCCGGATTCGAGCTGAAGGAGCACCTTGCCGCGTGGCTGCGCGAGCGGGGGCACGACGTGGACGACGCCGGCACGCACTCGGCGGAGAGCGTCGATTATCCCGAGTTCGCGCACGCCGTGGGGAGCAGCGTCGCCTCCGGCACGGCCGATCTCGGCGTCCTCGTGTGCGGGACGGGCATCGGCACCGACATCGCGGCCAACAAGGTGAGAGGAGTCCGGTGCGCCCGCTGCCTGTCCGAGTTCGACGCGAGATTCGCGAGGGCTCACAACGACGCGAACCTCCTGTCGCTGGGCGCGAGGGTCACCGGCTCCGGACTCGCCGAGGCGATCGTCGAGACGTTTCTCTCGACCGGTTTCGACGGTGGGCGCCACGCGCGGCGTGTGTCCCAGATCGAGCCGGTGAGCTGACGAGAGAAGGTCCATCCGGCGGGGCGGCGTGACGCCGCAGGCCGCCACGCGGAGAGCTTCCATGAAGCGAAGGCTCTGGGACGTGGATCCCGAGATCGCCGCTGCGGTCACCGACGAGGCGGTCCGTCAGCACACCAGCCTGGAGCTGATCGCCTCGGAGAACTTCGCCAGCGAGGCCGTTCTCGAGGCCACGGGATCGGTCTTCACGAACAAGTACGCAGAGGGCTATCCGAAGCGCAGGTACTACGGCGGCTGCGAGCACGTCGATGTCGTCGAGCAGCTGGCCCGGGACCGCGCCAAGACGCTGTTCGACGCGGAGCGGGCGAACGTCCAGCCGCACTCGGGCTCTCAGGCCAATCAGGCCGTGTACTTCGCCGTGCTCGAGCCCGGCGACACGGTGATGGGGATGGATCTCAGCCACGGCGGCCACCTGACTCACGGCCATCCGCTCAACCTCTCGGGTCGGCTGTTCCGCTTCATCCCGTACGGCGTGCGCAAGGATGACGAGCTGCTCGACTACGACGAGCTCGAGCGGCTGGCCCGGCAGCACCGGCCGAAGCTGATCGTCGCGGGGGCCAGCGCCTATCCGCGCCGCATCGACTGGGAGCGGATCCAGGCGATCGCGGACGAGACCGGCGCCCGCACGATGGCCGACATCGCCCATCCCGCAGGCCTGATCGCGACCGGGCTGTTCCCCAGCCCCGTCCCGCACTTCGACTTCGTGACGTCGACGACGCACAAGACGCTGCGCGGCCCGCGCGGCGGCATCGTGCTGTGCCGCAAGAATGACTTCAAGGAGATCAACAAGACGGTCTTCCCGGGCCTGCAGGGCGGGCCGCTCGTGCACGTGATCGCGGCCAAGGCGGTCGCGTTCCACGAGGCGCTGCAGCCCGAGTTCCGGAGCTACCAGCAGCAGGTGATGAACAACGCGCGCACGCTCGCCGCCGGGCTCGCCGAACGGGGGTTCCGCATCGTGTCGGGCGGGACCGACAGCCACCTCCTGCTCGTCGACGTGTTTAAAGAGGGGATCACGGGGAAGGATGCGGAGGCGGTGCTCGAGTCGGTGCTGATCACCGTCAACAAGAACACGATCCCGTTCGACGCCAACCCGCCGATGGTGGCGTCGGGTCTGCGACTCGGCACGCCGGCTCTCACGACGCGCGGCATGAAAGAAGAAGAGATGAAGGTCGTGGCGAGGCTCATGGCCGACGCTCTGCGCGAGAGGGAGAACGAGGCGAGGCTCGGCACCATCCGCGAAGAAGTGCGGGAGCTCTGCGAGCGATTCCCGATCTATCCGGAGCGCCGCCGCCGCGGATCCGAGGTCGGCGGCCGGACGGATTGAGCGGACCCTTCGCGTGAGAGGCTCCCTCCGTCCCGGATCCGTGTTCGCCTCCGGGGGTCCGCTAGAGCGCTCCCATCCGCGCTTCGAGTTCCGCGAGGGACAGCAGCGAATGGCCGAGGCGGTCGCCGAGGCGTTCGACTCACGCCGGCACCTCGTCGTCGAGGCGGGCACCGGGACCGGCAAGACCCTCTCCTACCTGGTGCCGGCCTTGCTCGCGGGAGAGCCGGTGATCCTCTCCACCGGCACCAAGGCGCTGCAAGAGCAGCTCGTCGAGCGAGAGGTTCCGATCGGCCGGGAGGCCGCGAGGAGCAGCGCGTCCGTTGTCGTCCTCAAGGGGCGCTCGAACTACCTGTGCCTCAAGAAGCTCCGCGAGGCGGCGGGCGAGCCCGTGCTCGACGCTGCGAGTCAGGTCCCCCTGTTCCGGAAGATCGAGAGATGGGCGAAGGAGACCTCCACGGGCGACCGCTCGGAGATCGCGGAGCTGCCGGACGACTCGACGCTGTGGTCCCGACTGGACGGGCGCGGCGAGACCTGCACCGGGGCCGAGTGCGCGTCCTACGACGAGTGCTTCGTCTTTGCCGCCCGGCGCCGGGCCGCGCGGGCGCAGCTGGTCGTCGTCAACCACCACCTGTTGTTCGCGGATCTCGCGCTTCGTCGCGGCGGATTCGGGCGCGTTCTGCCCGACGCCCCGTTCCTCGTCCTGGACGAGGCGCACCTCGCCGAGGAGATCGCGGCCGCGCACTTCGGCCGGCGCGTCAGCTCGCGCATGATGGTCGAGCTCGCCCGCGACGCCGGCGAGGAGCTCGACGGAGCCGGCCGCGATCGCGGGCCGGCGAGCGCGCTCGAGTCGGCCGCCCGAAGCTTCTTCGCGAGCGTTCGGCCGGAGAGGAACCGCGGGCGAGTCCGCTTCGGCGCGGGCGATGGCGAGGAGACCGTGTTGACGTCGCGACGCGACCGGCTCGCTTCGGCCCTCCGCGACCTGCAGGAGGCCGTCTCGGGCCGCGGCGCCCGGTCGGAGGAACGGGCGCTGATCGCCGCCCGCTGCGAGTTGGCCGAGGAGGCGCTCCTCGAGCTGACCGGCGGCCCGCGCGCGGACCACGTCGTGACGGCCGAGGCGCAGGGGCGGTCCGGCGCCGCGCTCGTCTCCTGGCCGATCGACGTGGGCTCGCTCCTCGCGGAGACGCTCGCCGGCACGTTCGATTCGGTCGTCGCGACGTCGGCGACGCTCTCGGTGGCCGGACGGCTCGAGCGAGCGGTGGGCCGGCTCGGGCTCTCCGAGGCGAGCACGCTCGTCATCGAGTCTCCGTTCGAGCACGTGCGGCAGGCGGCGCTGTACGTGCCGCGCCGCTTTCCGGAGCCGCGGAGCCCGGAGTTCCCGGAGCGCTGTCTTGCCGAGATCGAGGAGCTGCTCTCGATCAGCCGCGGTCGCGCGCTCGTCCTGTTCGCGTCGCATCGCGCCCTCGAGTTCGCCGCGTCGCGGCTCGCGCGTGACCTGCCCTGGCCGGTGCTCGTGCAGGGAGAGGCGCCGCGAGAGCAGCTCGTCGAGCGCTTTCGCCGGGAGGTCCACTCGGTCCTTCTCGGCACGGCGTCCTTCCGGCAAGGGATCGACGTGCCGGGGGAAGCGCTGTCGATGGTCGTCGTCGACAAGCTGCCGTTCGCGGTGCCCGACGACCCACGCGTCGAGGCACGCGCCGAGCTGATCCGCGCCCGGGGCGGGAGCCCGTTCCAGGAGGACGCGCTCCCCGAGGCGATCCTGTCGCTGCGGCAGGCGCTCGGCCGGCTGATCCGGCAGAGCTCGGACCGCGGACTGCTCGCGATCCTGGACGTTCGCGTCAGGAGCCGGAGCTATGGCGAGACGGTGCTCGCGTCGCTGCCGCCCTGGCCCCTGCTCGACGACGTCGAACAGGCCCGCCGCTTCTTCACGGAAGAGGCGACGACAGGCGGGAGCTGAGCGCTCGTTCGCGTCCCGGCGCGCCGAACGGGGGCCAGCGGTCGAGATCCGAGGCCCGGCAGTCTTATCGGGACACCAGGATGAGTTAAGTTACCTTGGGGATCGCGAGCGAATCGGGGCGGGTCGGTCTGAACCCATCGTCTGCCCCAGGCAGATGAGCCCGAGGTTCCCGACCCCTCCTCCAGGGGATCGCGGGCCGGCTGTCCATTCGGGCGCCGGCCCGCGCCGTCTCCCCTCAACGAGGCGAACCGCCTGTGCAGTCAAGGGTTCTTGCCTCGCCTCGCCGGCTAAATAACAGTAAGTAATCTATACTTGAACTTGTTGTCAAGATTAGCTAAAGTCCGCCACAGGGAGGTACGGTGAAGGTCAGCGCCCTCGAGGACCAGAGTCTCCGCTGCCTGAGCCAGCTGGCCCGGCATCCGGGCCGTAGGCTCACGATCGGCTCCATCGCCGAAGCGCAGGGGCTGACGGAAGAGAACACGGCCAAGGTGCTCGCGCGCCTCAGGGAGGCCGGCGTGGTGAGGAGCTTCCGCGGCAAGGACGGCGGATACGAGCTCGCCCGTCCCGCGGCGCTCATCTCCGCCGCGGATGTGCTGGGGGACGTCGGCGGCCGCCTGTTCGAGCTGGAGCGCTGCCACGGGTCGAGCTCCACAGACAGCTGCGTGCACCAGGATGACTGCGGTATCCGTCCGGTGTGGCTCACGCTGGGACAGGTCGTCCACTCCTTCCTGTCCTCGATCACGCTGGCAGATCTCGTCGACTCGGAGCGCGCCGTGTGCCGCACGCTCGAGGGCGTCGTCGAGTCGCTGGAGATTCCCGGAGCGGCAGGGCTCGTCTCGCTGCAGCCCCTGGCGATGTCGGCAAAGGTGGCCGCCGAGGGAGACGACGCCTCGGCGGGGAGCGATCCGAGCTGAGCCCGCTTGAGCGCGTCGCCGTCGTGTCGCGACCTGCGCATGAGCGAGAGCCGTACGACGACGGCGGATGGAGAGAGCGATGGAGAAGATGGACCGCACGGTCGAAGAGCTCGCGACGCGCGAGTACAAGTACGGCTTCGTCACCGACATCGATGCCGAGACGCTGCCTCCCGGCCTGGACGAGAACGTCGTGCGCGCGATCTCGGCCAAGAAAAACGAGCCGGAATGGCTGACGGAGTGGCGGCTCAAGGCGCTCAGGAACTGGATGCGGATGACCGAGCCGCACTGGGCCTACGTCGATTACAAGAAGATCGACTACCAGGCGATCAGCTACTACTCCGCGCCGAAGCAGAAGACGCTGAAGAGCCTCGACGAGGTCGACCCGGAGCTGCTCGCAACCTATGAGAAGCTCGGCATACCGCTGCAAGAGCAGAAGATGCTCGCCGGCGTCGCCGTCGACGCCGTGTTCGACAGCGTGTCGGTCGCGACGACGTACAAGGACAAGCTGGCCGAGCTCGGCATCGTCTTCTGCTCGTTCTCGGAGGCGGTGCAGGAGCACCCCGAGTTGATACGGAAGTGGCTCGGGTCCGTCGTGCCCGCCGGAGACAACTTCTTCGCGGCGCTCAACGCGGCGGTGTTCACCGACGGCTCGTTCGTGTACGTGCCGAAGGGCGTTCGCTGCCCCATGGAGCTGTCGACCTACTTCCGCATCAACGCCGCGAACACGGGCCAGTTCGAGCGGACGCTGATCGTCGCCGACGAGGGCGCGTACGTCAGCTACCTCGAGGGTTGCACGGCGCCGATGCGGGACGAGAACCAGCTGCACGCCGCGGTCGTCGAGCTCGTCGCCCTCGACGACGCGCAGATCAAGTACTCGACGGTGCAGAACTGGTATCCGGGAGACGCGGAGGGGAAGGGTGGCATCTACAACTTCGTGACGAAGCGCGGGGCGTGCCGCGGACGCCGCTCGAAGATCTCCTGGACGCAGGTGGAGACCGGATCGGCGATCACCTGGAAGTACCCGAGCTGCATCCTGCAGGGCGACGACTCGGTGGGCGAGTTTTACTCCGTGGCGGTGACCAACAACCGGCAGCAGGCCGACACCGGCACGAAGATGATCCATATCGGCAAGAACACGAAGAGCACCATCATCTCGAAGGGGATCTCCGCGGGGCGGGGGCAGAACACGTATCGCGGCCAGGTCAAGGTGCTGAAGGGCGCAACGAACGCGCGCAACTTCTCGCAATGCGACTCGATGCTGATCGGCGATCGCTGCGGAGCGCACACCTTCCCGTACATCGACGTCGGCAACAAGACGGCGACGATCGAGCACGAGGCGTCGACGGGGAAGATCGGCGAGGACCAGATCTTCTACTGCCAGCAACGCGGCCTCTCGATGGAGGACGCGGTGTCGATGATCGTCAACGGGTTCTGCAAGGAGGTCTTTCGCGAGCTGCCGATGGAGTTCGCGGTGGAGGCGCAGAAGCTGCTCGGCATCAGCCTCGAGGGCAGCGTCGGCTGAAAATGACGTGGGCGGGGCTCGCCCCGTCCGCCACGAAACCGTAGGGGCGGCCATCGTGTCCGCCCGGGCTACAAAAGCGCACGGTCGGCCCTCGTGGCCGCCCTGGGTCAAAGGAACCGGAGAAGATGCTCGAAATCAAGAATCTGCAGGCCTCGATCGAGGGGAAGAAGATCCTGAAGGGTGTCGACCTGACCATCGGGACGGGAGAGATCCACGCCATCATGGGACCGAACGGGTCGGGGAAGAGCACCCTCGCGCAGGTCCTCGCGGGGCGCGACACGTTCGAGGTCACGGACGGCGAGGTGCTCTACTTCGGCAAGAACCTGCTCGACCTCGCGCCCGAGGAGCGGGCGTGCGCAGGGATCTTCCTCGCGTTCCAGTACCCGGTCGAGATTCCGGGCGTCTCCAACGCCTACTTCCTGAAGTCCGCCCTCAACTCGATCAGGAAGCATCGTGGCGAGGAGGAGGTCGACGCGATGGACTTCCTGCAGCTCGTCCGCGAGAAGATGAAGACGCTGAACATCGACGACTCGCTGCTCAACCGCGCCGTCAATCAGGGCTTTTCCGGCGGCGAGAAGAAGCGCAACGAGATCTTCCAGATGGCGGTGCTGGAGCCGAAACTCGCGATCCTCGACGAGACCGACTCTGGCCTCGACATCGACGCGCTGAAGACCGTGGCGGATGGCGTCAACGCGCTGCGGAGCCCCGAGCGATCGACCCTGGTCGTCACGCACTACCAGAGGCTCCTGAGCCACATCGTGCCCGACCACGTCCACGTGCTGCACGACGGGCGGATCATCCGCTCCGGCGGCCGAGAGCTGGCGCTCGAGCTCGAGGAGAGGGGCTACGGCTGGATCGCCGAGCACTCCGGCGGCTCCGTCGAGGCCTCGGCGGCCGGATCCTGACGCGGGAGACCTGACCATGCCCGAGCCCGCCCGTTCCGATCAGCCGTTTCTGACGGGATTCCGCCAGCTTCCGCCGCACGCCGAGGCGCACGGCCCGCTGTGGCTCAGGCGCGCGCGCGCGCGGGCCCTCGAGCGCTTCCACGAGCTGGGCCTGCCGACCACGAGGATGGAGGAGTGGCGGCAGACGAGCATCGCACCGATCAGGGACACCGTGTTCGTGCCGGTGCCGGGGGCGGCCACCTCGCCCACGGCGTCCGAGCTCGGCGCCGTGCCGTTCGGGGAGCTCGGTCTCCCGCGGCTCGTGGTCGTCGACGGGAGATTCTCGTTAGAGCTGTCGACCGCGTCTGATCTTCCCGACGGCGTGTGGGCCGGCAGCCTGGCGGCTGCCCTGGAGCAGCAGCCCGAGCGGCTCGAGCCGCACCTCGCCCAGCTCGCGGACGCCAGCGAGAGGGCGTTCACCGCGCTGAACTCGGCGATGTTCCACGACGGCGTGGTCCTGCTCGTCGACGATGGCATCGCTCTCGAGCGGCCTCTGCACGTGGTCTACGCGGCGACGTCGCACGCGACGCCGGCCGCCCTGTTCCCGCGCACGCTCGTCGTCGCCAGAGACGGTGCCGCGGTGAGCCTGGTCGAGACGTATCTCGGGCTCACGGAGGACGCGTACCTGACGACGGCCGTGACCGAGGTCGTCGTCGGCCGCAACGCCCGTGTCGATCACACCCGCGTGCAGCTCGAGGCGCAGGCCGCGTATCACGTGGCGGAGATCGCCGCGCGGCTCGACCGGGACGCGCGCTATCGCTCGCTCAACGTGTGTCTCGGCGCTTCGATCACACGCAACGACGTCGGTGCGCGGCTCGACGGAGAGGGGGCCGAGGCCGTGCTCAACGGCCTGTACGTCGGCCTGGGCACGCAGCACATCGACAACCAGACCGTGCTCGACCACGCGGTTCCTCACTGCCCGAGCCACGAGCTGTACAAGGGCATCCTGAGCGGCGAGGCCCGCGCCGTGTTCAACGGGCGGATCATCGTCAGACCCGACGCACAGAAGACGAACGCGATCCAGAGCAACCGCAATTTGCTGCTCTCCGGCGACGCCGTGGTCCACACCAGGCCGCAGCTCGAGATCCACGCCGACGACGTCAAGTGCACGCACGGTGCCACGATCGGCCGGCTCGACGAGGAGGCGATGTTCTACGTCCGTTCGCGCGGGCTCGACGCCGACGCCGCCCGCGACCTGCTGATCCGGGCGTTCGCCAGCGACCTGCTCGACGAGATCGCGGAAGAGCGGCTGAAGGCGGAGCTGGAGCGGCAGGTCCTGAGCCGCCTGCCCCGCGGCGCGGCGAGCGAGTAGCGAGCATGGAGCCGGCACGCGCATCCGGTGACTCCCGGAAGACGGCCGAGCCAGCGCGGCTCGACGTCGCCAGGGTCCGCGCCGACTTCCCGATCCTGGAGCGACAGATCCACGGAAAGCCGCTCGTCTACCTGGACAGCGCGGCGTCCACGCAGAGGCCCGTCCCGGTCATCGAGGCCGTCTCGCGCTTCTACGAGGAGCACAACGCCAACATTCACCGGGGCGTGCACACCCTGAGCCAGGAGGCGACGAGAGACTTCGAGGCGGCCCGCGACAGCGTGCGCGACTTCATCGGCGCGGCCGAGTCACGCGAGATCGTCTTCTGCCGCGGCACGACCGAGGCGATCAACCTCGTCGCCCAGTCGTTCGGCCGCTCGAGGCTGCGCCCTGGCGACGAGATCCTGATCTCCGGCATGGAGCATCACTCGAACATCGTCCCGTGGCAGCTCCTGTGCGAGCAGGTCGGGACCGAGCTGCGCGTCGTGCCGATCACGGACGACGGCGAGCTGCGCATCGAGGACGTCGAGCGCTGCGTCGGCCCCAAGACCAGGCTGGTGGCCGTCGTTCACACGAGCAATGCCCTCGGCACGATCAACCCGGTCAAGGAGATCGTCGAGATCGCCCACCGGCGCGGCGCCGTCGTCGTCGTCGACGGGGCGCAGGCCGTCGCCCACGAGGCGGTGGACGTGGCGGATCTCGGCTGTGACTTCTTCGCCTTCTCCGGGCACAAGATGTACGGGCCGACCGGCATCGGCGTGCTCTACGGCCGGGCGGAGCTGCTCGAGGAGATGCCCCCCTGGCAAGGTGGGGGAGAGATGATCCGCTCCGTCACCTTCGAGAAGACGACCTTCAACGACCTGCCGTTCAAGTTCGAGGCCGGAACGCCGAACGTCGCCGGAGGCATCGGCCTCGGAGCGGCGATCGACTACCTGGAGGCGCTCGGCTGCGACGCGGTCGCCGCCCACGAGCGGGAGCTGCTCGACAAGGCGACTCGGACGCTGGCGGCCTTTCCGGGCGTGCGGCTGATCGGCACCGCTCCGCACAAGGCCGCCGTCTGCTCGTTCGTGATGGACGGGGTCCACGCCCACGACATCGGCACGGTGCTCGACACGGAGGGCATCGCCATTCGCACGGGCCACCACTGCGCCCAGCCGGTCATGCAGCGCTTCGGCGTCCCGGCCACGGCGCGGGCGTCGTTCGGCGTCTACAACACGGCTCGCGAGATCGACGCCCTGGCCGCCGGGCTCGACAAGGTGCGGGAGCTGTTCCGATGAGCGCCGATCTCCGGGAGCTCTATCAGGAGATGATCCTCGACCACGGGAAGCGGCCGAGGAACTTCCGCGTCGTCGACGGCCCCAGCCACGAGGCGGACGGCTACAACCCCCTGTGCGGTGACGAGCTGCAACTCACGCTGCGCGTCGAGGACGGCGTGATCCAGGACATCGCCTTCCAGGGGAGCGGCTGCGCGATCTCGACGGCGTCGGCCTCGCTGATGACATCGGCGCTCAAGGGGAGGCGCGTCGAGGAGGTG
>Ga0224512_10001907_pt1 | contig 19571 bp, 22 predicted proteins | sample SF_May12_sed_USG_4_FD_169103 | JGI IMG/M metagenome (GOLD analysis project Ga0224512, IMG submission 169103) | Sediment microbial communities from San Francisco Bay, California, United States - SF_May12_sed_USGS_13 | ecosystem: Environmental > Aquatic > Marine > Sediment | place: USA... | reverse complement strand
GTTCTCGGTGCCCTTCGGCTTGCCGGACCTGTCGCTCGGCGGTGGTCTCGGTGTGGCGTACGTCGCAGGTGAGTCGGCCCCAACGATCGACGAATGGGCATCAGCCATTGGCGACGGCTGTGACGCGGGCGGCGTGACGGCACGGGTCATGGTCGAACCCGGACGCGCGATGGTGGCGGCGGCAGCTTTGACCGCCTACCGGGTCGGAACGATCAAGGATCTGCCCGGCATACGCACCTATCTCGCAGTCGACGGCGGCATGAGTGACAATCCGCGGCCGGTCTTGTACGGGAGCGGGTACGAAACGTTCCTGCCCCGGGCACCGCTCGCCGAGCGCGATCTGCGGGTGCGCGTCGTCGGCAAACATTGCGAGTCTGGCGATGTGCTGATCCGGGAGGGATTCGTCCCCGGCGACGTCGCGGTCGGCGACGTGCTCGCGACCCCGGTGACTGGAGCGTACGGCCACTCGATGGGCAGCAACTACAACAAAGTCCTCCGACCGGCCGCCGTGTTCGTCCGGGACGGCCGCTCCCGCCTCGTGGTCCGCCGCGATACGTACGAGGACTTGATCCGCAACGACGTCTGACCATCACTCGCCCCGCAGGCCCAACGATCTCATTGTTCTGGCGTTGGGGGACCTCGCGCACAGAATCAGCTGTCGGCTTCCGATCGGACTTTTGGTGGGACGGACCGGGCCCGGTGAACGAGCGAACCGGCCATGCAAGTGCCCCAAGGGGGAAAGAGCGCTCGAATGGCCGGTTCGCCACTTGGATCCATCGGTTCACAGTCCGCTGGAACGTTCCAGAGAATACCGGGTCATAGACGTGATTCTAGGATTATCAGAGGCGGTTTCTAGTTTCGCCGATCGAACTAGTGAGCCCACGGGCGGGTCGCACGCAGGAGGCCCGAATCGGGCGGCATGCCCGCTGGTACACTTCCCGTGATCGTCAAGCCCTCGTAGCTCAGGGGATAGAGCGCCGGCCTCCGGAGCCGGGTGCGCAGGTTCGAATCCTGCCGGGGGCGCCTTGTGATGTCGCGAGACATCGGCAAGGTGTGAACCCGCCTCGGGAACGGCCCCGTCGCACAGATGTCACACGTTTCGTCCATAATTCAGACATGCGTGCAATCTGGAAGGGTGCGATCAGCTTCGGCTTGGTGACGATTCCCGTTGGTCTCTACTCGGCTACCGAGAATCGCCGCCCGAAATTCAAACTGCTGCGGGACACGGATCACAGCCCCGTGAAGTACAAACGGGTCGCAGAATCTGACGGCGAAGAGGTCGTGTGGGACCAGATCGTCCGCGGCTACGAGGTCGAAAAGGACCGCTACGTCGTGTTCACCGACGAGGAGCTGCAAGCTGCGTCGGAGAGCGGCAGCTCGAAGCTCGTCGACGTCGTGCAGTTCGTCGAGGCTGCCGAGATCGATCCGATCCATTACCGCCAGTCCTACTACCTCGCCCCGGAGAAGACGGGCATCAAGGCATATCGAATCCTTCTGCAAGCGCTCAAGGACAAGGACAGAGTGGGTCTGGCCAAGGTTGCGATTCGCGAGAAGGAGCAACTCGCGACCCTGAGGGCCGACGGCGATGTGCTCGTGCTCGAAACGATGTTCTGGCCAGACGAGATCCGCGCGCCTGAGTTCGAAGAGCTGGGCGAGGACGTCGAGGTCCGGGAGGAGGAGGTCAAGATGGCTGAAATGATCATCGACAACCTCACGTTCACGTTCGAGCCGGCGGCCTGGAAAGACGAGAGCCGGGAGGCAATCGAGGAACTCGCACGGAAGAAGATCGAGGGCGAAGAGATCGTTGCTCCGCAGTCGCCGGAGCCCACCAAAGTCGTCGACTTGCTCGACGCGCTCAAAGCGAGCGTCGAGGCAACGAAGGCCAAGCGCGCGGCGAGCTGACCCCGGCCCGTGATCGGTGCTAGATCGGTGATGAATCGGTCGGCTCGCGGCGCCGGTACGATGTCGAGCCCATGAGGCCAAGGAGACCATCGTGCAGGTGAGAATCGGAGTAGCCGACGCAGCGCGGGAGATCGAGCTCGATGTCGACGATGTGGACGCGCTCGCAGCCAGAATCGAAGAGGCGTTGAACGCGAGCGCTCCGGCATTCGTGTGGGCTGTCGACACGAAGGGCCGCCGTGTCGGTATCCCTGCCGGCCGCATCGCCTACCTCGAGATCCAGGCGGACGAGCGAAGCAACGTCGGTTTCAGCGCGTAGCGATCACACCAGATCGCAGATCACACCAACCGACCAATAGAGAAGAGCGCCGGCGAACCGGCGCACACTTCTACGTTGACGGAGTGGTGATGCCGCCCGGCTAGGAGGCAGCTCGGCGCCGCCGTTCAGCCAGCCACCGCTTGCGCAGGCGCCGCCGCTCGTCTTCGGCGTACCCGCCCCAGACACCGGCTTCCTGATTGGTCTCGAGGGCGTACTGCAGGCAGTCTTCCTGCACAGAGCACGAGGCGCAGATGGCCTTCGCCTCAGTGATCTGATCGACGGCGGGGCCGGTGGTACCGACTGGAAAGAAGAGGTTCGCCTCGGAATCTCGACAAGCGGAAAGCTCGCGCCATTCAGTGACGGTGATCGTAAGCACGGGTGTGTCCTCTCAGGGCTTCGAGATCCCATGATGGCCACACTTAGTGAATCCTTTCACAAAGTCGCCCAGATCCGAAGACTCAAATTGTTTGGGGTGTGGCCTGGACGTTACTTGTGGTAGTAAGGTCGCGCAAGAGAAAGTTTTCTCTTAGTAGTGCGGTCCACCGAGGAGCCGAGACTGTCAACCCGCACCACGCTACCCGGGACCACCGCGGTTGTGGGGCATCGCGGGAACCCGGCCGCCTATCCGGACAACAGCATCGACGGCATCCTGCACGCCCGATCCGTCGCGGACATGGTCGAGATCGACGTCCGCGCGACTGCCGACGGCGTGCTCGTCCTCAGCCATGATCCATCGACCGACGGCCGTATCGTCATCGAGCACGCAGCAGATGACCTCCCGGACCTCGCACGTTTCGAACGCCTGCTCGAGCTCGTGGGTACCTTCCCGCTGAACATCGAGATCAAGAATTCGCCCCAGGACCCGGACTTCGATCCCACCTTCGATACGGCCATGCGCATCGCCGACCGGGCCCGGCCCGGCGATCTCGTCACGTGCTTTCACTGGCCCACGGTCGACGCCATCCGGGGCGCGTATCCGGACCTGGCCACCGGGCTGCTCGTGGATCGTGGGTGGGACCTCGATGGCGCCCTGGTAGCCGCATCCGAGCGAGGCCACCGGGCTATCGCCCCGCACTGGACCCTCGTCACGGATCCCGCGAGCATCATGACGGCGGCGGGTGACGTCGCGATAAACGTGTGGACCGTGAACGACGACGACCTCGCGAGACGCCTGATTCACGGTGGCGTGAGTGGGATCATCACCGACGACCCGGCCAGAATGCGCCAACTGGTCGAGGAGGCGGACATATGAGCATCAAAGACGAACTCGACGCCGAGCTCAAGAACGCGTTGCGTGCCCGGGACCGAGCCCGCTTGGACGTCATCCGGCAGATTCACACCGAAGTGACGAGGGCTATGGCGGAGCCGGGTTTCTCCGGTGATGCGGATGACGCGCTGTACCAGCTGATCATCCGCGGCTACACGAAGAAGATGGACAAGGCACGTGCCGAATACGAGAGCTATGGCGAACGTGGTGCCGCAATGGCCGCGAAACTCGCGTTCGAGACCGAGTACCTCGGTCGGTGGCTGCCGGCTGCCGCCTCTGCGGACGACGTTCGGGCCCTCGTTGAGGCGGCCGTCGCTGATCTGGGAGTTGACGACCCGAAACAGGCCGGCCGGGTGATCGGCCACATCATGAAGTCAAACCCGGGCATCGACGGTGCGGCGGTCAATGCGACCGTCCGCGAGGTGCTCGGGGCCTGAGCGAAGACCGCGCCAGGCCGGGTCGCTCGTCGGACCGCGTGCTGAGACCACACTACGGGCGGTCCGCCCGTGCCATGCTGGCGGCATGCACAAGGACGCAGCGTGTCCGCCGGAACAACTCCGTCAATGATCTACGAGCCGATGCTGGCCGTCAGCTGGGACGAACCGTTCTCCGACCCGCAATGGATGTTCGAGCCAAAACTCGATGGAATCCGCGCCATCGCCCAGATCGACGGCGACGAAATCGTGATCCGTTCACGTACCAGCCGCATCATCACCGAGGCCTATCCCGAGCTCGCCGTTCTCGTCGGGCGCCGGTGCGTTCTCGATGGCGAGATCGTCGCGTATGACGAGTCCGGTCGGCCGTCGTTCGAGCGGATCCAAAGCCGGATTCATCTCCGGGGCCAGCGGGCTGCCGAGGCCAGCACGACGATCCCGATCGGCTACGCCGTCTTCGATGCGCTCGAGCTCGACGGTCGGCCCTTGATCGGCGAGCCGCTCGAGGAGCGAACGGCGGTGCTCGCGACCCTCGACCTCCCTGACCGGGTCCTGCGGGTCGACCAAATTCCCGAACACGGTGAGGCCCTCTTCGACGCAGTCGCAGCCGCGGGGATGGAGGGCATCGTCGCCAAACGTCGCGGCTCGTTGTACCGGCCCGGGACGCGGAGCAGCGAATGGCGCAAGATTCCCCATGTCCGACGGGTCCGTGCCGTCGTGGGCGGATTCACGCCGGGAGAAGGCGGACGCTCCGGCCAGTTCGGGGCACTACTCGTCGGCATGTGGGACGGCGGCCACCTCCGCTGGGCGGGACGCGTCGGGACCGGATTCGATGCCAAGACGCTGCGAGCCATTCGAGCTGCGCTTGAGCAGATGCGCCGGCCGCACTCGCCGTTCCACCCGGACGCCGGCCTCCCCCGCGACGCAGTTTGGGTCGAGCCTCAGCTGGTGGCCGAGATCGCCTTCAAAGAGTGGACGGCGACTGGCCGGCTCCGAGCACCGTCGTTCAAGGGATTCTCCGATCGCCCCGTCGACGAGGTCACATGGGCCACCGAACAGGAACTCAACTAACGATATATAACATTGTTTAATCATTGACAAGAACTTTCAAGCCTTGATAGAGTCGGCACATGGAGCTGCGCTGTCTACCACCTGTCGGGACGCCCACCGACGTCAACGCTCGCGGCGGCGCCCGGTCCGCCCGCTTCGCCCTCGGGGCGCTCGTGCTCAGCGACGCTCTTGCAATTGTGGGCCTCCACCGACTCGGCACTGCCGACTGGGCGTCAGCCGAGTGGTTCGACTCGACCACATGGACGAGCGGTGCTCCGGAAATCGTGATCACGGCTGCATTGCGGACAGTCGCGCTCGGCCTGGCCTACTGGGTTGCGTTGATGGTCGCAGTCGCTATCGCGGCCTCCCGGCACGACCGGCCGGCCGGCTCCCGCCATTGGGCGACATTGCCCATGATCCGACATCTGGTGGATCGAGCCCTCGTGATCGGGGTTGCGACGTCGACGCTCCTCGCCCCGGCCGTGGCTTCCGCCACGGAGCAGCCACCATTCCCCGTCATCGTGGAAGTCACGACCGGCACCCCATCGACCCCGCAGCCAATACCGATCCAGATGCGGGCCCCAGGCCCGGAGCCGAAACCGGCGATCGCCGCAGCTGAAGATACGTCGCCACAATCCGGGCAGCCCGCGGCGAGTGTCACCGCGAGCGCCCCCGGCACGCTGTCGCCTGAACTGCGACGGGCCGGTGGCGCCGCGCAGACCCACACGGTCCAGCCAGGCGACAACATGTGGCTCATCGCAGAGCGCCACCTCCGCTCCAATGCAGCCACCATCACGCGTGCTGATGTCGCGGCGTATTGGGTTCAGGTCATCGACGCGAACCGGGACACGATCCGCTCTGGCGACCCCGACCTGATCTACCCCGGTGAGTTGCTGATCCTCCCCGAAGTGATGTCGTGAACGCAATCGTCACTCCTTTGCCTGAACCGGTTGCTCCCGAACCCGTACCAGAAGTGACCGTTGCGCCAAGCCGTGTCCACCTGGTCCGGGCGTCGGTCGCAGTGGCGATCATCGGCGCCCTGGCGACGGCAGCGCTGGTCACGTGGAGCAACGTAGGGCAGACGACCGCACAGAGCACGACGGCTGATTCGCTTACTGCCCAGCTGGCGTGGATGTTCGATGCAGCGCTGACGTACCCAGCGGAGGACCGCAACGGTCAGAGCTCGATGCCGCCGTTCATGAATATCTCGATCGACTCGGTCATCGTGGTCGAGCAAGCATCCGGCCCGATCCTGGCGGTCGGCCGGGCAACATTGCCCGACGGCACCGTTGCCGATGTGACCTACCGGGTCGAGGTCGTGCGCTCGGGCGACGCATGGACGGTTCGAGCTGAACGGCTTGGTACGACCGACGCCGATGCCGCCATCAGGCCGGCAGGAAGCTGAGCCGGACGTCCCTCGTCGGGTTGTCGCCGTTCGGGTCCACCAAACAGACCGACTGCCAGGTGCCAAGCGTCATCGCGCCATTCACGACTGGCACCGTCACACTCGGGCCGACGAATGCTGGGATCACGTGGTCTGCGCCATGCCCGGGCGATCCATGCCGGTGGTGCCAGCGGTCGTCACGAGGAAAGAGCCGTTCGAGGTGCTGGACCAAGTCAGTATCGGATCCGGCGCCCGTCTCGAGAATCGCGACGCCTGCCGTCGCGTGGGGTACGAACACGGAGAGCAGCCCATCGGACCGGTCTCGGACGAATTGGATGAGACGCTCGGTGAGGTCCGTCACCGATGGGCGTGACCCCGTGTCGATCCGCAGGACCACGGTCTCCACGTCAGGTGTTCTCTCCGAGGAAGATATCGCTCACGGAGCTGTCCATGAAGATCGCCTGCAGCGCCTCAGCGACGATCGGCCCGATCGAGAGCACCTTGAGGTTGTCGAGTTTGGTGGCGTCATCTGGAATCGGCAGGGTATTAGTGACGATCACGTCGTCGATGGGCGCGTTCTTCAACCGATCGATCGCCGGACCAGAAAAGATGCCGTGGGTAGCGACGACCCGGACGCTGCGAGCGCCCTTCTCACGCAACAGTCTGGCACCGTTCGTGACTGTACCGGCGGTGTCGATCATGTCGTCGATGATCACAACGTGGCGCCCGGTCACGGCACCGATGATGGCCATCGCCCTCGACCTGTTGTGCTCGTCGGCTTCTCTGCGCTTGTGGATGAACGCAACGTATGCATCGAGGTGGCGGGCGAAGCGCTCCGCTCGTTTCACGCCACCGGCGTCGGGCGAGACGATCGTTGTGGGCCCGTCGAGTTGGTCGGCGAGATGGTCGATGAAGATCGGCATCGCCGTGAGGTGGTCGAACGGGACGTCGACGAACCCCTGGATCTGACCCGTGTGGAGATCGACGGACACGATGCGATCGGCCCCGGCCGTGAGCAGCAGGTCGCCCATGAGGCGCGCGGCGATGGGCTCCCGCGGCAGGACCTTCTTGTCCTGGCGGGCGTACCCGAACGAGGGCACAACAGCGGTGATGCGTCGGGCCGACGCACGTTTGAGCGCGTCAATCATGAAGAGCTGCTCCATGATGTGGAAGTTGATCGGATGTGAGTGGCTCTGTATCACGAAACAGTCGGCGCCCCGTACGCTTTCCGACGGACGGACATAGATCTCGCCGTTGGCGAAGACCGATCGCTGGCAGTGACCCACCCGCACGCCCAACTCGTCGGCGACCTCGTCGGCGAGGTCAGGATTGGCGGAACCGCTGAACAGCATGAACCGCTTACGGTTGACCAACTCCATGAGGTGTCAGTGCTCCTTGGGAGACGCTGCTTCGTTTCGCCGTCTGCGCTGTTCAGCGTAGTCGGGGATCTCACGTTGGTTCGAACGCTCAACGGCCAGCGCCCCCGGGCTCACATCTTTGGAAATCGTCGACCCTGCACCCGTAAAAGCACCCGCCCCGATCTCCACCGGAGCCACGAGCATCGTGTCTGACCCGATGAACGCATCCTCCCCGATGACCGTGCGATGCTTCTCGAAGCCGTCGTAATTACAGGTGATCGTCCCGGCCCCGACGTTGGCGCCCGCTCCGATCTCAGCGTCACCCATGTAGGCCAGATGCGGCACCTTGGCGCCCTCACCGACGACAGTGTTCTTCATCTCGACGAACGTGCCTGCCTTCGACGACCGCTCGAGACGGGCACCGGGACGCAGGCTCACATAGGGGCCAACCTCGGTGTCAGGTCCGACCGACGCCTCTCGCATCACTGCGTACCAGACCTTGGCGCCGCTCTCGATGAGCGTGTCGCGAGCGAACACATCGGGTCCAACCTCTGCATGAGCGCCGACGCGAGTCGTCCCCTCGAGGTAGACGTCCGCGTAGATCCGGGCCCCGGGCTCGACGTCGACCGCCGCGTCGATGTAGGTGCGGGCGGGATCCTGCATCCACACGCCTGATCGCATCCAGCCGGCATTGATCCGGGCTCGGAGGACGGCCGCTGCGGACGCGAGCTGATCCTGGGAGTTGACCCCGGCCAGCTCGGACTCGGTCGTCTTCACTGCTGCGAGGGTGTGGCCGCCAGCAGCGATCATCTCGAGCGCATCTGTCAGGTAATACTCCCCCTGCACGTTGTTGCGGGTCATCTGGCTGAGCGCCTCGGCGAGCGGACCGGCTGCGAATACGTAAACTCCGCCGTTGATTTCGTTGATCTCACGTTGTGACGTCGTTGCGTCCTTGTGCTCAACGATCCGCGTCACTTTCTCCCACCCGTCGCGCAGGATGCGCCCGTAACCGGCTGGGTCGTCCACGCAGGCCGTGAGAACAGTCGCCCCGGCGCCGGTGCGGCGATGAGTGGCGAGGAGTTCGGCGATCGTGTCGACGGTGAGCAACGGCGTGTCTCCTGGCAGGAGGAGGATGGCGTCGTCATCATCGATATCGAGCGCGCTCAGCGCCACGCGGGCCGCGTGGCCGGTCCCGAGCTGCTCTTCCTGCAAAACGGATCCAACGTGATCCGGGAGCGCAGCTCTCACCTCGTGCGCGCCGCTGCCAACCACCACGGTGACGTCTGTGGGATCGACTTTCTCGAGTGCAGCCAGCACCCAGCCGACCAGCGGCCGACCCGCGATCTCATGGAGCACTTTCGGCAGGTCTGACTTCATTCGCGTGCCCGCCCCGGCGGCGAGCACGATGGCCCTCACGGCCATGAGATCCTCCTCATTCGAAGTTTCGCTGGGGGGACAGGACTCGAACCCGTACTGGCGGGACCAAAACCCGCTGTGCTGCCAGTTACACCACCCCCCATCAGGGTGTCGGCCGTGTGGGCCGTCGGCATTCTATCGACCCTCAAGATGTGCACCTCTCGAGATAGGGGGCGCCGAGACAGCAGCTCGGGCCTCGCCCGGCACGAGCCCCAGTGCCTCACTGGCCTCTTCCTCGTCGGCGAAGAACCCGAACAGCGTTGGACCGCTGCCGGACATCGCCACCGGTCGCTCCCAGACCCGGGAAAGCTCATCACGCCAGTCAGCCACTTCCGGGTTGCATCGGACCGCAGCCGGATACAGATCGTTGACGAACGGACCTAGGTTTCTGATGGAAGGCGGGATCGCCCGCAGAGAAAGCTCCGGGCCAGCCGGCTCCTGCAGACGATCCCACGCCGAATAGACCGCGGCAGTCGACAGTTCGAATGCCGGCACTGCGAAGACCATCCAGTAATCGTCGGCCGTGTGCGCTATGGGGGTTAGGACTTCGCCGTGGCCTTCCACCCACTGCGTCCCTCCGGAGAGACAGAACGGCACATCCGACCCGAGGTCAGCTGTGACGTCGAGCAGGTCACCCCGATGCCGAGTCAATTCGGCGTACACGATCAGGGCGGCAGCCGCGTCTGAGGAACCTCCCCCAAGACCAGCGGCGACGGGTATCCGCTTCACCAGGCGCACATGCACAGGTTGACGTGTCTCGGCCCGCGCTCGGATCGCGCTGATTGCCCGCCAGATCAGGTTGTCCCCATCGGGTGACAAATCAGCACCGAAGATCTCGAGTTCATCCTCGTCAGACGCCTCGGCGATCACGCGGTCGTACCATCCGACAGACTGCGCTAGCGAGCGCATGGGATGGAGCCCGCTCGCGTCCAGCGCTGCCACGCGCAACGAAAGGTTGACCTTCGCGGGCGCACGCGCCGTGATCTGCTCGCTCATTCGACGCCAGCCAGGGTGGCCAGGGCCATGAACGCGTCGGGTGCCAGCTCCTCGGCCCTGGCCGACGGGTTGAGGCCGGCTGCGCTGAGCACCGACTCCGGGTCGCGTAGCACTGACCGCAGTGACGAGCGCAGCATCTTGCGTCGCTGGCCGAACGCGGCAGCGGCGAGATCTGCCGCTCGGTTACGCAGCGGGGAGGGTGGCGAGTGGCGGGCCAGCCGCAGCACTGCCGAGCCGACATTCGGCGGTGGAAGGAACACGTGCGGTGGGACGGTGAATTCGATCGAGACGTCGCACGACAACTGTGAGACCACCGATGGGACGCCGTATGTGCGTGAACCAGGAGAGGCGACCAGTCGGTCGGCGACCTCGCGCTGCACCATGACGACGAACTCGACAACGGCGGCCTCGTTTCGGATCACGTCCAACAGAATGCTGGTTCCAACGTTGTATGGAAGGTTTGCCGTGAACGCCCACGTACCTCGCAGATCAGGTTCGCGCGCGGCCGCGTCCTCGAATCGGAGCTCGATCCTATCCCGGTCGCCGACAACTTCTCGCAGCGCGGGTTCGAACCGGTGATCGAGTTCGTAAGCGACGACCGGATGACCGGCGTCGCGGAGCGCGACAGTCAGCGTCCCAATACCGGCTCCTACCTCCAACACTGGCGTTCCCACCGGGGATTCGAGCACCCGGACGATGCGACGAACGATGTTGGGATCAACGAGGAAATGCTGCCCGTACCGCTTGTGCAGCGTGAGCCCGTGCCGCTCGAGGAGCTCGACCGTCTGGGTGCGGGTGAGCGCTCCCTCAGCCATCACGGAACACACGTGCCGCGTTGCTACTGGTGAGGCGCGCAACGTCGACGACCTCCATGCCCCACACTCGGGCAAGTGCCGCACCGACGAGCGCGACCCGTGACGGAACGTTGACTTCACCCCGGAACGGCGGCGGCGAGAGATATGGGGTGTCGGTCTCGACCACGGCGTGATTCGGGGGCACGACTGCCGCTCCCCGTCGTACGGTATCGCCGGCCTCGAATGCAACGGGACCGGCGAACGAGAACGTCACATCTAGCTCGAGGAACCGCTTCGTCCATCTGGGCCCGCCCGTCCAACAGTGCAAGACCATCCACGGGCCGGGATCGGAGGCTGCAAGGATGTCGTGTACCTCGGCGAACGCGTCCCGACAATGCACGATGAGCGGCTTTCCGAGGTCATGCGCCATGCGCACGTGGTCTGTGAATGCCTCGATCTGGGCATCCCGCGGCGCCAGGTTGCGGTAGAAATCCAAGCCGGTCTCTCCGACGGCCGCCGCCTGAGCTGCGAGTTCGGTGATCTGGTCTCGAACCTTCGGCCAGGAAGCAGCGTCATGGGGGTGCAAACCGGCGCTCGACATGACTCTGCCCGGGTAAGCACGCTCGAGCCGCATCGAGGCTTCGGACGACGCGAGGTCGACTCCCGGCGCCACCAGCCAGTCGACTCCGGCAGTTCCGTGCTCCAGCACGTGCTCGGGCGGATCCTCGGTCAGTTGGATGTGGCCGTGGGTATCCACCCAGCCGCCAATTCCGACCGCCAAACCGGCAGCTCGGTCGCGGCGTAGGTCGTTGGACTCATTTGCAGTCTGAGACGTATTGGAATCCACTTCTAATGAACTCTTTCAGCTAGTGTCGGCAACAAGACGGTATATACATTTTCGAGGTTCACCGCGGTGCTGGGGCTCGGGGGGAATCGCCGGACTTTTGCTCGGAGGTTTGGCCATGGATACGGGTATGGCGCGCAAGATTGACGACCTCGGACGGATCGTCATTCCAGCTGAGACGCGTCGACTGTTCAACATCCGAGAAGGTGACCACCTCTCCATCTCTGTCGAAGGCGACCGCATCGTGCTCCGCAAGATGGAGACCACGGTGGCCGTCGGTGAGCACAGTTTCGAGATCGATCGCGATACGTACTTCTCCTGGGAGCGCAAGGTCTCTGAGGGCATCGGCAGCCGCGATCCCGAACGCATCTCGGATGAGATCCGGAGGCGGCTCGGCATATGAGCGCCGTCCTCAGATTCTATGACTCTGTCGCCTCTGACAATGCCGCTTGATAGAGATCCCGCCGGCGCACCCCGGTGACGTCGGCGACCTCGCGGACCGCGGCGGACAGCGAATCCCCGGCGGCGATCCTTCGGCGAACCTCGCTCATTGCGTCATCAACGCTCACACGCTCGGCGGTCGCGCCCGCGATCACGAGCGTGAACTCGCCCCGGGGTCTGCGTTCGCTCCACGCATCGAGCGCTTGGCCGAGCGTGCCGCGCCACACCTCCTCGTGGACCTTGGTGAGTTCACGAGTTACGACTACGCGGCGGTCTCGGCCACAGGCACCGGCCAGGTCGTCGAGATCAACGACCAGCCGGGCCGGCGCCGAGAACAGAACCACCGTTCGCGTTTCCCGGCCCACTTCCGTCAAGCGCGCGACCCGATCCTGTCCGCGGCGAGGCAAGAAACCCTCGAACACGAACCGTTCGCTGGGCAGACCCGAGATCGATAACGCGGCCGTCGCTGCGCTCGGTCCGGGAACTACCGATACGATTGCGCCTACCTCCTGAGCAACCAGGACCGCAGTAAGGCCCGGGTCGGATACCGCCGGCGTACCGGCGTCGGTGAGCAGAGCGACGTGTTCTCCGCGCCGGAGCCGCTCCCCCAGCTCGTGCGATTTGGCCTCTTCGTTGCCAATGAAATACGACTCGAGCCGGGTGGACACACCGAGCACATCCAACAGCACCTTTGACCGTCTCGTGTCCTCGGCCAGCACAAGGTCGGCGGCGGCGAGGACTTCGGCGAGTCGGGGTGGTGCATCACCGAGGTTGCCGATCGGACTGGCGCAGACGGTCAGGCGGCCGCTCATGGCGGCGAGAATCCGAATACTCCGTCGCGGACTGTCGTTCCGGTCACCTGGTCCGACGCGGCGATGAAGAGGGTCCGGTCACCGATGCGATGCACCTCCGCATAATCGGCCCCGGTGAACGTGGTCGTGCGCAGCTCTTCGAATCGGAGATCCACATCCATCGCCGCCTCGACGAAATCTTCCAACGCTCCGCCAAACTCTGATGCGTCATGGACCGAGTCACCGACCAGCAGCGACACGAAGGCGATCTGACGTGTCTCCGGATTCCACATGAGGACATAGTCGTCGCCGCCCCATCCCTCGGCTGCTGCAGCAGCCGTCGCGCCGTTCAAGAACTGGCCGAACAGGGTGCGCCAGCCTCGCGCGCCCCACGTGCCGCGCTCCGTCGTCTCGAATCCGTACGGCACCTTGACCCGCAGGTTCACATCGACGGGTTCAATGCCCTCAACGAACCCCTGGGGTACGTAGATCTGTTCGGTCGTGGTCGGAGGATCGCGGTAGGCGCGGTCGACGGCTTCCATTCCGCCGCGCTGATACAGATAGAGGGCGAACAGCGAGCCGTCGGTGTATGGGAACCTCGATACCGACCGGAAGAAGGCTGGTGCCGCTGCGAAGGTCTCGTTTCGCCGGGCATCCGCCTGGCGCTGCAACTCGGCCCGTTCTTCGCTGTCCAGCGTCTCGTAGAAGAGGGACTGGACGAGGATCGCCTCGCCCTCGATCAGTCCGAGCAGCCCTCCGGCCGCATCGAAGTGGTCGAGCTCGCCCAGCAGTTGGTAGCGGGCGGTCACATCTGGGAATTGCTGATCGAGCAAGGCATGGCTCAGTTCGTGGACCAGGATCCACTGCTCGTAGGGTGTCAACAGCTGAGCGGTGAGTGGGATCACGAGTTCGTGATCGTCCAGGTCGTAGAAGGCCAGCGTCGATGCCGAATAGAAGTCGGTATAGAACGTCTCGAGGTCGACCGGCTCATCGAAGACGCCGAACAACCGGTACAAGGCCTCCTCGGGAGCGAAATCAACGCCGGCGAAGCTCTCATGCAAGGAATCGGCCCGACGGGCAACCACATCGGCTGGAGACATGGCCACGACCGTTGGCGGCTCGATGAATTCGAGTTCGCGGATGGACTCGACGGTGGCGGCGAGCTCATCGATCTGTGCCCGGAGCGGTCCGGGCAACCGAATCGACGATTCCGCTTCGGCGATCGAGGCCGAGGGAGCCGGTGCCGGAGCGGTCGACGTGCTGGATGCCGGAGCCAAGGTCGACGCGGCGTCGGTCGCGGGGTCGGCTGCTGCGGCCGCCGCGACCACCGGTGAGCGTTCAACTCCCTCGGAGGAGGCTTTTGAACTGCTCGTGCACGCGGTCACCACGAAGAGCAGTGCCGTCGCCCACGCAAGGAACCCACGGCGTGGCATGGACACGAGGGTAGCCCTGGCTGATGCTTGTTCCGAAGCGGCCGATCGGAGTGATCTCGCCGCTGCGTACACTGGCGGTGTGCGAGTGCTACTCGTCTCGACATACGAACTCGGCCATCAACCTCACCACATAGCCGTAGCGGCGGCTGCACTCGAGGCGCGTGGCCACGACATCGTGACAATGGATCTCGCCGTCGAGGCTTGGGATCCACCGAGCGTCGCCACCGCTGCGGCGATCGCGGTGAGCGTTCCGATGCATACCGCCGCGCGCCTCGCCGTCGAAGTTGTCACGCGGCTGCGGACGGAGCGACCTGGCATACCGATCGCGATGTTTGGCCTCTACGCAATGGTCCCGGCCGGACTGGACGGCGTCGCCAGGTTTGCAGGTGAATTCGCCGAAGCATTGGGCGATTGGGTAGATGCTCCCAACCGAGTGGGCGCGTTGCTACCGATCACGCGAACGTCGAGCATGACGCGACAGCAGGTGCCGGCGCGCGCCCGTCTGCCGTCACTTTCGAGCTACGCCTGCCTGAGCGTCGCAGGGGAGGAGCGGACAGCTGGGTATGTCGAAGCGTCGACCGGTTGCCGCCACCGCTGCCGGCATTGTCCGGTGCCAACGGTCTACAACGGCCGGATCAACGTGACGAACCTCGACGCCCTCTTCGCGGATGTCGGCCAGCAGGTTGCTGCCGGCGCCCGCCACATCACCTTCGGGGATCCCGACTTCTTGAACGCACCAGCGCACAGCCGGCGTGTTGTCGAAGCGTTCGCGAACCGGCATCCGGGCGTGACCTTCGACGCCACTGTGAAGGTCGAGCACATTCTGTCCCATGCTGACGTGTGGCCGACCTTCGCTGACGCCGGATGCCTTTTTGTCATCTCAGCCTTCGAGGTCCTGTCAGACGACATCCTCGAGAAGCTCGACAAAGGCCACACCGCCGCCGACGCCGGCAAAGCAGTTCACATGCTCCGCGACCACGGGATCGAGATTCGCCCGTCCTGGCTCCCGTTCACGCCATGGACCTCTCTCGATGACATCGTCGACATCTTCAGGTTCATCGCACGTCATGATCTCGTGCCAAACACCGACGCCGTGCAGTTGGCAATCCGCCTGTTGATCCCGGATGGGTCGCTCGTTCTCGATCTACCAGATGCCTCCGATTGGCTGGGTCCGTACGATGAAGCAGCTCTGTCATACACATGGACGTCGCCGGACCCGAGGCTGGACGCCCTCCAGCTCGAGTTCGCCCAGCTCGCCGAACGCGGTGTCGCACGGCCGCCGGCGGAGACGTTCCGCGAGATGTGGGGCATCGTCGCCGCCGAAACCGGTATGCGGGTCGACAACATCGCGATCCCGGCGGGCGCGACGGTTGGCCGGCCACGGATGACGGAGCCGTGGTTCTGTTGAGCGGAGCCCACCTCGAGTCAGGTTGACTCGATCCGCTGATGGGAAAATATCCAGAAAGTGCCTAAAAGTCTCCGGGTTCGGTCGTCGATAACCAATAGGAGACGACGACCGAGGAAGATCACATGCTGCAGGCACTCCGACGCGTGGTGTACCGCATGGCGCCGCACGAGCACGAGTGGATCACACAGAACCTCGGCGGCGGCCTCGAGCGCAGCGTTTGCAAACGCTGCGGCCAGATCGGGGTCAAGGATCTCCCTCGCAACTGGGATCCGCGCCAGGGTCACGAAGACCGCTGAATACTCACCTTCGTCAGCGCGGCTGCGATGACGGCGCCTGATGCGGCGAGTGCTGCTGACGCCAGGTACACGGGTGTGAAGCCTTCCACCGCGTCCACGACCACGCCTCCAATCTGAGGGCCAAACACCTGGGCGATGCCGAAGGCGAAGGTGGCGACTCCGAATGCGGCGCCAAAGCTCTGCAGGTCGACGTGGTCCGACACGAGCGCGGCAAACGCCGTCGGCACCCCCGAGAACGCCAGACCGAAGGCAATCGCCGAGGCCGCCACGACGGCCCCGTTGTGGGCCAGCACCGACAGCGCCGCCACTCCCATCGCCGCGAGGCCCAGCATCATCGCCTGCTCTCGTCCGACCCGGTCGGCGATCGGCCCAAACAAAGGTCCGCCTAGAACGGTGGCGAGCGCGAGCCACAAGAAGACACCGAACGCATCGCCGAGGATGACGCCCGGCCGATCATCCAGCATCGCCGTGAGAAAATTGACGAACAACGACATCGCCAAGCCATACGCCACGTAGACCGCCAGCAGCAGCCGCCAACCCGGGATGGTGCGGACCACGCGCAGCCGTGGACGGGCGGCCGCCAGGTTGACCGGTGGCATCAGGAGGGCGGCCGCGGCGACCGCGATGACACCGACTGCGAACTCGATCCGATAGAGGCCACGCCAATCCTCACTGGCGGCTCGGGCTGCGACGAAGCTGACGAACGCCAGCCCGAGCCCCATCCCGCTCCCGACGAAGCCGATGGTGAACGCTCGCCGATCAGCCGGCGCGACGGCCGCAGCGATCCCAGGCGATGGCACCCACACGCCGGCGCCGGCCAGCCCGGTGACGACCATGCCGAACCACAGCCAGCCAATGCCCGTGCCGTATGCGAGCGCCGCGAGCCCTGCCGTGCTGGCGGCCAGGGAGACCTGGACGATCCGAATCACCGACAGCCGAGTCGATGCGAGAGAAACCAGAACCGTGCCGGCGAGGTAGGCGACGAGGTTCGATGTTGCGAGCGTACCGGCAACGGTGAATGAGATTCCGAAATCGGAGACGATCGCAGGAAGCAGCAGCGCATAGGTGAACCTGCCGAATGCCTGCGCGGTAGCTGCGCCGAGCATGAGTACGGCCACGATCAACACCATGCGTACGGTCGGCAGGCGGTTCACTGGACGCCGGGCACGAGCGGGCAGGGTCCGGCCGGGGCACCCGGCGCCCGGCGCACCGGATGGTCACTAGCCGAGTCCAAGATACCGTGCCAGCGCGGCAGCGATGTTGTCGGCCTCCGCCACGAGGCCGGAATCCTGATCGAACAGAGACATCGAGGCGTCGCGATCTGCGCGGACATCCACGTATATCTTCAGCTTCGGTTCGGTCCCGCTGGGCCGCACCAGCACGCGGCTCTCGTCGTCCAGGTCGAGTGCAACGAGTGCAGCATTCGGAAGCCAGCGCGGGCGAGATTCTTGTCCTGACCGGTAGTCAACGTGTTTGACCACCTCGCGCCCGGCGAGCTGTCGCGGTATTGCGGTGGCAAGTGAATCCATTGCCTGATCGATTTCGGCCGTACCGCTTGACCCGAGACGAACCACGCTCAGCTGTGTCGAGACCCACAAGCCGTATCGATCAGCCAAGTCTTCGAGCAGCTCCTCAGCTGAGCGCCGAGCCGCTTTCGCCCCGGCCATGAGATCAGCAAAGACCACCGCAGCGCTCACACCGTCCTTGTCACGAACGATTGGACCGACCGTGTAACCGAGCGCCTCTTCGTAACCGAATACGAATGTGCCTACCCGGCTGGCCTCCAGGTCCATCGCCGCGTTGGCGATCCATTTGAAGCCGGTGAGTGTCGTCTCGAAGCGGGCGCCATGCCGGTCGGCGATCGCCGCAAGCATCGGTGAGGACACGATGCTGTTGATGACGATCGGTCGGTCGACGCCGTGATAATGCCCGAGCACGTGCTCCGCCAGCAGCTGGCCGACCTGGTTGCCGGTGAGCTGCCGCCAGCCGGCAGCGGTGGGCACCGCCACTGCGAGCCGGTCGGCGTCCGGATCGTTGGCCAGCACCACATCCGCCGCTCGGGCCTCCGCCAGGGCCAAGGCCAGGTCGAGCGCCCCCGGCTCTTCGGGATTGGGAAACGCCACTGTGGGAAACGTGCCGTCCGGCTCGACCTGCTCCGGTACCGGGTGCAGATCCTCGTAGCCCGCGCGCCGGAGCGCGGCGTGTACGGTCTCCCAGCCGACGCCGTGCATCGGCGTGTACACGATCCTCAGGCTGGTGACCCCGGATCTGCTGGAGCGAACGTTGTCCACGTCATCGAGGTACGCCTGCAACAGCTCGCGCTCGATTGGCTGCGCGAGGGGTGTCTCGCCTTCAATCCTCGGAACGCCGGCCGCCGGGCCAACCCGATCAACCGCGGCCGCGATCTCGTGGTCGACGGGAGGGATGATCTGGGCTCCGTTGGCGTCGTACACCTTGTAGCCGTTGTCGTACGGCGGGTTATGGCTTGCCGTGATGACGATGGCAGCGACGGCGTCGAGCACCCGACCGGCGTAGGCAACGACCGGCGTTGGCGTATCTCCCTCCCAATACCGCACCTCGATGCCCGCCGCCGTGAGTACGCCGCTGGTGTCTGCCATGAACTGAGGGCTCGACAGTCGCGCGTCGCGACCGATCACGACCGGGCGCGTCGGCACGCCGTCATAACGGCGGAGCAGATAGTCGGCCAGACCCCGGGTCGTGCGAATCACGACAGCACGGTTCATCCGGTTGGAACCAGCCTCGACCCGGCCCCGTAAGCCGGCCGTCCCGAATGCTAATGCGCCGTTCATACGCTCGGTCAACTCCCCCATGTCTCGGGCGGCGACGAGGGCCTCCAGCTCGAGCCGCGTGGACGGATCGGGATCGCCCTCGATCCAGGCCTTCGCTTGCTCGAGGACGTCGGTCATGCGCCGGACGATAGGCACCCAGGACCGGCCATGGAAACCGCATTGGGACACTCGCCGGGTCCACAGCTTGGCGTCCGCCGCCCAAGCCAGATACGGTATACCCGTGAGCCGTGACGATTCACAGCTCCAGGGGCAGCTACGGCGCACCGTCCTGTCGATGCTGGCAGTTGGGCTCGTGGTCCTTTCCTGGAGCGCAATGACATCTGGCTACGCCGCTCCGGCGGCCTCCCCAGAAACCTCCGCACCGACCGACGACACCGGCGCGCGGTCGGGCGTTGGCTCGCGCTCCGGCGAGCTGCTCGCGTTCGCGCAGACTCAGCTCGGCCTCGCCGCCTCCACCACGACGCTATCGACGGTCGCTCCGGCCACGGCTGCAGCCGAATCCTCGTCCGCATTGCTCGCTCTCTCTGGACCCACGACCACCGTCCCGCCGTCAACCACGACTGCCCCCACGACCACGACTGCCCCCACCACAACGACTACGACTGCCCCCACAACCACCGTCGCATCCACC
>Ga0224512_10001906_pt1 | contig 19572 bp, 19 predicted proteins | sample SF_May12_sed_USG_4_FD_169103 | JGI IMG/M metagenome (GOLD analysis project Ga0224512, IMG submission 169103) | Sediment microbial communities from San Francisco Bay, California, United States - SF_May12_sed_USGS_13 | ecosystem: Environmental > Aquatic > Marine > Sediment | place: USA... | reverse complement strand
AATCAACTCGGCGTCCACCTGGGTGGCAGACCGCACCACGAGCCCGGACGCACGCGGCATACGTGCCAGGAGAGCCGCCCGGTCGAGGCCGGCCGCGTTGTCCACCTCGCATGATTCGGCGAGAGCTTTGAGGCCGGCTTCGGCAATGGTTTCCGCGACGACGACCGTCGGTCTCATGGTCGATTCCTATCGGATTGGTCCCGCATTCTCGCTCATCGCGAGAACCACGACAAAGCCACCATGGGGACATGCAGGGACCTGTCGGCCCCGTAGGATGGGTGGGGAGATATCGACACAGGAGGACTCATGACCTGGCAACCGTCTGTCGTCGTCGCTGCCACCGACGGTTCGGAGCGGAGCATCGCGGCGGCCCGGGTCGCCATCGACCTTGCCCGGGCGAACAGCGCCGTGCTGCATGTGGTCACCGCGGTCCGTCCACCAGAAGGATGGTGGGGCATCGAAGGCGCTCCGCCGCCGCCCCGAGCGGTGAGTGACGCAATCCTCGACGCCCAGGAAGAAGTCCTCGACGCGACGATCAGCCAGCTAGACGTGACGGGCGTGACCGTGGAAACGGCCCTTCAGGTCGGCGATCCTTCGGGGGTCATCGTGTCGTACTGCGAAGAGGTCGGGGCAGATGTGCTCGTGATCGGGCGACGCGGCGCCGGGATCATCGAACGGTTCGTGATGGGTTCTGTCGCCGATCGGCTCGCCCACTATGCGCCATGTCCGGTGCTGATCGTCCCGTAGCCTCGCCGACCTCCGGGATTCCGGAGAACCAACTGGCGGAACCGCCCCAGGCTCGCTGCGCCGAGTCCGGCCATGCGCTGGTAGATAACCCGGTTCGACAAACTGGTCTCGGTCACAAAGCTGTCGTGGCCCCATTCCGATGCGGCCAGGATCGAACGCTTGAGCAACCCGGCCGCCAGGGTTGTCCTGCGGTAAGCACCAAGGACACCGACGAGCCCGAGACGGGGACCCGCCGGATTGCGCCACATGCGAACCAGGCCGGCGAACTCGCCGGACGGCTCGTGGATTGCTACGAGATAGGCGGCCGGATCGAAGGGCGGAGCGTCGCTGAGCTCGTCGTGGATCCAGCTCCGGTCGGCATGCCATCCGTCGGTGCCCGGCACATCGTCGCGGATGATGTTGTCGAGAGCCACCAACCGGTCGACGTCCACACGGTTGGCAGGTTCGACGCCGAACGTGGATGGCACTCGAGCCCTGTTCAGCCAGCCCAGCGCCTTGTCGAAGCGGATTTGGAACCGCTCGGCCTCCATCTCGGGAATGAACCCGGCCAACACCAGGGCACCCAGCAGGTCGGCGTCGTCGGAGTCTGCACTCGCATACAGGTTGCCGCCCACGTCACGCGCCGCGGCCGCGACGAGCTGCGGGTACGCATCGAACCGGCGATCGGCGAACCTCACAAAGACCCGCTGATCAGGCCGTCGGATCGCGGTGACAGCCTCGACAGGGCTTCCTGCAACAGCCGCAACCCACCGTCGCGGAGGTTGAGCCGAAGCACCATCCCGGGCTCGAAGGTCAGCCGACGACATGCCGAAGACGGGGGCCGGACACTACGCCCGCCGCCCTCCGGTCTCCGCTTGATGTTCGGTTCCTCAGCCCGTTGGGGCGTAGACCTGGCGACCGTACAGCGCTGTGTTGATGGCGGACAGTGCCGTCCTCCCGCTCTCGGACATCAGCCAATCGGCAAAATCCTCCGCATCGCCGGATGCATCGGCGGGAATGGTCAACGTGTACGGGTTGGAAGGCCAGTCGGTCGTGGCAACCTCCTCGATGTCGAGCAGCCCGGCTGCTGCGATCAGCGCGCCCTCTTCGGCAATCGTGAAGGCGGCGCGCTGGTCCGCCACCTGGAGCGTGAGGCCCATCCCCTGGCCGGTCTCGATATACCACGGCTCCCCCACCGGGGACCCTCCAAGACGGCCCCAGGCGGCCAGTTCGGCTTCGTGGGTGCCGCTGCCATCGCCGCGCGACACAAACGGCCCACCGTGCTGCCGGATCCAGCCCAACGCCTCATCGAACCCGAGTCCGTCCGGGGCCAGCCCGGCCGGGCCGACTAGCACAAACCGGCTTTCGAAAACCCCGACCGTCAACCGGGGCGATTCGGCGTCGACGAATGCGGCCTCGAGTCCGGGGGCGTGCGTGATGAGGATGTCCGCGGCGCCGCGAGCACCGAGATCGAGAATCCGGGCCGATGACTCGGCAACGACGCTGATCGCCGTCCCCGGATTGGCGGCCTCGTAGGCTGCCACCAGCTCGGGGATGAGGCCGCCATCGACCAGGGTGGTGCCCGCAGCCATGATCACCCGATCAGGTGAGGCGCACGAAGCGATGAGAACGATCGCAACGACGGCCAGGTAACGCCTCATGCAGGCACGACGCGCACCGAGGTCGCTTTGACGGCGACCGCCACCTCCGACCCGACCTGCAGGGACAATGCCTCCAACGACCCGGGCGTGAGCAGTGCCACCACCGGCAATCCGGCGTCTACGACCACCTCGACGAGACGGCCGGCCGGCCGGATCTCCTCGACGGTACCGACCCAACGGTTCCGAGCTGACCCTGCCGACTGATCGGTCGAACCGAAGACCGTGACCGACTCGGCTGCAAAGAAAACCCGGACATGACTCCCATCGGGCTGATCGCCGACGCCCCAGACGGTCTGTCCACCGACGCCCACCGCACACAGGGGGCCGTCCACGGCCTGAACCGTGCCGTCGGCGAGGTTGGCGATCCCGAGGGTGGCGGCCACCTCGGCTCCGGCCGGTTGGGCGAACACCTCGGCGACCGGGCCGACCTGCCGGATCTTCCCGTCAATGAGCACCGCAAGAACCTCGCCGAGCACGGCCGCTTCATCGCGGTCGTGGGTCACGATGACCGCACCGCGATCGCCCAACTCCTCCACGAGGACTCTGGCCACCTGCATGCGGTCCTGCGCATCCAGTGCTCCCAGAGGTTCGTCGAGCAGCACCCACGGTCGCCGTCGGGCGATCGTCCGTGCGAGCAGGAGTCGCTGGCGCTCTCCGCCGCTGAGCTCCCGGGCAGGCGCCGACAGGCGCTCGGACATCCGGAGCCTGTTGGCAAGGTGTGCGGCCCGGGCGGCTTCTTCGGCATCGAGACCCAACCCGAGGTTCCATCCGGCGGTTCCCCTGAACACGTACGGGGTCTGGGGCAGGTACGCCGATTCCAGCGACGGGCCATGCGGAAGCGTGCCCGCCAGGAGGCGAAGCAGGGTCGTCTTGCCGGCACCGTTGGGACCAAAGACGACCACCCGGGATGGCTCGGCAAGGTCGAGGCTCGTGTCGAGGACGGATCCGTCTGCCGGGAATCGAAGAGTCACCACCGGCGCGACTCCACTCTCGCCAGGAACACGTTGATGACCAGTGCGATCACCATGAGGACCGCCCCGAACGCCAGCGCCGTGGCGAAATCGGCCTGGCGAGCCTCCTGGACGATCGCCGTGGTGAGCACCCGGGTCTCACCAGCGATGTTGCCGCCGACCACGAGCACGGCTCCAACCTCCGAGACCACTCGCCCGAACGCAGCGGCCACTGCGGCGACCACCCCCGGCCACACCTCCGCCAGCGCCACGCGGGCGGTAGCCGCTCTTCCGAGGCCGAGTGCGTCGAGTTGCTCACGAGCTGCCGGGGCCAGACCGCGGATTGCCGCCGCCGTCACACCGGCGGCAATCGGAATGGCCAGGAACGCCTGCGCGATGATCATCGCCGCCGGTGTGAACAGCAGTCTCGCCTGACCCAGAGGACCGTCATCCCAGACGAGGATGAGAATGAGGAGACCGGCCAGCACCGGCGGCATGCCCATGCCGACATTGACAGCCAGCCGCCAGATACGTCGAATCCGAGACTCCCCGAGAGCCAACCACGATCCAAGCGGGATGCCGACCAGTACGCCGATCAACGTGGCTGTGCCGGCCACGAACAAAGTGAGCCACACGACCTCGCGCAGCTCAGGCCCGAACGAGACGAGAGCGCGAACCGTGTCGGCTAGCAGTTCACGAAGAAACGCCAAGATTCACAACTGGGCGTACCAGAACCACGCCGCCACTCCGACGATGCCTGCGAACAGAGCAAGTTTGAAGATCTTCTTGACGATCCAGAACACGACGAGGGCTGTTGCGGCGAGCCCGATGAGGAGCGGTAGCCATTCCATGACCGTGAGACTAGCTGTCTACCGTCACCGGTCGAGAAAGAGGGCGGGAGTGAGTCGGGGTACCACGACGTCGGCGCCGGCCAGATCGGCGGCGTCCCATTCACCCCGATCGACGGCGACGACGTACATACCGGCCGCCTTCGCCGACGCGATGCCAGCCGGGCTGTCCTCGACGGCCGTGCAGTCCTCGGGGCGCTCCCCGAGACTTTCGGCTGCAGCCAGGAACAGATCCGGAGCTGGTTTGCCGTTCGCCACTTCGTCGCCCGCGATTGAGACGGCGAAATACCCGTCGAGTCCCGTCGACCGCAGCGAGACATCCAGACGCGCCCGGGCCGACGAAGAGGCCACCGCCAGACGGGTGCCGCGGGCGACGAGACGGTCGAGTGTATCGACGGCGTCCTCGAAGGCCTCCAAATGACGCTCGAAAAGGGCCACCGTTGCGGCCACGACCGCCTCAAACAGTTCGGACTCGGGGGGCAGCGCGACCCTGGCCGCAAAATGGTTGTAGTCGTCGGTGAAGGTCCGGCCGGCCAACGCCTTTCGATCAGCGTCGGTGACCACGACACCGAACGGACCGAGCGCATCCCCGAGCGCCATCCAGGCAAGGGATTCGGAGTCGACCAGGACACCATCACAGTCGAACACGACCGGGGGCGTCATTGTCAGCTCAACCGCGCACGGAGTATTTGAGTCACCAGAGCCGGATCGGCCTTGCCGCCGGTCGACCGCATCACCTGACCCACGAAGAAACCGATCAGTTTCTCCTCGCCTGCGACGAGCCGCTCGAACTGGTCCTGGTTGGCGACGATGGCGGCATCGACCGCCTCTTCGAGCGGGCCGAGGTCCGAGATCTGCAGGAGGTCGAGATCCCGGGCCACCGACTCCGGGTCGCCGGCCCCGTCGAGCACGGCAGCCAGCACTTCCTTGGCGGCGGTGGCAGAGAGATGGCCTTCGTCGACCATGGCCGCCAGCGAGGCGAGGTGTGACCCGTTCAACGCCGACTCGTCGAGGCTCGTGTCTTCGCGACGTAGCCAGGCGGTCGTCTCGCCTACCAGCCAGTTGGCGACCTGCCTCGGCGAGGCTCCCGCATCCACGGCCTCCTCGAACAGCGGCCACATGCCCATCTCGCCTCCGACAAGGACCGCCGACGTGTCGGCGTCCAGGCCCAGATCGACGTAGCGGGCGACGCGGGCGGCTGGGAGTTCTGGCATCGTGGCAGCGATCCCGGCCCGCCACTCGTCGGAGATGGAGATCGGCAGGAGATCGGGCTCGGGGAAGTACCGGTAGTCGGAACTGCCTTCCTTCGAGCGCATCCCGTGGGTGACACCCTGCTCTTCGTCCCAGTGGCGGGTTTCCTGGATGATGTTCCCGCCCGACTCCAGAACCGAGGCCTGGCGACCGATTTCGTGGTCGATGGCCCTTTCCAGGGATCTGAACGAATTCATGTTCTTGATTTCGACCTTGGTCCCGAACTCGCTCGCCGAATCGGGCCGGATCGAGATGTTGGCGTCGAACCGGATGCTTCCTTCTTCGAGCTTGACATCCGACACTCCGAGCGTCGCCACGATGTCCCGGAGGCTCTGTGCGTAGGCCCGGGCCTCGACGGCCGTCCGGATGTCGGCCTCGGATACGATCTCCACCAGTGGCACCCCGGCCCTGTTGAAATCGAGGAGCGTGCCGGTAGCCGAGTGGATTCGTCCCCCATCTCCGGTGTGGATGCTCTTTCCGGTGTCCTCTTCCATGTGGGCCCGGTTGATGCGGACCCGGGTGGTCTCCCCGTTGGCTTCGACGTCGATCCACCCGTCGTGACACACAGGCACGTCGAACTGGCTGATCTGGTAGTTCTTCGGCTGGTCCGAGTAGAAGTAGTTCTTCCGATGGAACTGCGAGACATCCGAGATCGTGCAGTTCAAGGCCAGGCCGATCTTCGTGATCCACTCGATCGCCGTTTTGTTGGTGACGGGCAGGGCGCCCGGAAGGCCAAGACACACCGGACAAACATTGGTGTTCGGTTCGCTGGTGAAGTCGACCTTGCACCCACAGAACATCTTGGAGGCTGTCATGAGTTCGACGTGCACCTCGATGCCAATGACCGGTTCCCAGGTCATGAGGGCACCTCCTCGATCGTCGGCCGTCCGACCGGATCGGCCGCTCGCTCGACGGCAGCCGCCGCCCGGAACAGCAGAGGTTCGGCCAGAGCCGGAGCCATCACCTGGAAACCGATCGGGAGCCCGGCCTCGTCCAGTCCGACGGGGACCGAGATGCCCGGATCACCCGATAGGTTGACCGGGATTGTGCATACGTCCGACATGTACATCGACAAGGGATCCTGGGTTTTGGCGCCGAGTTCGAACGCCGTCGTCGGTGCGGTCGGCGAGACGAGCACATCGGCTTGCAGATACGCTGCGGCGAACTCACGGATGATGAGCGTCCTCACACGCTGCGCCTGCCCGTAGAACGCATCGAAATAGCCGGCTGACAGGGCATACGTGCCGAGCAAGATGCGGCGGATCACTTCGGGACCAAAACCCTCGGCCCGGGTCGCCGCCATCATGTCCTCGACCGTGGACCCGTCCACCCGGAGGCCGTACCGCACACCGTCGAAACGGGCGAGATTGGCCGAGCATTCGGCCGGCGCGATCAGGTAGTAGGCCGACAGCGCAACCCTGGTCGACGGCATCGAAACCTCGACGATCTCTGCCCCGGCATCAGCCAGCCTGTCAACGGTGCGCCCGAAGGCGGCAGCGACGGCCGGATCGATACCCTCGACCGACAGTTCGGTCACCACCCCCACCCGGAGCCCGCGAATGTCCTCTTCCAGGGCGTTCCGAACCGGCTCCAGCTCACCGGGATATGACGTCGAATCTCTTGGATCCGGACCGGCGATGGCCTCGTAGAGCAACGCCGCGTCTTCGACCGACCTCGTCAAGGGACCGATCTGGTCGAGCGATGAAGCGAAGGCGATGAGCCCGTACCGGCTCACCCGACCGTAGGTCGGTTTGAAGCCGACCAACCCGGTGAGCGCTCCCGGCTGGCGAATCGATCCGCCCGTGTCCGACCCCAGCGCCCCAAGCGCCGATCCGGCTGCCACGGCGGCTGCCGAGCCGCCCGACGAGCCCCCCGGAACTCTGCTCGGGTCCCACGGGTTGCGGGTCGGACCGTAGGCAGAGTTCTCTGTGGAAGAACCCATCGCGAATTCGTCGAGGTTGGTCTTTCCGGTGAGGACGGCGCCGGCCGACTTGAGCCGTTCGACCACCGTGGCGTCGTAGGGAGGGACATAGCCGCTGAGGATCCGCGAGCCGGCCGTGGTCTCCAAACCCGCCGTCGTCATGTTGTCCTTGAGGGCGATCGGGATCCCGTCCAGCGGCCCTTTCGACTGGCCCGCTGCGCGCCGTTCGTCGGACTCTGTAGCCGCCTGGCGTGCCCCATCCTGATCGAGCGTGAGGTAGGCGTGTACCACCGCTTCCGTCAGAGAGGCACGGCTGAGCACGGCTTCGGTCAAGTCGACGGCCGTGAGGTCACCCGCCGAAAGCCGGGCACTCGCTTCGGTGATCGTGAGGTCGGCGGGGCCACTCATTCGACATCCAGCGCGGGTGGAACCCGGAAGTAGCCATCGACCGCATCCGGTGCCTGTTCGAGCACATCGTCACGTAGCAGCGACGGACGGACCTCGTCGTCCCGAAAGGCATTGACCATGTCGAGCGGATGCGAAGTCGGGGGCACCCCGTCGGTCGGCAGCGACTGGACCTGGGCAGCGTGGTCGAGGATGACGCCCAGCTGAGACCGGTATTGCTCCAGCTCCTCGTCGGAGAGCGCGATGCGAGCCAGGCGGGCGACGTGGGCGATATCGATGTCGATGGGCATAGCCCGCGAGTCTAGAACGCCCGCCACGGACCGATACCGCAGTTGCCGCCCGGCAGAGATGCGCCCCACCTCCCTCCCCGGTGGGAACGGCCCTCATGCGGACGATCGCTCGCTAGCGTGAAGGACGTGCAGTTGGTTTTCGCCGTCCACAATCACCAGCCGGTCGGCAACCTCGGCGAGGTCATGGAAGAAGCATGCGCCAGGGCGTACCGGCCATTCCTGGAAATGCTCGCTCGCCACCCCGCCGTTCGGGTCAACATGCACTGGTCGGGCCCGCTGCTCGAGTGGATCGAAGCCAACCAGCCGGACTTCTTCGAGGCGTTCGAACCGGTTGCCGGCCAGATCGAGTGGATGTCGGGCGGATTCTACGAGCCGATCATGCCTGCCATTCCCGAAAACGACCGGATCGACCAACTCGACCGGATGCGCACCTACCTCGCCGACAAGTTCGAGGCAGTCCCGGCCGGTGTCTGGCTCGCCGAACGCGTGTGGGACCCGATCCTGGCCGGCACGCTCAACCGGGCCGGCTACCGCTACACCGTCCTGGACGACTCTTTGTTTTCTCTCGCCGGGATCGACGACGTCAAAACCTACCGGTCGGTCGACACATTCGGACGCCCCATCGCCGTGTTCTCGATCTCCGAGCCTCTCCGTTACGCGATCCCGGCAGAAGAGCCAGAGGTGGCCATCGAACTGTTGAAAGCCATGGCTGGTGAAGACCCGGACCGCATCGTGGTCTTCGCAGATGACGGCGAGAAGTTTGGAATGTGGAACGACGACCAGGACCGGCTCTACGGGCCCGGCGGCTGGTTCGACCGCTTCTTCGATGCGGTGGACGAATCCGGGTGGATCGAGTTGACCACGTTCGAGAAGGCACTGGGCGACCACGCGCCCGACGGTCGGGCAGCGCTTCCACCCGGGTCCTATCGCGAGATGACCGAGTGGTCGAACGGCAACTGGCCGTCCTTCCTCAACCGCTATCCGGAGGCGGACCTGCTGCATCGAAAGATGATCAGCCTTTCGCGCAAGCTGCGCCGCTCGGGTCCGGCCGATGCCCGGACGGAACTCCTCAGAGGCCAATGCAACTGCGCGTACTGGCACGGCGGATTCGGTGGTGTACATCTCCCCCACCTCCGTGCTGCGCTTCACGAGGCCTTCATCGCCGGTCGCGTGGCTGCCGATCGAGACGACCATCGGGGACGAGGTTGGGGCGAAGCAACCCTGGAAGACTGGGACGCCGATCTCGAAGACGAATTGCACGTCGAGCTACCCGATCAGTCATGGGTGCTCGACCCGGCGGACGGCGCCGCGCTTCTCTACCTCGACGACAAGGCGTCCCTCTGGCCGATCTCTGACGTCATGGCCCGTCATCCCGAGGCGTATCATCCGCACGGGACCATCCACGACCAATACCCATGGCGCTTCCTGGCCGATCATTGGATGGAGCGCGGCGCACAAGTATCCGACATGCTGGTTGCCGGACCGGGACAACCGCAGCGATACACGATCGACTCACACGACGAATCACGCGGGGCGATCACGGTCCGGGTCACCTCTGAACGCGGCGACATCGCCAAGACGATCACCGCGGAGGATCGGACACTCTCGATCGCCTACCACCTTGAAGGGACACCGCCTGGTCGCTTCGGGCCACTCCTGCCGATCTCAGTGTGGGAAGGAGCCGGGGAGTTGCGCGTGGACGGTGGCGCGTGGCGCCCGGTCGATGAACCCTTCATGGCGACTGGTCACCGATTTCGATTCCGACACGCCGGACGCGGCACCCAGTTGATCGTATCGCTCCCCACGCCGGGCGATGTGTTCTCCACCCCTCTCGACACGACAGCTCAAACGGAATCCGGCCACCGGGAGTCGGTGCGACAGGGCATCGTGTTGTGGCCACATTTCACCACCGACGGTTCTGGCGTGTACGAGGTGACCATCATCACGGGCAACGAGGAGTAGCGAATGAGAGTGTTGATTGCCGCATCCGAGTTCTCGCCATGGGCGCGCACCGGCGGATTGGGCGAAGCGGTTGCCGGCATCGCCCACGGGGTTGCCTCCGGCGGCCATCACGTGACGGCAGTGATTCCCCGCTACCGGCATCTGAAGGACATCGGTGTTCCGGCCGAACCCATCGACGGCATCGGCCCGATGTTCACGCATGACGAGGGCAACGTGCAGCTTCTGCTGGTCGATGATCCGGTCGCGTTCGACCGGGCGGGCATCTACGGCGACCGCCCCGGCACGGGCTACGACGACCAGTGGGTCAGGTTCGGGCGATTCTCCAACACCGTCCGCCAACTCGCAGCTGGCTTCGATGTGCTTCACCTGCACGATGCACACACCGGTGCGGCCGCACTGGGAGCACCGTGCCCCACAGTATTCACCATTCACAACGCCGCGTATCCCATCATCGGACCGCTCGACGCGGCGCGGGCACTTGTCGGTGCCGCAGGAGCCGACGCCGAACCGGGCGGGGCCCTGGAGTGGTACGGAGAAGCCAACTTCCTCAAAGCGGGCATGGTCGCCGCCACCGTGGTCACCACCGTCAGCCCGAGCTTCGCCACGCAGCTTCTCGAAGACCCCACCGTGTCGAACGGCCTCCACGGGGTGCTGCGGGCCCGCTCCAATCCAATCGTCGGAATCATCAACGGCATCGACCCGGAAGCCTGGGATGCCGAAACGGACCCAATGCTCCCGAAGCCCTACTCGTCCAAGGCGCTGGCAGGCAAGAAACGTTCTCGCAAGGCACTGCTCGAGAAGGTCGGCGGCCTCGACCCGGGCCTCATCTTCGGAAATGTCGGACGGATGACCGAACAGAAGGGTCTCGGGCTGCTCGAAGACTCGATCGACGAACTCGTGGCCGAGGGAGCCCGGTTCGTCCTGGCCGGATCAGGAGAACTCGACGACAAGGTCGATGCGTGGGCAGCGCAGCACCCAAACGCGGTATGGCACGGCGAATACAACGAGCAACTCAACCGCCTCATCGTGGCCGGATCGGACGCCTACCTCATGCCCTCACGGTTCGAACCATGCGGGATCGGACAGATGTATGCGATGCGCTACGGATCGGTACCGGTCGTGCGTCTCACCGGCGGACTGGCCGACACGGTGATCGACCTCGACGAGCGCCCCGGGGCGGCAACCGGATTCGGGTTCCGGGCGTTCGATCCGATGGAGTTGACCAAAACGATCCGGCGGGCGATGCGCATCCACGCCGACCATCAGGATCTCTGGACGGACTTGCAAAGGCGTGGCATGGAGACCGACTTCTCGTGGGCCCAGGCAGCGCGCCGCTACGTCGATGTCTACGGCGAGGCGATCGGAACAGCCGGGTAGCCGACCCCGGGCACTACCGTTCACCCCATGACGCAGAGAGGTGCCCTCGCCATCGTCACCGTCGCCGCGACGGTGTTGTCCGCCTGCTCGGGGCTTTCTTCGACCTCGACGAGTCCGACGACGTCACCGGTCACGCCGGATACGACCGCCGGCCCGCCGACCACCGGGCCAGACGCCCCGACGACCACCCAGACGACACAACCCGGCGACGATGAGCGGATCAGACCCGAATACGGAACCCTGGTCGTTCTCGATCACGCCATCGTGGTCCAACCGACTGGTGGCGACGCCTTTCGTATCCTGGGTGATATCGACACGCCCCTCGCCACCGCCTTCGACGACTACAACGGGGGCATCATCTTTCAATATACGAAGGGCCTCGACGGACCGGCCCGGCCGATCCTTCATCTGCCGCCCGGGGGGGCCACTGCGATCGAACTGATCACACCCGACCGGGGCGAGACGTTGACTCTCGAGGACGTCACCGTGCTCGACGACCGCATCCACGTCGTCTACACGGCCCGGGCGATCGGCCGTCCGACTGGCGGGCGGCTACTCGCTGCCGACGTGCGTGGGGGCTCTGCGGTTGAGCTGTACTCAGGCAACGACCTCATCGGCGGATCCGTGTTCGCGGATCTCGTCGCCCTCGAACTGAACGTAGGGCCGACCTGCGGCAAGATCCAGGTCCTGAAAGACGAGGTCTCCGTGTTCGAGATCGATTGCGAGGACCGGGTCGGACCCCGTGGCACCGCGATCGGAGAAAGCGGCGAGGTGCTCGCGACGATCGTCGATGGGACGATCCGCGGTTTCGACACCGGGTCGGGCGCCGCGGCCGGTGGGTGGGTGCCTCCGGCGTCCAACGAATTGTTCGACATCGAGGTCACCACGGTCGCGGTCCGCGACAACGCCTCGACGTACCGACTCGAAACATCCGATGGTGTGTCCGTGCGCTACGAGATGGATGGGCCGGTGCGTTTCGTCTCGTTCCTCCGATCGCCTCCGGCGGTTCTCGGCGGGCCGCGCCTCGGTGGCGTCGTCGGACCTGCCGTCTCGTGCTCGGCGGGTGGCATGGCCACCCGACCCACAGATCAGCAACTCCCCGACCCGGTACAAGCCACTCGCAACGCGATCATCGAAGAGGCGACGTCTTGCGACTTCCGGGGCCTCGCCGCCCTGACCCCAACGGATTTCGAATTTGGCGCCGACGGGACCGGCAACCCGCGCCGCCACTGGCTTGCGTCCGAACAGGACTTTGGTGATGACCTGGCGGTGATCGTCACGGTCCTCTCACTTCCCTCCACAACCATCCCCGGGCCAGACGGAACGCAACTCTACGTCTGGCCGTCCGCCGCGACGAGCAATCCGACAGAAGCCGACTGGGAGGCCGTGGCCGCGATCTACAACGAGGAAGAGGTAGCTGCGATGCGCCGCAACGGCGGATACTCGGGATTACGCATCGGCATTCTCGAGGACGGCCGCTGGATCTTCGCCACGACGAACGGCTGACGGATGCCGGAATCGCCAACCCGATTTGCCGACTTCTACCGGGAGTCGTGGTCGAGGCTCTACGAGGACCTCTCCATCGTCGGTCGCTCCCCGGAGGCCGGCAGACGGGCCGCGGAGCTGACCATGGCCGACGCAGCGAGGCGCTGGAGCCGGATTCGGGCCGACGACCCGATGGCTTGGGCATACCGGACAGGTGCCACACGCATCGAACCAGCCGGCGACGAGTGGGCGCCGTCGGTTCCCGACGCATCCGTTGCAGAACGCCTGAATCTTCTTCCGCCGGACGACCTTGCGGTCCTCGTTCCAACGGTACGCCACGATCTCGAGCCGTCCACGGTGGCCCGGATGCTCGACACGACCGTGGAGGCCATCAATCAGGTTCTCGCCCGGGCACAGGCCCACTTCGGTGCCCCCGACATCGCCGGCCTGAAGAACACCCTGATCTGGCATTTCGACGCCGAAGTCCGCTCGCTGCCGGCGGCACCGGGCAATGTGGAATTCGTCATGCAGCGGGGTCGCGGAATGGGTTGGCGTCGGAATGCCATGATCGCCGGCGTCGGGTTGGTTGCCCTCGTCGGCGTGCTCGTGATCCTGTCGGCCACCCGGCGGACCATCGTCAGACCCGACCTCATTCAGCTCCTCCCGAACGGGGTCGTCCAGGTCGATGCCGATGGCGCAGAGACCCGTGTCCTCGAAGAGTCCGTTGCGGTGGCCAAGATCAACGAGACCGGCGCCATCCTCTACCAGTACGACGGGCGCGCCGGATTTCCGGCGGCAAGCATCTGGTATCGGCCCGCGCCAGGAGCGCGCTCCACGCAGGTGTATCCGCTCACCGGCGGCATCGTCGGCTGGGTCGATCCGGATACCGATCCGAACTCCGACGTATGGCGGGCGGTGATCATCACCTCGACGACGGATAACGCAGGGGGCGTGTCCTCGACCTCATTCGAACTGGCGCTGCTCGAACCCCAGACGAGAGCAGTTGAGGTCATCGCATCCGTCGGATCTTTCGACGAGACAGGAGGCGAAGTCGTGGGCGGGTTCCGGCCGCTGGCCGTCGCCTACGGCGGAGGCCGCATCCTGGTCTGGACTGTCGACGCGGCACTTGCCGATTCGCTTCCCAACGTCGAAGCGGCCGACTGCGGCCACCTCGAACTCTTCGACTTGTCGGGAACCTTCATCGTCTCTGACCTTCCCGAGTTCTCATGCGACGCCGACGGCATAACGATGTCGGCGCCGGCCCTCAGCCCGGACGGAACCTCCCTGGCATGGATCGAAGCGGAGGGTTTGGTCGACCCTGAGGTGCCGCCCCGGGAAGGATGGCTGTCGTCGGTTGCGCTGAGGCTGGGTACGTTCGATCTCGCAACGGGTCGAACCGGTTCGATCGACTTGAGAAGCTTCTCGCGTCCCACCTGGTGGACGCAATACACTTTGTTCTCCGAATCGACGCCCACGCTGTCCGTGGACATTGCGGGTTCGACATCCATCGTTTCGGTGGGGATCTACGACCCGGCCATCGATGCCTCGACATACTCCGTCTTTCTCATCGACACGATCGGCGGAAGGATCGAAACGTCGATCGGCGAGGGTCTGGTCACGTTCGGGCGGTGAATCTCCCCTACGATCGGGGCGATGCAGGAAGCGCAGCTCCTCGAGGCCTATGAATGGATGGTGCTCACCCGTTCGTTTGACGATGCCATGGTGGCGATGTGGAAACAGGGCCAGGGAGTCGGAGGCACGTTCAGCCAGCGCGGGCATGAGGCAATCTCGGTCGGTGTGGGGTTGGCGCTAGGCGAAGAGGACGTCGTGGCACCGATGCACAGGGACTTGGGGACGTACCTGGTTCGAGGCATGACCCCGGCGAGGATCTTCGGCAATCTGCTCGGCAAAATCACCGGCCCGAGTCGGGGCCGTGACGCCAACTTGCACGGCCTCGGTGACCTCAATCTGGGCATCATCGGGTTCATCTCCCACATCCCTCAAGCCTTGCCGACCACGCTCGGGGCGGCCATGGCCTTTCGATACCGGAACGAGCCCAGAGTGGCCCTGACATTCGTCGGTGACGGAGGGACGTCATCGGGCGGATTCCATGAAACGGTCAACATGGCCGCCGTCTACGGCGCTCCTTTTGTGCTCGTCGTCGAAAACAACCAGTACGCCTATTCGACCCCGCTCGATCAGCAGATGAAACATCCCGACATCGCCGGTCGCATGGCCGGCTACGGAGTGCCCGGTGTCACGGTGGACGGCAACGACGTCGAAGCCGTGTTCGAGGCGGCGGTCGAGGCCGTCGATCGGGCGAGGCGCGGAGACGGGCCGACCGTGATCGAAGCCATCACGATGCGGATGCTCGGCCATGCCATCCACGATGGTGCCGAGTACGTCCCGAAAGACCTGCTGGCTGCCTGGGAAGAACGCGATCCGGTCCGTGCAACTCGGACCCGACTGGTCGAATTGGGTATCGACGAATCGGTGCTGATCGCCCTGGAGGAGAAGGCGCTGGCCGTGATCGCCGGCGCAGCGGCGGAGGCCAAGGCTGCCCCTCTGCCTGACCCGGCGACAGTCACCGACGGGGTCTACGCGTGAGCGACAACTTCGGTTCTTCCGACGCCGCCGCCTCCGTCGACCGCAACCTCACCTACTTGGAGGCCATCACGGAGGCCATCACTCAGGCCATGGTCGACGACGACTCCGTGCTCGTACTCGGCGAAGATGTCGGCGGCGACTTCGGTGGAGCGTTCAAAGCTACGAAAGGTCTGGCCGCCCGCTTCGGTGATGCACGCGTGATGAACACTCCTCTCGCCGAGTTGTCGTTCACCGGGATGGCCACCGGAATGGCTCTCATGGGGCTGCGCCCCATCGTGGAGATGCAGTTCGCCGACTTCATCACTTCTGCGTTCGACTCCATCGTCCAATTCGCAGCCACGACGCACTACCGGTGGGGCGGAAAGGTGCCGTGGGTGATGCGCGCTCCATCAGACGGCGGCATCCGCTCCGGTCCGTATCACAGCCAGAACCCCGAGGCCTGGTTCGTCCACACTCCTGGCCTGAAAGTGGTGGCCCCGGCAACACCTGCCGACGCCAAAGGGCTTCTCCTCGCCGCAGTGGCCGACGACAACCCTGTCATCTTCTTCGAAGCCAAACCCTTATACCGGTCACTACGAGGTCTGGTCCCGGAAGGTCACTACACCGTTGAGATGGGCAAGGCGGCGGTCGCACGCCCGGGCACCGACCTGAGCATCATCACCTACGGCACCCAGGTCCACACCTCGCTCGAAGCCGCCCAACGGATGGCCGGCGACGGCTTGTCCGTAGAGGTCGTCGATCTCCGGTCGTTGAAACCTCTCGACACGGAGACAATCCTCGACTCGGCGACCCGCACCGGCCGTGTCCTCGTGGTCCACGCCGCCAACCGGATGGCGGGGGTGGGCGCCGAAATCGCAGCTCTTGTCGCACAGGAGGCCTTCGAGTGGCTCGACGCCCCGGTCCGGCGCATCGGTGGCCTGGACACCCCGGTGCCGTTCAGTCCGCCGCTCGAAGACGCCTACCGGCCCAACGCAGATGTGATCGAGGCGGCCGCCCGCAAACTCGTCGCCTACTAGGCGATCAACCCGCCGGAGGACGTCGAGCGCATCACCTCGACTACGACGTCAGGAAGGTTTTCAGGTGTCCGAAAGCAACCGGCAGGTTGGCGAGATCGACCGACTCTGCGACTTGATGGGCGAATGCCACTTCACCGGGCCCGTAGTTGACGGCGGGAATGCCGTACTCGGCCAGGCGGGCGACATCCGTCCAACCCTGCTTGGGGGCCTGCTCGGCACCAGTGACCCCTGCCAAACGATCCATGTGCGGGTTGTTCATCGGCACCGGGGCGGCCGGGGCGCGGTCCACGAACTCGAGGCTGTCCGCATCCGCAGCGAACTCCCGGAACCGGGCCTCCGCCTCGTCGAGGGTGAGAGTGGGGGGAAAGCGGTAGCTGACATTGACGTTGAACTCGGCCGGGACGACATTGCGGGCCAGACCCCCGCGGGCGAGAGTCACGGTCATGACCTCGAGGAACTCCAGACCGCCCTGGGTGACCGGTTGGGGTTCCCGTTGAGCGAACCTGGTCAGCAAAGGAGCAGCTTTCGTGATGGCGTTCTCGCCGAGCCATGGCCGGGCACTATGCGCCGACTTCCCGACGAATCCGACGGTGATGTTCATGGCTCCGTTACATCCGAGTTCCAGACGCAGATCGGTCGGTTCAAGCACCACGCCGAATTCGGCGCCGGTGAGCCAGGGCACGGCTTCGAGAATAGTCCGCAGTTGGTTCTCCTCGACAGGACCTTCCTCCCGGTCGTAGAACACCCCGACGACGTCATACGGTCCGTCGATGACGTCCACGTCCTCGAGGAGGTGCAACATGACGGCCACCCCCGACTTCATGTCCGAAGCGCCGAGACCGACCAGGCGGCCGGCCTCGACGAAGGCGGCCGGTTGGCCCTGGTGGGGCACGGTGTCGATGTGCCCGACCAACAACACCAGCGGGCGACCTTGGCGCCTCCCGACCACCAGGCCGTTCCCGATCCGGATCATCTCGTCCTGCGCGTACGAAGCGGACAAGCGTCCGTGGATCTCGGAGCAGATCTCCTCTTCGCGGCCGATGACCGACGGGATGTCGACCAGCCAGCGCAAGGTCTCTGCGAGATCGACCGTCATACGTTCACACCGAATGTGCGCAGCGCATCGTTGAGGCTGACTTTCTGGTCGGTTGCGGCAGAGCGATACCCGATGATGTAGGCGCATTGCAGATAGGCGGTCCCGCCGGGGAACTCACGGGGCCGGGTGCCCTGCACGACGATCGCCCTGGCCGGGACCTCGCCGCGATACTCGGTCCGCTCCTCGGTCGTCATGTCATAGATCGGGATCGAGGCGGTGAGAGTCGTATTGGCGCCGAGGATGGCTCCCTCGCCGATGAGAGCTCCTTCGGTGACGATGCACCGGGAGCCGATGAAGGCGTCATCTTCGATGATGACCGGCCGGGCGTTGGGGGGCTCGAGAACCCCACCGATCCCCACACCTCCCGCCAGATGCACGTTCCGACCGATCTGTGCGCATGATCCTACGGTCGCCCACGTGTCGACCATGGTCCCGGATCCGACCCGGGCACCGATATTCACGTAGCCCGGCATGACGACGACCCCGGGCTCGCAGAAAGCCCCGTAGCGGACGGTGCCGGGCGGCACGACTCTGACGCCCTGGGCAACCAGATCGGTCTTCGTCGGGATCTTGTCGTAGTAGACGAACGGCCCGGCCTGCATCGGAACCAGTTCCGTCATACGGAAGTACAGCAAGATGGCTTCTTTGACCCAGTCGTTGACGAACCATCCGTCCGGGCCCTTCTCGGCGACCCGCAGCTCACCTCGGTCGAGGCCGGCGATGGTCCGTTCGACCGCGTCATGGGCCTCGCCGAGTTGCTGAAGGTCGGCATACGCTGCTTCGATTAGTTCCCGGTCAGACACGACTGCACCACCTTGACTGCTGCTTTGCATTCTTCGAGCGTCGGCACGAGTGCCAATCGTAGGTAGCCCTCGCCTCCGGCACCGAACGCCCGGCCCGGAGACACGACCACGTTGGCTTCGAGCAGGCGTTCCGTGATCGCGACATCATCACCCACCCGCACCCAGAGGTATAGGCCGGCCCGGGAGGCAACCGCCTCGTAGCCGAGATCTTCGAACGCTTGCTTGAGGACTGCTCGCTTGGCCGCAAAAATCTCGCGACGCGGCGCAACGTGCGTGTCGTCAGCCCAGGCGGCCTCGGCGGCCAACTGGACGAACTCGGGAGAGGCCGTCCCCGTCGATGAGCGGAGCGCTTTGAGTGCCTCGATCGCCGTGGCGTCTCCAACGATGGCGGCGGCTCGATATCCGGTCATCCCGGACCGTTTCGAGAGGCTCAGGAACGACAGCACCCCTGCCAGCCGATCGTCGGCAACCTGTAGCGTCGAAGCGGGCGGAGCACCTTCGTAGAGATCGACATAACACTCATCTGCACAAAGAAGTACGTCGTGGGCGCGGGCCGTTTCATAGAAATCGGACAGATCTTCGAAGCTCATCACCGAACCGGTCGGATTATGGGGATTGTTGATCCACACCATCGATGCGTCCGACCACACCTCAGCGGGCACCATGGCGGAGCGGAACACGAAGTCATCCTCGAGCACGACGGAGTGGACCCGGGCTCCCGCCAGGAGCGCGCCGCGCTCATAGATCGGGTACCCGGGCGTCGCCTGGATCACTACATCGCCCGCCGAGGCGTCGACAAAAGCCAGGGGCGTCGAGAAGATCGCCTCCTTCGACCCGGCGGTTGGGATGACCTGCGTGTCCGGATCCACGACAACACCAAACCGACGCAGGACATAGTCCGCAATGGCCTGTCGGGTGGAGGCAAGGCCCGCCGTGGTGGGGTACTGGGAGACCTCTGGGATCGCCGCCCGAAGCGCATCGGGTATGAAGCCGGGCGTCGGCTCGCGCGGGTCACCGATGGAAAAATCCAGGAGGGGTGCACCCGCCGCTCGTAGCGCCCGGGCCTTGTCCTGAAGCCGGGCCATCGGGTACGCACCGAGCGAGGCCAGAATCGGATTGATACGCATCGGCGCAACGGTAGTCGCGGCTCAGATTGAGGTAACCCGGAGGCGAC
>Ga0224512_10001905_pt1 | contig 19575 bp, 13 predicted proteins | sample SF_May12_sed_USG_4_FD_169103 | JGI IMG/M metagenome (GOLD analysis project Ga0224512, IMG submission 169103) | Sediment microbial communities from San Francisco Bay, California, United States - SF_May12_sed_USGS_13 | ecosystem: Environmental > Aquatic > Marine > Sediment | place: USA... | reverse complement strand
TCGTTCTCGGTGCGGTCTCAATCGTCGCGTCGATTATTGGCACGTTCTTCGTCAAGACGTCGCAGGGCGGCAAAATTATGGGCGCGCTTTACCGTGGCATGATCGTCGCGGGCGTCCTCGCGGGCATAGCGTTTTACTTCATCACCGATATGATGCTGGGCCACAGCGGTGCCGCGAGCGGTATCTTTTATTCATCGTTAATCGGTCTCGGCCTGACCGCCGCGATGGTTGTGATTACCGAGTACTACACGGGAACCGAGTTCAAACCCGTCAAGACGATAGCAGAAGCCTCTCTTACCGGTGACGCGACCAACATCATTGCGGGTCTCGGCATTTCGATGAAAGCGACCACATTGCCCGTACTCGCAGTCTGCCTGAGCATCTGGGGTGCGTTTCAGCTGGCGCCAGACGGTGACAATCTCGCAGGCCTGTACAACATTGCGATCGCCGCGACCGCAATGTTGTCGATGACCGGTGTGGTCGTTGCGCTGGACGCGTTTGGACCAATAACGGACAACGCTGGAGGCATCGCCGAAATGTCGGAGCTACCGCCCGAAGTTCGCAAAATCACGGACCAACTCGACGCAGTCGGCAACACGACAAAGGCTGTGACGAAGGGTTATGCGATCGGCTCAGCCGGCCTTGCGGCCCTCGTTTTGTTTGCCGACTACACGAACGCGCTGTCGCTGGAGGGTATCGACGCGGTATTCCAGCTCGATGATCATCTCGTCATCATCGGTCTGTTCATTGGCGGTCTCGTGCCGTACTTGTTCGGTTCGATGGCGATGGAAGCTGTCGGCCGCGCGGCGGGATCCGTCGTCAACGAAGTGCGCCGCCAGTTTCGGGAAATAGAAGGCATTATGGAAGGCACCGGCAAGCCCGATTACAGCCGCGCAGTTGATCTGCTGACAAAAGCTGCAATCAAAGAGATGGTTATTCCCTCACTGCTGCCGATTCTCGTGCCTCTGGCCGTTGGCCTGCTGCTGGGGCCGAAAGCGCTTGGTGGTTTGCTGCTGGGAACAATCATCACCGGCCTGTTCGTCGCGATTTCGATGACAGCAGGTGGCGGTGCCTGGGACAACGCCAAGAAATACATCGAAGATGGCAACTTCGGTGGCAAGGGATCCGACGCACATAAAGCTGCGATCACGGGTGACACCGTGGGCGATCCGTACAAGGATACGGCCGGACCAGCGATCAACCCGTTGATCAAGATCATCAACATCGTCGCGCTGTTAATGGTTCCATTGCTCTGAAGATAACAAAGCGCGGACGTGACGCGAGCCATCTTCAGGTCTCGATCCCGCTTGACGGGAGCTCGCTCCGCTGCGCTTACTTCTGATGACACGCCTCCGGCCCACGACCTTCGTGGTCCCTGGGCAGGCGCCAACGCTACGGATTTATTATTCGGAAAGTGCCAGTCGGACTGCTGCCGAGTAAGGCAGGCGACTCGATGAAATGACCTTGCACAAAATCGACGCCGCTATTACGCAGCCAATCGAAGTCTGCCTGATGCTCAACCTGTTCGGCAATGATACGAAATTGCATGGTGCGGGCGAGTTTGATCATTGCCGCGACCATTTCCTGATTCACCTCGTCTGACTGGAGGTTTTGCGTGTACGTCCCATCGATCTTGAGGTAATCGATCGGCAGGTGCTTGAGGCTCGAGAATGAACCAAGACCGCTGCCAAAATCATCGAGGGAAAACTCGCAGCCGATGCCATGCAGGACTTCAATAAAGCGCTGCGCATACTGGACGTTTGACAGAATCGCTGACTCTGTGACTTCGAAGCAGATAGAGGACGGCGCAACGCCGGTGCGATCAAGCGCTTCGACGACAAAGCCAAGAAAGGCCTCGTCGCCCAGTGTCTGGCCCGACAGGTTCAGCGCACAGCTGCGGCCACTCGTAATCTTGATCTCTCCACCCGAAATCGCCGCGAGCGCAGCCTTGACGACCCAGCGATCAATCTGCGGCATCAGTTGATACCGTTCTGCTGGACGAAGAAATTTGGCCGTATTAGCCGTGCGTCCCCGGCCATCCGGAAGCCGGATCAATACCTCTACCGCGGGGCCGGACTCGACACCGCCGCTCATCGCAATTATTGGCTGTATTGCGAGTTCAAACTGATCTTCATGCAGCGCAGTTTGCAGCTTACGCAGCCACTGGATATCACCGCGCTCTCTGGCAATGGCCTCATCGCGCGCGGAATAGACGTGCACTTTGCCCCTGCCCTGCTGCTTCGCGACGTAGCATGCGGAATCTGCAGCGCTCATTACATCCTGCAACGATCCACTGACGTGGCTGATTTCCACCAGGCCAATAGAAATCCCGATGTTGAAGATCTTGTCTTTCCAGACGAAGCGATAATCTGCGACCGCGTTACAAATGTCCGTCGCTAACTGCCGCGCCTTATCAATCGGGCAGCCCATCAACAGTGCGCCAAACTCATCTCCCCCGAGCCGGCCCACAAAGTCTGAGTCGCGCACCTGCTCTCTAATCAGGCTCGCGACTTCGCGAAGCATGTTGTCCCCGGCCATGTGACCGCAGCTGTCATTGACGGCCTTGAAGCGATCGAGATCCATGTAGAACAACATGTGAACCGCTTCTTCCGCATGGGCCGCATCCATCGCTTCGTCGAGGTGGCGTTCGAACTCGCGCCGGTTGATCAAGCCGGTCAATGCATCGTGAGTAGCCTGATAGCTCATCTGGCGTGTCAAGCCACGAAGCTCACCGACATCGTGAAACACGACCACGGTTCCCGAAATACTGCTGCCCGGCCCCCGAATCGGGGAAGCAGTGATTTCAACAGAATGCTCCTGCTCGCCGTCCGAGGTGACCATGACGGCATGCCGGCCCATATTCACCCGTCGCCGCATGGTCAGGCAGCGATCAACGGGATCACCGAGAGGTCGCCGGTCCGCGTCGTCGACAAGCGTAAACAGCTCGCCGATGCGGTGGCCTATCGCATCATCGCGGCTCGCTCCGATCAAGGACTCCGCCGCGAGATTCATGTAGTCGACACGACCCTCGTTGTCGGTCGTTATAACGCCTTCGGCAATTGATTCCAGCGTGTATTGCGCCTGACGCTTGCTGCGACTCAACGACACTTCGAGGCTTTTTCGGTAACTGACGTCTCTGGCCACAGTGAGGATCGCCGGGCGGCCATGAAACTCAATGGTCGAACTTTGCGTTTCGACCCAAAGACCGGACTCGTTGCCACTGATTAACTGTATTTCCAGGCGTTGTGGCACTTTTTCGCCTGCGAGATGTTTGGCCATCGTGTTGCGAAACAGTGCCCTGTAGGCCGGTTTCACAAGATCTGCGACTTCGCGCCCGACCAACTGTGCGGAATCAAGCCCAATCAAACCGGCTGCTGACTCGTTGGCCAGCAGTATCTTTTCGTCATGGACAATCACGATTTCCGGCAGGGTCTTGGCAAAATCTGTAAACAGCCTGTCGCGACTCTGAATCTTCTCGTCGCGTTCGCCAAGTGCGTCGAACAGGCGATTGATGGTGCTCGCAAGTTGCGCTGCGTCAGGATCCCGGGGAACTATCAGCCGGCGACCCACCGATGCGTCTTTCGATGCGTCCAGCATCTGCCGATTCAGTGTCGCCATGCGGCGCGCGGCGCGCCTGTTGCCGAGCCATAGAATGATGCCGGCAAGGACCGACAGAAGCAGCAGGCCTGAAAGAGCGATGATGATGGCGAAGGGCGGCATTCAGACCCCAATATCGGCCGTCGGGTGCCTGCCCGCAAGCGCCACGCATTGCCAATTAGTCGAATGCCGTAGGAATATCATTTGTTATTATTAGCGGCTCGATATCTATCTCCATCGCCGTAGATTTGAGGGTTCAGAGAAGCTCAAAACCAAAGCTCCGTAAGCATATCCCAGCAGCCAGGGCACACCGAGGCGATTCACCATAATTCGGCAACCGTCGTCGCCTGGCTCCCGCAACGACCGCAAAACGGCGCACAAACGAATGAGTTTTCGCTTTTGATTCAACAAGTAAGGATTGCATGACGATGAATACCGATTTTGCGCGCCAGCAGATGGTCGAGCAACAGGTCCGCGCGTGGGACGTACTCGACGCAGACACTCTGAATGTGCTCAAAGAGGTTCCGCGGGAGCAGTTTGTGCCGGCTGGCTTCGAGGACCTCGCGTTTGCCGATACCGAAATTCCGATCGGTCATGGTCAGGCGATGATGACGCCGACGCTGGAGGGACGTGTTCTGCAGGCGCTTGAACCCGACTCCGCGGCTAGCGTGCTGGAAATTGGCACGGGCAGCGGTTTCCTCGCCGCTTGTCTTGCCCGCCTGGCCAGCAGGGTGACCAGCGTCGACATTCATCAGGATTTCCTCAAGACTGCCGCTGTGAATCTTGCGGACTCGGGCATCAACAACGTTGAGTTGGTGAAAATGGACGCGACACAACAACTGCCCGAGGAACAGTTCGATGCCATTGCGGTTACCGGCTCGATACAGAATTTCGATCCGCGGTTCGTTATGGCGCTCAAACCGGAAGGCCGTCTGTTCGTTGTCGTTGGAGAAGCCCCGGTCATGGAGGCTCGATTGGTACGCCGCACGAGTGAAAGCGAATGGCAGACGACGACGCTGTTCGAGACCCGGTTGAGGCCACTCGTTAATGGCAGCATGCCACCACAATTTTTGTTTTGAGACGAAACCACTTAAGGTGTTGTTGTGTCGAATAAATATGGGTTAGCCTTGACTGATTTAGTGATATAGTTGACCATAACACTTTAAGCTCGCGCGAGGCCGCCCAACTTGCGGAATGCAAAACAATGAAAAAAGCATTTAGTTTCAATACCTTCCTACTCATTTTTGGGGTGCTCGCGGTACCGGTTTCGAGCCAGGCCGCGTCATTGCTTGAGATCTATCAGCAGGCCCTGCAAAGCGACCCGAGAATTCACGAGGCCGAGGCGCGCAGGTTGGCCGCGCTCGAGGCCGAACCGCAGGCACGAGGCGTGCTGTTGCCACAGATCGATTTCAGTGGCAATTGGACATCAGGGGACGACGACGGCGTGAGTACGCAACCGCAGTTTGTGCCGCGCGATCCTAACGATCCGAATTCGGAACTGGTACTTACGACGATCCCCTTCAACAGAGTGACAAGGGACGACACGACGACCTGGCAGTTTCAGCTTCGGCAGACTCTGTTTCGCTGGGACCAGATCGTCGGTCTTCGTCGCGCTGACAAGCTCGTCGCCAAAGCCGAGGCGGACCGCGAGGCCGCACAACAAGACCTCGTCGTTCGTGTCGCACAGACTTACTTCGACGTGCTCGCCGCGGAGGACCGCCTGACGTCTACGCATGCGAACCGCCAAGCGATTGCACGTCAGCTGGAACAGGCGAAACAGCGCTTCGAAGTTGGCCTGATTGCGATTACCGACGTGCAGGAATCTCAGGCAGCTTATGACCAGGCTGTTGCCGACGAAATTCAGGCCAAGAGAGACCTTGCAACGCGCCGCGAGTTCTTGCGCGAAATCACGGGCGAATACGTTAGCGCGCTGTCGGCGCCGGGCGACGAATTCCCGATGCGCACGCCCAATCCTTCCAGCGAGAAAGACTGGGTGGATCTGGCGCTGAGCCAGAACCTGCTGCTGGTATCGAGCCGACTCGATGAGAAGCTTGCGCGGGACGACATTTCATTTCGCCGTAACGGCCACTACCCGACAATCGACTTGGTCGCAACGACGAGTGACTATGATTCGGATTCTGATTTGCTCATTCCCGATCCCAATGACTTGACCGGCATAAGCGAGATTTTTGCGCCCACCGATACCACTAACAGACGCGACAGCATCTCCATTCAATTCAGCGTACCGCTGTTTTCCGGGGGCACAACGTCGTCACGAGTTCGCGAGGCTGTATATCTGCACCGCGCAGCTCTTGAACAACTCCAGCGCGTAACCCGCGAGACCGAGCGACAGACACGCGATGCGTATCTTGGCGTTCTGTCGGAAAAGAGTCGTGTAGAGGCTCTGCAGCAGGCAGTCAAATCCAGCCGCACGGCGCTAGAAGCCACACAAGCCGGATTCGAGGTAGGCACCCGCACCATCGTGGACGTACTGGACTCGCAGTTCGCACTGTACCGATCGATTACGCTCTTTTACCAGGCCCGATACGATTACCTGATGAACGTGCTGCGACTCAAGCAGGCCGCCGGTACTTTGCAGATTCAGGATCTCGAAGAAATCGATCAGTGGCTCAAGGAACGTAAGACTCCTGAGCAAGTATTCGCCGAGGAAGCGGCAACTTCTTCTAGCTAGCCCTTCGACCGCTTCAGGTTTTCTTTGTCGATCAGCGGATCGAGCAACCCGAGTAACTGGCTCAAGGCACCACGGTTACGCTCCACGATTTCCTGGCCTTTCTTGCCCCGTTTGGCGGCCTTCCCCGCGTCGGCGAGCAACTCATCAACGGCCGCGGCCAGTTCCGGCGGGTCACTAACGATGTGACAGGCACCCAGCTCGACGAACATGTCAGCAATATCCTGCGCGTTGTACACGTAGGGTCCGCTTATCACCGGCAGGCCAAGTGCCGCCGGTTCGAGCAAATTATGACCACCGACCGGCACGAGACTGCCGCCAACGAACGCGATGTCGCTCGCGGCATAAAATAGCGGTAGCTCGCCCATCGTGTCGCCCACGAAGACTTGCGTCGCCGCGTCGCAGTCGTGCTGCTCGGTCCTCGCAACAATGCGGAACCGTGATTTCCTGGCCAGGTCCTTGACGGTGGCAAAGCGCTCCGGATGGCGCGGCACCAATACGAGAAGAAGGTCTGGATATGTCTGCAGCAACAGTCGGTGCGCGGCGAGAACCTGCTGCTCCTCCTGGTCATGAGTGCTCGCGGCGACCCAGACCGGACGCTCGCCAAATATCTTCTGCCGAAGCTCTTTGCCGTCCTGTGTCAGTTCCGGTGGCAATTCAATGTCGAATTTGATATTCCCGGTGACCCGTGTACGTGCCGGACTGGCGCCGAGCATCCGAAAACGCTCCGCATCGGCCTCGCTTTGTGCGGCGATGATGATTCCGTGCGAGAGAGTCTCACGAAACAGCGGCAGGAATCGGCGGTAACTGGTGACGGAGCGTGGCGAAATCCTCGCACTGACCAGAACCAACGGAATGTCGCGTGTGCCGCAGCCCTTATACAGATTCGGCCATATCTCAGTTTCCATGATTAGCGCCAGTTCCGGATTGACGGAGGCAAAGAAACGGTCCACGGCGATCGGCATTTCGAGCGGAATATAGCAGTGGCTGACGGTGTCGCCGAACGTTGCCTGTACCCGCTCAGCACCCGTGGGCGTCCCGGTGGAAATCAAAATGCGGTGGCCAGGAAAGCGCTCTTCTATCGAACGAATCAGCGGAATCGACGCCTGCACCTCGCCAACCGAAACAGCATGAATCCAGATAGACCTATCGAGCTTCGGATAGCCGATCCCGAATCGCTGTCCGATCCGGTCCTTGTAGCGGCTGTTGATAATGCTGCGAATCAGCCAATACGCCGCGACTGGAATCTGTAGCAGGTAAACCAGCAAATTGTATAGGAGGCGCACTGCTCAAGAGCCTTGTCTCACACTCGCCTTTGACTCTTGATTCGGGGGGTAGGCTGCTATCCGCACTTGGAGTCGCCGCACGACAGGCACGTCAGACAACCATCCATCATTATCACTGCGGTCGTATTACACTTGCTGCACAGCTGGGCACCATCCGGATAATCGTTCTCAGAAAACGCGTCCTGTTGTTTCCTCGCTTCTTCAAATTCTGCTCGTTTTTCCGCGATCATCTGCTTCTGGCCTTCATCAAGCGCGGGCTCGACAAGCAGGCCAATCGCAATGAGATGCTTCTCGACAATGTAGCCAAGCTCCGCAATGATCGACGGCATGAACTTGCCACCAGGCTGCCAATAGCCGCCGCGCGGATCAAATACCGCTTTCAACTCGTCGACGAGGAACGCAACGTCACCGCCCTTGCGGAATACGGCGGAGATAATGCGCGTCAGCGCGACAATCCACTGATAGTGGTCCAGGTTTTTCGAATTGATGAAGATCTCGAACGGTCGGCGTTTTTCGTGCTCGGTACCCTGATTTAGCACGATATCGTTAATGGTCACATACATCGCGTGATCGGAGATTGGCGTTTTCACCTTGTAGGTCGAACCGATCAGAACTTCCGGCCGCTCCAGTTTCTCGTGCATACGGATGACTTCAGCACGATTTCCACCACCGCCTTCACGCCTGAACTCCGGCCGCGTTGTCTTTTCTTCAGCTTCGGACCGCCCTACGTCGTAACCCACAATTTTCTTGTCTATCTTGATCATGTCTGTGCTCAAAATTTCCCGTAGTAACCTTCTTTCAGAGCATCGAACAAATTGGCGGCCGTATGCACCTCGCCGTCGTATTCGATCTCTTCATCACCCTTGAGCTCTACCGTTGAGCCGTCTTCGAGCTCAAACTTATAGACCGTGTTCTTCAGGTCTTTCTCTTTGACGAGAACGCCCTGGAACGCCTCCGGATTGAAGCGGAACGTCGTGCAGCCTTTTAGCCCCTGCTCGTAGGCGTACAAATAGATACCCTTGAATTCCTCGTACGGATAGTCCGTTGGCACGTTCGCCGTCTTCGATATCGACGAGTCAACCCACTTTTGCGCCGCCGCCTGAATATCGACATGCGCTTTCGGCGATACATCCTCTGCCGTAATGAAATAGTCAGGCAGGCTGTTACCAACCATTTCGTCTCCGCCAGCGTTTGGCATCGCCTCCTTGTCGACCAATTCGCGATACGCCAGCAGCTCGAAGGAATATACGTCCACCTTTTCCTTGGTCTTCTTGCCCTGCCGAATCACATTGCGGAAGTAATGATGCGCAAAACTTGGCTCAATTCCGTTGCTGGCATTGTTTGCTAGCGACAGCGAAATCGTGCCTGTTGGCGCAATAGAGCTGTGGTGCGTAAACCGCGCGCCGGTTTCGGCCAGCTTTTCGACAAGCTTGGGCGCCTCGCAAGCCACTCTCTGCATGTAGCGGCTGTAGCGCGCATGCAGGATGCGGCCAGGCACCTTGTCGCCAACCTGATAGCCGTCCGCCTTCATCTCGGGGCGTTTCCTCAGCATTTGCTCGGTGACCTCGAACTGCTCGGTCATGATCGGCGCCGGACCCTTCTCCCTGGCAAGTTCCAGTGCTTCTTCCCAGCCGGCAAGAGCCAATTGTCGAGCCACCTCTTCGGTGAACGCGACGGCCTTGGCGTCGCCGTACTTCATGCGCATCATCGTAATCGTCGACCCGAGGCCCAGAAAGCCCATGCCATGGCGCCGTTTTCTTTGAATCTCGTTGCGCTGCTGCGGCAGCGGTAGGCCATTGATTTCGACAACGTTGTCGAGCATACGTGTGAATATCTTCACGACCTTGCGGAACGCGTCCCAGTCGAAACATGCCTTGTCCGTAAACGGGTCAACCACGAAGCGCGTCAGATTGACCGAACCCAGGAGGCATGATCCGTAGGGCGGCAGCGGCTGCTCGCCGCATGGGTTGGTCGCACGAATGTTCTCGTCGAACCAGTTGTTGTTCATCTCGTTGACCTTATCGATCAACACAAACCCTGGCTCTGCGAAATCGTAGGTCGAGGCCATGATCAGATCCCATACACGCCGAGCTGGAAGCACTTTGTATATCTTGCAGCCGACCAGTCCCTCTGCGTTGGTGACGTAATTGCCCGGCTCCGGCCACTCGCGCCAAACGAACTGGCTCGTATCGTTGAGATCGAGTTCCTCCTCATCGACCTCCTTTTGCGAGACTGGAAATGCGAGACTCCAGTCATCTTCGTTAATCACGGCTTGCATGAATTCGTCTGTGACCAGCAGGGACAGATTGAACTGCCGCAAGCGACCAGCCTCGCGCTTGGCGCGGATGAACTCCATGACGTCCGGGTGGCCAACGTCGAAGGTACCCATCTGTGCGCCACGGCGGCCACCCGCCGAGGACACCGTGAAACACATCTTGTCGTAAATATCCATGAACGACAGCGGTCCCGACGTGTACGCGCCGGCGCCTGATACATAGGCCCCTTTTGGCCGCAGCGTCGAAAACTCATAGCCGATACCGCAGCCCGCTTTCAACGTCAGCCCAGCCTCGTGCACCTTATTAAGAATGTTGTCCATCGAGTCGCCGACCGTACCCGAGACGGTACAGTTGATCGTCGATGTAGCGGGCTTGTGCTCCCGGGCTCCGGCATTCGACATGATGCGGCCTGCTGGAATCGCGCCGCTACGTAATGCCCACAGGAACTGCTCATAAAAATCGTCGCGCTTGGATTCGACTTCAACGCCCGCAAGTGCGCGCGCTACACGTTTGTATGTGTCGTCTATTGTCGCGTCGATCTTGTGACCGTCTTTGGCCGCCAGCCGATATTTCGCATCCCAAATATCGAGTGACGCTGCCTGAAATTCTATGTCCGTGACCGTGTGCGCATCCAGATGAACGGCAGACTTCATTGCCTTATCTTCTCCCCTTTCTCCGTTTTGGAGACCCCGATCTGACTCCTCGCGGAGACCCATTTCTTTTGACCGCCTTTTGCCAGAGGAACAGCGACCCGCCCACCGCGCGTGCGTTTTCACGCGGCGAGTACCAGAAATGGCCTCTTTTCCCTTCTAGATTGGGCACAAGATGTTGTGTCCTAACCTAGTCAAGATTATGCTCGTAAGGAGCGACTGTCAAGGGTTTGGGGTAAATTTGTATATAGGTTTTTGTACAGTTAATTCAGTATGTTATGAATTATTCCGCAGTAAGTGCTTTAAAAACATGGCAAAAAAGATGGCAGTTTCTTGAAGCCCGATATTCACTACATATAGTGGCATCAAGTGAACCACAAATAACGCGAAAAAAAAGACCATAAATGGTCGCCGAAAGCTTCTTCTGTCGCCTTGAAATGTGTGTTCGCGGCCTTATCTAAGCACCCAATGACATTTTAACAAGCGCTTTTTTTCGGGCTCCGTGTGTTGTTCATCGGGAGAGCATAATGAATCTTGTACGTTTTGACCCTTGGTCGATTGCCAACCTCGTGCATTGCGATTTAGATCGCTTTGCGACGCGCCATGTCCGCTATAACGGCGGCGATGCCCGCGTCGCCGACTGGGTTCCGGCAGTCGATATTGTGGAAGAGAAGGACCGTTTCGTGCTGCGTGCGGATGTACCTGGCGTCGATCGCGATGACATCGACGTCAGTATGGATGGTGGGGTGCTCATCGTGTCCGGCGAGCGCCGTGCAGAGTCCCGGGACGTAGCCGGCAGTGTGCAACGCTTCGAGCGCGCCAGCGGCCGCTTTTTACGCCGGTTTGCACTCCCCGAAACCGCCGCCGCAGATGGAATCACGGCGAGAAGCGCCAACGGTATTCTCGAAGTCGTGATCCCGAAGCTACCGGAAGTTCAGGCGCGACGTATCAACGTCGAAGCAGCCTGAGCCGGTCTCCCTGGATGCCCGATGGCAACGCGTTGTTGCGGTCGGGCATCTGGAGACTGTCGCGACTGGATTGTTCGCTATACAGCGGAACTTTTGCGTGCCTGTCGGTGTCGACCGCAATAGACCTATAATGAACCGGCGCCGCTTGCCGAGGACCTCGATGAAAACGAAAACCCGCCTGTTTTTTGCCAGTCTGCTGCTGAGCCTTTCGGCGACCGCGTCTGCTGCTCTTCCCGCCGTTGTCGACGGCGCGGCCGTACCCAGCCTCGCGCCTCTCGTTGAGACCGTATCGCCCGCGGTCGTCAATATTCGCGTCAGTCAGACGGTTTCCACCGGCTCGACTTTCAGCGATGACCTGTTTCGCCGTTTCTATGGACTTCCGGACGCGCCACGCGGCTCAAGAGAAGTCGCCAGTGCCGGCTCCGGCGTGATCGTTGATGCCGTAGGCGGGTACATATTGACCAATCACCACGTCGTCGAAGGTGCCGACGAGATTCAAATATCGCTGATCGATGGCGAAATTCTGGATGCCGAGATTGTTGGCTCGGATGCGGCGACCGATATCGCAGTGATCAAGGTCGACGCAAAAAACCTTGTGGAAATGCCCATCGGTGACTCAGAAGCTGTCCGCGCCGGAGATTTTGTTCTCGCGATCGGTAATCCATTTGGCCTTGGCCATACGGTAACGTCGGGAATTGTCAGCGCACTCGGCCGCACCGGTATCAGCCGTAATGGGTACGAGGATTTCATCCAAACGGACGCGTCGATCAATCCTGGCAACTCTGGCGGCGCACTCGTCAACATGCGCGGTGAACTCATTGGCATTAATTCGGCCATTATCAGCCGCTCCGGCGGCAATGTCGGAATTGGCTTTGCCGTACCGACGGAGATTGCCAGTTCCATCATGCGTCAGATCCTCGACTTCGGCGAAGTTCGGCGTGGACTTCTGGGCGTGACTATTCAAGCCATAGACTCCGAAGTTGCCGAAGCGCTCAACTCATCAGTTGACCGCGGCGCGTTGATTACCGAGATCGTGCCAGGATCAGCTGCCGAGCAAGCAGGTCTCAAGGTTGATGACATCATCGTTCGTGTCGACGACAAGCAAATCACGGACGCATCCGAGCTTCGCAATACGATAGGGCTGATGGGCTCTGGCGAAGATGTGCGCATTAGCTACATCCGCGATGGCAAAGAACGTACGACCACCGCGAAACTTGGTCAGCTTCAACTTGCACGCAGCGCCGGCACCGATTTACACCCGGGTCTGACGGGTGCTCAATTTGCCACGTCGTCCACAAGCAGCGCGGGTGGCATTGAGGTCATTGGAGTCGAAGCGGACAGCCCGGCCGCGCAGCGAGGTTTGCGCGCCGGAGACATCATTATTCAGGTTAACCGGCGCCCGGTACGCGACCTGCAACAGCTTAGAGAGATCGCCAGCAACAACAGGATTCTGTTCCTGCTCGTGCAGCGCGGCGACAGAGCCATAATGTTGCAAATTCGTTAATACGCCAGGCTCGAAATTTGGTGACAGTTCACTGAATTGCTGCGATCTTCAGTTATCCTGTGAGAAGCGAGGCAGGTAAGCAAACTCCCACCGGATTTCTCATGCACCCAGTCCGATTCGCAGCGCGGTATTTTCAAAGCAGATTGTTTGCTTTCCTCTGCTGCGTGCTTTGGACCCCAAGCGCGCATGCAAACCCGACCGAGCAGCAGCGCGAAATCTTCCTCAGTGTTTATCAGTCCGTCGAGCGCGGCAGCTGGGCTGCGGTTGATGAGCTCTCCCCTGCACAGCAGCAGCTGCTGCAGAGCTACGTACTCTGGCCGGACCTGCGCGCGGCCTGGTTCCGCGCAAATCTGGACAAGGCCAACCACGCCGAGATAGACGCTTTCCTGGAGCAATTTGGCGTCTTGAAGCCAGCTCGCGAGTTGCGTTATCGATACGCGCTGCACCTGGCCAAGACCGGGGACCTCGCCGCGTACCTGACCATTTACCAACAGTTTTACCAGGGCCTCGAGATCGCCAAACTCGACTGCCTCGCATTGCGCGCCGAGATTGCCGCCGGCCGCGGACCGCGCGTCGTCAATCGCGCTGTCGATCTCTGGACGGTTGGCGAAAGCCAGGCTAACGAATGTGATCCGGTTTTCGAACACCTTATGGATGAGAAACAACTCGACGTCACTCATTACATCGAACGCTTTGAACTTGCCATTGATGCGCGCCAATTCTCGATGGCTCGATGGCTCGGCAAGTCGATCGATCAACAGCATATCGATATTGCGAGCCGGTGGCTCCAGGCACAAAGAAATCCGGAGTCCTTTGTCCGAAATTACAAGAACTGGACCAACGACGAGACGACCCGTGAGCAACTGATCTATGCGCTCGAGAGAGTGACTTACGACGACCCGGAACTCGCACTGAAATACTGGCGTGGCATCTCCAAGGGCAACCGTTTTTCAGCGAAGCAGGAATACCGCACTGCGCGACACATTGCGCTGTGGCTTGCGCGGGACAACAAACCGGGTGCATATGCACAACTCACGGGCCTGCCGGCCGCGGCGCAGAACGACGAAGTACTGCGCTGGCGGGCACGCACCAGCCTTCGGGACCGTAACTGGAAGAACCTGATTACCGACATTGGCGCGATGTCGGAGAAAGAACGCGCTGCGGAAGAATGGCTGTACTGGCGCAACGTTGCATTGCAACACACGGGCAATAAACCGGAGGCAGAAGAAGCTATGCGCGCCCTCGCAACGGAGCGCAGTTACTACGGTTTCCTCGCAGCGGATGAACTCGGCCTGCCGTATGCTTTTGGCAGCAGCCGATTCGTTGCCGATGAGCAGACCATTGCAAAGCTCGAAGCGCGGCCAGCGCTTGTACGCGCACGCGAGCTGTTTCTCGTCGGACTCGACAGCCGCGGCAGATCAGAATGGGATGCCGTAATTCGCGATGTCGGGCCTGACGAGAAGATGCAGGCTGCAATCCTCGCACATCGCTGGGGCTGGCATTCGCGGGCAATCGCAGCCGCGGCAAGTGTCGGCCAATACGATGACCTGTCACTGCGCTACCCGTTGCCGTACGACAGCACGTTCCGGCGTTATGCCGAGGACGCGAGTATTTCGCCAACGTGGGCCTACGGCATTGCGCGCAGTGAGAGCTTGTTCATGCCCGACGTGCGCTCGAGTGCCGGTGCTATCGGCCTGATGCAGCTAATGCCGGCAACCGGACGCGACGTGGCGGAGAAAATTCAGCTGCCCTATTCCGGTCTCGACACGCTGACCGACCCGGACAGTAACATTCGACTTGGCACGACATACCTTGCCCAGATGGTAGAACGTTACGGTGGCAACCGGGTCCTGGCGACCGCGGCCTATAACGCGGGGCCACACCGTGTCGACGCGTGGCTGCCCGAGAAAGGAACTATCGACGCGCGGATCTGGATCGAAAATATTCCGTTCAATGAAACGCGTTCCTACGTACGGCGCGTGCTGGCGGCAGATACAATTTTTCACTGGCGCATGACCGGTGAGACGCGGCGCCTGTCGGATGAACTATTGCTCGTTCGCGCCGAATCGAAACCGCAGCCACTAGCCAATAACTAACCGCATGCGACCGTGGGGTACTCGGCGTCATGCATGCCTTGATGCCGCTTGACGGGAGCTCGCTGTGCTGCCCGTTACTGCCGCCGGGCAGCCCGCCGACTGCTTCCAGCCAGATCACGCGCTGCTTCGTAGAAGCATTCGATGTCGTCGTTGCATTCGGCGAGTAATGCGCGAAACTCCGGGAGTCGGCCGTCGTAGAGAAGCATCGATGCGAGGCGTGCGTTGTTGAGCCCGTCGCTTAGCCAATCCGGCGTTTGGTGGCCCGCGGCCTCCAGTTCGAGATTCAGCGCTGTCGTCAACTGTTCGAGTCGCTCCTGTTTCCGGGCACGCATCGCTTCCACTTCGATATCCAGCGAATAGATATTCGCGAGATCGTCGCGCGCGAGTTCGACTAGTTTCATGAGCCGTTGGCGCAGCTCGCGTCTATCCTGGTATGCGGCGAGTTTGTCAATTCTGCCCCGACTCTGGAGCCATCGCTGAATGCCGAACTCCTCGACCGCGCTGGCGAAGGACTCGTTGAATCCTGAGTCACCTTTAACATAGAGCTCTTGATGCGCCAGCTCGTGAAAAAGCACCGCGATCAGGTCAGCCTCTTCCCAACGCATCATCGTATTGAGTACCGGGTCGCTGAATCTTCCGAGTGTCGAATACGCCGCCACACCGCCAACCGCAACGTCAAATCCTCGCTCCTGAAGTTTCGCCGCTTCGCGCCGCGCCGCATCCTCCGCAAAATACCCTCGGTAATTCACGCAGCCGGCTACCGGAAAACACCACTGCCTGGGCTCCATCGAAAACTCTGGTGCGGCAAAGACATTCCAGACGACGTAGTCGCGCTCAATGTCCGCATAGCTGCGGTAACTGTCGTTGTCTGGTAGCTTGAGCTCATCAATTGAGAATTGACGGGCGTCCTTGACGAGTTTCAGTCGCTCGGCCAGGTCCGCCGACGTATCGTTCGAGCCGATGACCTCATCGATAGGCTCGCGCTTGCTCATCACGTCGAGCTGACCGCGCGCAGCCTGCATGTAATAGCAGCCCTGCAGGCAAACCAGAATTACGATCACCACAACAGCGCGGAGCAGCTTGCCATCGAACATCGGAATCATTGCTGCCCCTGAATGCTAGAATCGCTTGATGCAAGTGTACCTCGTCGGTGGTGCTGTTCGTGACGAACAGCTTGGCCTTCCCGTCAAAGAGCGGGACTGGTGCGTCGTGGGCGCGTCCCCCGATGAGCTTGTCAATGCTGGTTACAAACAAGTCGGCAAAGATTTTCCCGTGTTCCTGCATCCGGAGACGGCCGAGGAGTACGCGCTGGCGCGGACCGAGCGCAAGACCGCTGCCGGCTATCATGGCTTCGCTTTTGACACATCACCGAAGGTGACGATAGAGGAGGACCTGAGCAGGCGTGATCTGACGATCAATGCCCTGGCCCGGGATACTGACGGCAAACTGATCGATCCCTTTGGTGGCCTGCAGGATATCGAGAAGCGCCTGATTCGACACGTGTCCAATGCCTTCGTCGAGGATCCTGTACGCATACTTCGCGCCGCCAGGTTTGCGGCGCGATTTGCGGACCTTGGTTTTCGAATTGCGCCAGAGACTCGCGATCTGATGCGGCAAATAGTCGCAAACGGCGAAGCCGACGCGCTCGTACCCGACCGTGTCTGGAAAGAAACCGAGACAGCACTGGCCGGGCCGAATCCGCATCTCTACTTCGAGGCGCTGCGCGGCTGCGGCGCTCTGAAGGTCGTCTTCCCCGAGGTTGATGCGCTATTTGGTGTGCCGCAGCCCGCCGAGTGGCATCCTGAAATTGACTCCGGTCTGCACACGATGATGGTCATCGAACAGGCCGAAAAACTCTGTAATGACATCGAGGTGAGGTTTGCGGCGCTCGTGCACGACATTGGCAAGGGCACCACCGGCCCGGACGAACTGCCGTCTCATCCGGGACATGAGTGGCGTGGCAAAGAACTCATCAGGAAAATGGCGCAGCGCCTGCCGATACCCCGGGCGTGCCGTGACCTCGCGATGATTGTAGCTGAATACCACACGCACTGTCATCGCGCCCTCGAGCTGAAAGACAGCTCGGTAGTCAAGGTCCTCGAGAAGACTGATGCTTTTCGCCGTCCGGAGCGATTCGAACAATTCCTGCTCGCCTGCGAGGCTGACGGGCGGGGCCGACTGGGCCTGGAGAATCGGGACTATTCTCAGTCCGCGCATCTGCGAACCGCTTTCGCCGCGGCGTCAGCCGTGGATGCTGGCAGTATCGCCAGTAACAATGACGACGCACAGATTGCGCAGGCTATCAGAGCAGCTCGCGTGCATGCGGTCGGACAAACGCGAAAAATGAATCAGTCGGAGCCGTAGAAATAAAGGTACAGCGAAAAGAAGGTTACGTCACCGTACAGCTCGGAGACGTCATGACCCAAACTGAACTCTATGTCGGTCCTGTCGGTCATGGGCGTCAGGAACCGCAGTGTCACCGAGTCCGTCCGCGACCCGGCAATGACGTCCTGCCAGGTGGCAACATCGATTTCCCAGCGCTTGAGACCGCGATCGATCCCGAGTGAGACATTGACGCGATGATCGACCAGCGAATTGATCAGGCTAAGACGCGACGCCGACACGAGACTCGCAGCATCCGTATTCTCAATTGGGCGAAACGGTACGCTGTAGTCGTATTTGATGCCTCTCAGTCGCAGACTCGTATTCTCACCAAGCCGGAGTTGCAGCGACGCGCCCAGGCCATCCGCATCGAACATGAGTTCGCGAACCGTCGCCAGGTCAATGCTCGGAATGATAAAGTCGAAATCACGAAACTCGTACTCTGCGGCGAGCGCGACAGACTCGTTGCGCCAGTAGATGGAAGCACGCCAGTCATTTGACTCGAGAATATCCGAATCACCCCAATAGGCCGTCCCAACCCGCACACCAACCGGGTCAAAGAAGTGATCCAGCTCGATGTCTGCGTACAGCGTCTCGAGATCGCCGCCCCGTGCCAGCGCGACCGAACTCTTGGCGACGCCGGCCGACAGCCAGGTGTTTTCAGCGAGACCGAAGCCACCGATGACAGTCGTGCCGATACCGTCATCGTTGTCCGCCTCGACACCGCCACCGATCATGAAACCGTCACCGGCAGCCAGTGCGTTGCCGGCCAGTAGCAAGAGAACTGCGAGTCTAGATAACGACATATAGAATCACCGCGGCCAAGGCGAGGCGGTAAATCGCGAACGGCATTAAGCCAATCCGGCTGACGAACCGCATGAAAAATTCGATACTCAAATACGCAACGATACCGGAAACCAGCACGCCGATCGCCAGCTGCCCCCACGCGACAGGTGCGCCCGAGTTGGCAAGGCCACCCAGCGAAAAGACGGTTGCCAGCAGAATAACCGGAACGGCAAGCAGAAACGAAAACCGCGCGGCGTCCTGGCGTTCGAACCCAAGCGCCATTGCTGCAGTGATCGTTACGCCGGAACGCGATGTACCCGGCACGAGCGCGAGCGCTTGCGCGATGCCGATCAGCAACGCTTCCTTGATGGTGATGCTCGAGATCTCTCGCGTGCGTCGGCCGAGCCGGTCCGCGAGGATCATCAAAACAGCGTAGCCCGACAGCGTGACCACAACCACGGCCGGGCTGCGCAGATTGGCTTCGATCCATCCGGCAAATGCCAGACCCGCCACCGCCGCGGGTACTGTGCCAAGGGCGATGCCCAGCGCCATGCGCGACTCGATCGATTCGAATTTCGCGTCGAGTACCTGGATACCGCCGCGCAGCAGTGCCCGGATATCGTTGCGAAAGAACAGCAGAACGGCGAGCAGGGAGCCGAAATGCACGGCCACATCGAATGCTAGTCCCTGATCAGTCCAGCCGATAAAGACGGGCACGAGCACCAGGTGTCCTGAACTCGAGATTGGCAGAAACTCCGTCAGTCCCTGCACGATGGCGAGGACAATGACCTGGAATACGGTCATGTAGCGGCTCGTCTGTCGGCGTTGCTGTTCATAGCGATGTCGTCCTGTCAGCAAGACCGAAGGCGGCAGGTCTCGTAATCCTTCCCCGAGTCAAGCCGAGGCACTTGAAGTTCTCACCCATTTGTCCGGGGAGGGTAAGTAATTTAACCTGCCCGGACAATTTGAGCTGTGCATCAATCGGCAATTCTGCAAAATCCGCGAGCACTTGATCCAAGCCGCCACCGATCAGGAACTGGGCTTGCGTGACAAAGCCGGCGACATCAAGCCCGCGTGCGACGGCAGCCGCGGCTGCCGCAGAGAAGTCGACCCAGGCGGTGATGTCCTGGATCCCGGGCAGGATAAAAGGATCAGCGTGTGCATGATGCCGGAAATGGCAGCGCAGCCAGCCGCCCGAGCGCTCCGGAGCATAGTACTCGCGCCGGCTTACGCCATAGTCGAACAGAAATGCCGCCCCGTGGCGCAGAACCCGGCCAAGATCTCCGATCCATTGCGGTGCGGCCGTGCAGACCTCCGAAACGTAACCGTCGGGAAGTTGTC
>Ga0224512_10001904_pt1 | contig 19578 bp, 14 predicted proteins | sample SF_May12_sed_USG_4_FD_169103 | JGI IMG/M metagenome (GOLD analysis project Ga0224512, IMG submission 169103) | Sediment microbial communities from San Francisco Bay, California, United States - SF_May12_sed_USGS_13 | ecosystem: Environmental > Aquatic > Marine > Sediment | place: USA... | reverse complement strand
GAAGGAGGGAGCGGCGATACCGGAAGGCCGGGCGGAGCGCCTTCGGAAGGGCGAACACGAGGTGGCGGTGCGGCACGTCGCGGACGACGTGCTCCCGGAGCGAATTCTGCCCACAGGACGGCGCACTTGGCCGAGGACGAAGGACAGAATCCCCGCTGCTTGCAGGGAAATCAGCACATAGGACCCTCGAACGGGAGAATGGGATTATTTTTCCTGGACGTCCGGCCATTACCGGATTGACTTGTCCTGTCAACCCACGGCGGTACCGATCTCCTCCCGGAAGATGGTAACTTCCGCGTAACATTTCTCCAAAAACTCGGAAAATTCCGAATCGTCAATATATCCGCACTCGCGTATCCTCCGCAAATACGGATAGAGGTGTTCCTCTATCTCGCCGACAAAATCCGAAACCAGAAAATCATTCCCACCGGCCGGATCCACATGCCGTTCGTAATCCTTCCGCCAGTTCACAACCATTCCGTGAAGGGTATCGAGCTCCTCTTTAATGTGTGGTGTCATCCCCTCCGCTTTCCCCCTTTCCATATTTTTCGATTGCCTCATCGGCTGTTATGACGCCTCGCTGCCGAAGTCTCCCCGTTTCCTTTTCGATGTTCAGGATGATGTGGCTGTAAATGTACCGATAATAATCGCTGTCCTCCCCCCGATCCTCGCGGGCCCCGATCATGCTGTTCATGAACGCATGAATGATGCTGCTGCCGGATCCCCAGGCAAAATTGTGGGATTTCATTTCCCAATGATCCCCTAGGTGCAAAAGCATTCCGCGACCCTTGAATTCGGTTCCGTTGCGGTCGTCCCGCAACGTGACTTCTCCCTCGTCGTTACAGGTAATCGTGAGCGTAAATTTCTTTTCCAAATCAATATACCTCCCTTTTTCCTTTATTTTCTAAAGCCTTCCAGCCCATCGTGGTTCCTTCTTCCGGTTCGAATCCGCCCCGGATATATCAATATCTTTTAATATTAATAGGAAGGATCAATATTTTTATGCGACATTATACACACTTTGATTCCCTTTTTTCCCAAAGTCTTCTCCCGTTATGATTTTTCCCGGGAGAAATTCCCCGTTGATCGGCAGGAGGTCCTTATGTCTAAACGGGTGATGTCGGTATCCGGAAACAATACGGGGGGGTCGATTCGATGGCGGCGGGAAGGGCGTTGTTTCCCGTATCTTCCCGAAGGAATGCGCCCAGGACAGCGAGCACCGGGAGCGTTCACCCGGGCGATCTCCCATTTGAAGTGTTGGAAGGCGCGCGCCATCGGGCGAATCGGCGCATGCATTCGCGAAGGGGAAGGCCCTCGCGTTTTTCCGTTCCGTTCTTTCGTTACGCCGTCGCCTCGACGGCCTCTTTGAGGTATCTCATATGCCCCTCGTAGAGGTATTCGAGGGTCTGGGCCGCCACCTCCTCGGGGGAGACCTGGATCCTGGCCTCTCCCGTCTCCATGCCCACCCTGGCGACGGCCGCGGCGACCTTGGGTGGAACCTTGAAGTTCAGCGCGTGGGGGATGATGCAATCGGGCTTCAGATCCTTTCCGCTAACGAAAGCGGCGATGGCCTCCGACGCGGCGATCTTCATCTGTACGTTGATGTTCCGTGCCCTGATGTCGAGGGCGCCCCGGAAGATTCCGGGGAAGACCATGGAGTTGTTGACCTGGTTGGGGAAATCGGAACGTCCCGTGGCGACGACGGCCGCGCCGGCTCCCTTTGCCTCGTCGGGCATGATCTCGGGGATGGGATTCGCCATGGCGAAGACGATTGGGTCCTTCGCCATGCTCCGGACCATCTCCCCCTTCAGTATTCCACCGGCCGAAAGCCCGATGAAGACGTCGGCCCCCCGGACCGTTGCGGCCAGGCCCCCCTTCACCTTGTCCCGGTTGGTGACTTTCGCCATCTCCTCCATGGCCCAGTTCATGTTCTCTTTTCTCCCCTCGTAGATCGAACCGTACTGGTCGCAGAGGATGATGTCGACGGCCCCTGCGACCTGCAGGAGCTTCGCGACGGCGATCCCGGCTGCTCCCGCCCCGGCCATGGCGATCCGGACCCCGGGGAGTTCCTTGCCCACGATTTTCAGGGCGTTTCTTAGCGCGGCCAGCACCACCACCCCCGTCCCGTGCTGGTCGTCGTGGAAGATGGGGATGTCGGTCTCCTTCCGGAGGCGCTCCTCGATCTCGAAGCATCGCGGCGCCGAGATGTCCTCGAGATTGATCCCCCCGAAGGTGGGGGAGATCGCCTTGACCAGCTCGACGATCTCGTTCACGTCCTGGGTGCACACGCAGACGGGAAAGGCCTCCACCCCGGCGAAGGTCTTGAACAGGATCGCCTTCCCTTCCATGACGGGGATGGCGGCCCTCGGTCCGATGTTGCCCAGGCCGAGGACGGCGCTCCCGTCCGAGACGATGGCCACCAGGTTCGCCTTGCACGTCAGGTCGTAGACCTTTTCGGGCTCCTTCGCCAGCACGATGCTCGCTTCCGCCACATCGGGCGGCAGATAGAGCCGGTTCAGGATGTACTCGTCGCGGATGGGCACCTTGACCTTGATCTGGAGCTTCCCCTGGTACCGCCGGTGCAGGTCGATGGCCTCCTCGTTCATGTCCATTTTCTTTTTCCGCGGAGGGGGCGGCGGGAGGACGGTGTACTCGTTTTCGTAGACGATCTTGTACGTCTTGTCCTCCACCTCCTCCGGGGAGACCTCCACCCTGGCGTCGCCCCGTTCCAGGGCCATCCGGGCGGTCACTTTGGCGATCCCGGCCGCCACCTGGAAGTCGAATATCCCCGGGAACAGGGTGTTCGGGTTCAGCTTGTGTTCGGGGATGCTCCCCGCGATGGTCTCGGCCACCGCCAGGTAGGTCGCATCCGTGATCCTCCAGGCCCGGACGTCGAGAAGCCCCCGGAAGATGCCCGGCGCGATGACGGCGGAGTTGATCTCGTTGGGGAAATCCGATCTTCCCGACCCGACCACTGCGGCCCCGGCCTTCAGGGCCTCGTCGGGCATGATCTCGGGGATGGGGTTCGCGAGGGCGAACACGATGGCGCCCGGGGCCATGCTTTTCACCATCTCTTTCGAGACGATCCCCGGCGCGGACAGTCCGATGAAGACGTCCGCCCCCTCCATCATCTCCTTCAGGCTGGCGTGCCGCCGCTCGAGGTTGGTGCTTAAGGAGATCTCCGATTTGGCCCAGTTGAGAGGCTGGCTGCGGTACCGGTAGATCGAGCCGTACCGGTCGCACAGGACGGTCTTCCCGGCCCCGGCCAGCAGCAGGAGCTTGGCGGTCGCGATCCCCGCCGCGCCGGCCCCGGAGATGACGATCCGGACCTCGTCGAGCTTTTTCCCCACGACCTTGAGTGCGTTGATGAGTGCGGCATAGACGGCGATGGCGCCGCCGTGCTGGTCATTGTGGAAGACCGGGATCCTCGTGGCCGCCTTCAGGTTGTTCTCCACCGTGAAGCACTTCGGGGCCGCGATGTCCTCGAGGACGATCCCCCCGAAACTGGTGGCCAGGCGCAGGCAGATCTCGACGATCTCGTCGCACTTCTGGGTGTTCAGGGCGATGGGGATGGCGTCCACGCCGGCGAAAGTCTTGAAAAAGACGGAACGGACCTCGAGCATGGCCAGGGCCGATTCCGGGCCGGCGTTGCCGATGCCGTAGACTGCCGACCCGTCGCTGATCAAGGCGACGGTGTTTCCCCTGCACGTCAGCTCGAAGGACCGGATCGGCTTGTCGACGATCTCCAGGCACGGTGCCGCCACGCCCGGCGTGTAGAGAAGGCTGAGCGCGGAGGCGTCCCGTATGGGGACCTTGCTGTCTACCCCTACCAGCCCCTGGTTCTTGAGCCTAAGCTTCAGCCCGTAGTGATCCCGCTCCGAATGCCTTTCCCCGTCAGCGTCTTCCTTTCCGTTCCGGGACATGATTCCCTCCTTCCCACGAGACACGGATACCGGATTCCCCTGGTCCTCTTTTCCCTGGTTGAAGGATCTGTCGCGGTTTTATTGTGGAGAAACGCCCTGATAATATTAGTATCACCATCGTCCGAATTTGGCAACTCGCGGCGCGGTCCCCGCTTTTCCCTGGCACCCGTAATGGGTCTCCCCGGGGCCGGTCCGGGGGGGGAAGGCCGCCTTTCCGCGGCCGGTGGAACGTGGTTAAATAAAATAAGGGAAAGGCCGGGGCGGGGAGCGTTTCCCCGGGAGATACGCGATGCCGCTTCTTACGATCGAACATCTGTCCTACCGCGCAGAGGAACGGGAGATCCTCTCGGACTGTTCCTTCGCGGTTTATCCCGGCGAAATCCACTCCCTCATCGGGCCCAATGGGACGGGGAAGAGCACCTTGGCGTGCCTGGTCATGGGATGCTCCGGATACCGGCCCAGCGGAGGGAGGATTCTTTTCAAAGGGAGGTCCATCGGGGGACTCCCGCTTCCGGAACGGGCGGCCCTCGGGATCTGCATGGCCTGGCAGGAGCCCGCGCGCATCGAGGGATTGCGGGTCCGGGAGTACCTGCGGCTGAAGGAAAAGACCCTCGACCCCTCCCCCTACCTCCGGATGGTCGGCCTTTCCCCGGAACGGTTCCTCTCCCGGACGATCGACCGGTCATTAAGCGGCGGCGAGCGCAAGAGGATCGAGCTGGCCTCCGTCCTCTCGGTGCGCCCGAAGCTGGCCATCCTCGACGAGCCGGATTCGGGGATCGACATGCTTTCCCTAGGGGACATCGAGGGGGTCGTCAGGGCGTTCCGCCGGGAGGGGGCCTCCGTCCTCCTGATCACCCATCGGGAGGAGATGGCGCGAATGGCCGACCGGGCTTCCCAGATCTGCGGGGGAAGAATCGTCCGGACCGGCCCCTCGGCGGAGGTCGTGACCCTCTACAAGGAGGAGGGGTGCGGAGTCTGCGGACTTGGAGGAGCGAGGGATGTCCGAGCGAGAGAAAGTGCTTGATGCGTTCGCCGCAAGCGGCTGGGACCGGAAAATCATCGAGAACGGGGAGATCGCCCATCTGGTCGCAAGCGGAAACTCCATCGTGAGCGGGAGAGAGGCGGAAGGGCTCTCGATGGAGACGGAAGAGACGACCTCCGGCATCCGCGTGGCGATGCGGGTCCGGGAGGGGGCGGTTCTTGCAAACCCCGTCCACCTCTGCTTCGGGATCCGGCATGAGGAGGGGGTCCAGGAAATCGAAATGGAGGTAACCCTCGGCCGGAACGCCTCCGCCGAAATCGTCGCCCACTGCCTCTTCCCGAACGCCCGGAAGGTGATCCATCGGATGGACGCGTCGGTGGACGTCGGGGAGGGGGCCCGGATGCGGTATGCCGAAACCCACTACCACGGCCGGATCGGGGGGATCGAGGTGGTCCCGAAGGCGCGGGTCACGGTCCGAAAAGGGGGGGAATATCGCTCGGAGTTCGTCCTCGTTCAGGGACGGGTGGGGAGGCTTGCCATCGACCTGGATGTGGAAGCGCAGGAAGGCGCGGTCGTCGAGCTGGCCGCGCGCGTCTTCGGGCACGGGGAGGACTCGGTCACCATTCGGGAGAAAGTGGCGCTCAACGGCAGGGATGCGCGGGGGCTCATCCGGACCCGGGTCGCCCTGGAGGACGAGTCGTCCGCGGAAGTGATCGGGATCACGGAGGGAAATGCCCCGGGCGCCCGCGGGCACGTGGATTGCGTGGAGATCGTGAAGGACCGCGCGGTGGCCAAGGCCCTTCCCATCGTGGCCGTCCGCGATCCCCTGGCGAAGGTGACCCACGAGGCCGCGATCGGCACGGTGGACAAAAAGGCCCTGGAAACGCTCATGGCACACGGGCTTGCGCCGGAAGAGGCGGTGAACATGATCATCACCGGGATCCTCCGGTGAACCCGTGATGCCGGTTAGGAGGTTGGCCCCCGACCTTCCCGCGCGCGGATCGTCTCGATGGTCTGCTGCGCAATCTCCCGCTCCTCATCCGTCCTGATGACGAGAATCTTGACCGCATCTCCCGAACGCTGAATCTCGGCAATCCCGTCGCCCGGGTTCTCGTTCCGTTCCTCGTCGAGATGGATCCCCAGGATTCCGAGTTCGTCACAACACTGCCTCCTGATGAAGGACGCGTTCTCGCCGATACCGCCGGTGAAGATAAGTGCGTCGATCCGCCCGAGTACGGTTGCGTAAGCACCGACATACTTCTTGATGCGGTAGCAGAACATGTCGATCGCAAGCTTCGCCTTTTGATCTTCTGCATCCGCCCGTGCCTTGATCTCTCGCATGTCGTTCGACCCGCAGATGCCTTTCAGGCCGCTCTCGTTGTTGAGGAGCGCGTAGATGGCATCGAGAGACATCCCTTTCCTGGCAAGGAAGTGGTTTATCGCCGGGTCGAGGTCGCCGCACCGGGTGCCCATGATCAGTCCTTCGAGAGGCGTCAGTCCCATGGACGTATCGACGCTCCTGCCGTTCCTCACGGCGGTGGCGCTCGCGCCGTTTCCCAGGTGGAAGGTGATCAGGTTCAGGGTCGCGAGGGGCCTGCCAAGATAGCGTGCCGCCACCTTGGCGACATATTGGTGGGATGTCCCGTGGAAGCCGTAGCGCCGGATGTGATGCTCCGTATAGATCCGATGCGGAATCGCGTAGTGAAACGCATGGGGAGGCATGGTCTGATGGAATGCGGTGTCGAACACGGCAACCTGGGGCAGACGGGGGAAGAACTGCCGTGCGGCCTCGATCCCGACGAGGTTGGCGGGATTGTGCAGCGGTGCGAGGTGCGCCACATCCCGGATGCGCTTCACGACTGCCTCATCGATAAGGGCCGGTTCGCGGAAGTGTTCGCCGCCGTGCACGACGCGGTGGCCGATCCCGGAGAGGTCGGACCTTTCTTCTATAGAAAGGGACTGTTCGGCCAGATCCATGATGAGCCGGAATCCCTCGCGGTGGTCCGACGATTGGGCTTCCTTTTCCACTTTCTCCAACCCCCCTGCGGAATTTCTCCATTGGTAGAGAATTCGGCCTCCGGTTTCGCCGATCCTCTCGAGGATGCCGGAGGCGAGGACGGAACCGTCATTCATATCAAAGGTCTTATGCTTGATCGAGGAACTGCCGCAATTGATGACAAGGATTCTCATGAGAACTCCGTCTCCTGGGACTGGATGGCGGTGATCGCAACGGTGTTGATGATGTCGGTTACGGTGCATCCCCGGCTCAGATCGTTCACCGGTTTGTTGAGCCCCTGCAGTATCGGCCCCACAGCTACCGCATGGGCGGAACGCTGGACGGCCTTGTAGGTGTTGTTGCCGGTGTTCAGGTCCGGAAAGATGAACACCGTTGCACGACCGGCAACCTCGCTTCCGGGAAGTTTCGTCTTCGCGACACCGGCATCGACTGCTGCATCGTACTGCAGTGGCCCTTCGATCTTCAGGTCGGGACGATGGGCCTTCGCGATCTTCGTTGCCTCCCGCACTTTATCCACCTCGGCCCCCTTTCCTGACTCGCCGGTGGAATAGCTGAGCATCGCGATGAGGGGATCGATGCCGAACAAGCGGGCGGACTCGGCAGAACGAATGGCAATGTCCGCCAGTTGTTCCGGGTTCGGATCCGGGTTGACGGCACAATCCCCGAATACGAGCACCCGGTCGGAAAGGCACATGAAGAATACGCTCGAGACGATCGAGCAGTCCGGTCTGATCTTGATGATCTCGAAGGCCGGGCGGATGGTGTGCTGGGTCGTGTGGACAGATCCCGACACCATGCCGTCTGCATCTCCGAAATGGACCATCATCGTGCCGAAGTAGCTCACATCGGCCATGGCATCGAAGGCCATCCGGGGGGAGATCCCCTTCTGTTTGCGGAGTTCGTAGTAGGCATCGGCGTAGGCTTGGCGTCGGGCCGGATCCAGCGGATCGATGACCTCTACCTGGGGGAGGGCAATGCCGAGCGAAGCGGCTTTTTGCCTGATCTCTTCGGGATTGCCGAGGAGGGTGACGTCAACCACCTCGCGCATCCTGAGGATCTCTGCCGCCCGGAGGATCCGCTCTTCTGTCCCTTCGGGAAGAACGATGCGGCGGCGGTTCGCCTTCGCCCGCTGGATGATCTCGTACTCGAACATGAGCGGCGTCACACGGCTGGAACGGACCATCGAGAGGCGACCTATGAGCTCATCGGCATTCACCCTCGCCTCGACGATTCCGAGGGCGGCGGCGATCTTTCGTGCGTTGTCAGGGGAGAGAACACCTTCGAGGGAGCTCACGTTCAGGGCAGTCGTATAGGTGTCCGTGGGAACGACGATCACCGGCACCGACGAGGGCCTGAGTCCCTCGATCAACCGTTCCACCTGGGGAGCAGGCTTGAGGCCGCCGGTCAGAATGATTCCGGCGATGTGGGGATAGGTGCTCGATGCATCGGCAAGGAGGCTGCCCAGGATAATGTCCGAACGGTCACCGGGCGCGATAATGAGGCTTCCCTCTTCGATATGCTCCAGGTAGTGGGGAAGCTCCATGGCGGCGACCTTGAAATTCCTCATCTCGCGGTTGTAGCTCTGCTCCTGGCCGCTCAGGCGTTCTGCCCCGAGGGTGACGGCAATCTCACCGACCGTCGGTTTCGCGAGAATCGAGAGCTCGGGGAGTACGTAGGCGGGGATATCCGTCGTCATCACCCGATTCAACTCTTTGGTGACCGCATCGACAAGAGGAGCCGGGACTCGATTGACAACGAGGGCGAGAAGGTCGCACTCCCGATCTGCGAGTGACTCAAGGAGCCCCTGTGCTGCGCTGACAACCTGCTTCGTGTCTCTGTCGTGCCCATTGACAACAGGCAACACTGCGCATCCAAGATTGTTCGCCATCTTGGCATTGAAGTCGAACTCCAGGGCGATGGCAGGGCCGGTGAAGTCTGATCCGACGCAGACGATGAGACCGCATTCCTTTTCGAGCGCCTTGTACTTCTCGAGGATCAGCTTCAGAAGATCCTCTTCCCTGTTCGTGGAGAGCATCTCGAGCGCCACGTCGTAGTTGCAGCCGCGCATCTTTTCGTACGGAATATCCAGACGATATCGCCTGGTGATGAGACTTGTGAGATTGTCCTCTTTTCTGTTGCCCTGAACGACGGGACGGAAAAATCCGATTCTTCCCCTCTTCCCCGAGAGCATCTCCACCATGCCAAGGGCGATGACGGATTTGCCGCTCCTGGGCTCGGCACCGGCTATGTAAAGACCTTGTGTCATGGTCACCTCCTGTCTCTTGAGGACGGATACGATGAGTACTCGGTCTGTTGTGCCGCTTCGCACAGGATGTCGGCACGTTTCACGAGGGAGCGTGCATCCTCCTGCGAGAGAGCGGGTTGCGGGGTTCCCTGTGCTCTGGATGGATTCTACCAAATCCCGGGGGATTCATCCGGTTAGCGGGAAGGGCGCCGTTGGTCGAAAGCCCCCCGTTACTTTTCCGGGTATAATTGATCGATACGTCCCCAGGGTATGGTTTTCATCGTGAAAACATGGACAACGCTCATGCTGCTTTTCGCGGCAGGGTGTTCGGGTCTGGCGTATCATGCGGAGAAAGACCCGGACAGACTGCTGGCCCGCTACGACATCGGGGCCCCAAATACCTATAAAAATTTCACTACTTGTAGCCGTCCCGGGTGTTCCGAAACATCCATTATCCGGTTTTCCCGCCGGGAGTGGCAGCAGGTAGTCGACCTGTTCACGCCACCATCTGGGAACGCGGCAGAGGAACGACGGGCCATTGCCCGGGCTGTCGGCCTGATGGAGCGGCTGGTCGGTCCCAAGAATGACACGTTCGCCGACGAGGCACGCAACACCCTGAAACTCGGCTACCGAAGCCACCAGCTCGCCTGTATTTCCGAATCCCTCAATACGACGGTATTTCTGCAGCTGTTTCAGAGGCAGCAATTGTTGCGCTGGCACAGGGTCCGGTATCCCGCGCACCGGGGGGTTCTGGACCTTACGAAACCTCACAACACCGCCGTCGTGGAGCAGAACGACAACGGTGCGCTCTATGCCGTCGATTCCTGGTTCCGCGCAAACGGCGAGGATGCCGTGGTCGTCCCCTTGGCGAAATGGCGGGACGGCTACGATCCCGGGCGAACCAGGTAACGGGTCCGGGCTCCCTATTTCCCGAAGAGTTTCTTGACCGCCTCTTCCGCGCCCTTTGCCGCCTGCCCGCCCGGGGCACCCAGCTTTTCCCGCGCCTTCTCCTCCATTGCTTTCCTCACATCTTCCGCGCCTTTTCCCAGGTATTGCGCAACACCCGCACGGGAGACCGCAAGAGTCACCTGGTTCAGCAGGGGGCCCAGGACCTGGCCGGCGATTTCGGAAGGGGTACTTCCCCCCTTGCCACCGACGTTTTTCAGCTCCATTCGGGGAAGCGAGGCGGAGAGGGGTTTACCCGACAACGCCGCGACCTGAACGACCACCTCTCCTCCCTCGACGACCAGGGATCGGATGAGCAGCTTTTTCCCTTCCTCCCCGGCTCCTTTCCCGGCAGGCCCCCTTCCCTCAATGGCCGCTGTGGTCTTTCTGATAAAGGCCTCTACGTTCTTTTTTATCTCGTTGATGTTCGCACTGCCGGATTTGTTGATCTCGTAGGTGATGCGGGGAGCCGATACCATGACCTTGTCGATCACCACCGGATCCTTGGTGATCGACCCGGTGTCCACCGCGATGGCGATATTGCCCAGGCTAAGCGCCTTCGGCGTGGAGAAGCCGCCGGGGCTCCCGATGCTCAGGTTGCTTATGGAGCCTTTCCCTTCCTTCAGTTGTATCCTCACGGAAGAAACCTTCACAGGGGTGCCGGTGGCATTCGATCCGTACTTTTCTATGGCTCCCCCCACCATCCTGTCGATATTCGAGAGAAGGTAGAACACCGCCGCGGCGAGAAGCACGCCTATCACCCCCAGCGCGATCAGAGCTTTGCCTGTCTTCTTCATGACATCCCTCCCTTCCTGGTTCTTTCGTTGCCGCCCCGCGGGGGTTTCCTAGTCGATTGCTTCCCGGACCTGCGAAGGGAAGCCGGCGTGATCCGCTCGAACCTCATGAGGGCATCTCCCGTGAGATCCATTGTTCCCGGGAACCGGTTCCCGGATACACCCGTTCCGGCCCCGCGAGCAGGGTCTTGTTCGTCGCGCGCGCGATCCCTCTGAGCATCCCGGAAAACACGAGGCGGTGGAGGGGATCCACGGCGCGCCAGTACAGGATCCCCGCAAGACCCCGGGGGACGAATACGGAAATCTGGTGAAGCCAGGTGATCCGGTCGCTTTCCTGACGGACCCGGAATTCCAGGGTGGCGCACCCGGGCATTTTCATCTCCGCCACCAGTCGAAGGAGACGGCGGGGTTCCACCGCGGCGACCCTCCAGAAGTCGATCGGGTCCCCGGGGGAAAGGTCCTCGTCCTCTCGGCGACCCTTTCGCATCCCGGCTCCTCCCGCAAGACGGTCCAGCATCCCGCGGAGTTTCCAGAACACGTTGCCGTAGTACCAGCCCGTTCGTCCCCCGATCCTCACGACCGGACGCCAGACCTCCTCCGGAGTCGCCGCCAGGGCAACCCGGTAATGTACGCTGTAGTTCGTTCCTCCCGCCCAGGCCGGGTCCCCCGGCAAGGTCCCCGCTTCGGGGAATCCGCCGGCCTGCGCCACATCATCCGCATCCGTGTCGTCCCGCCAGCTGTGGCGGATTGCCGCCCGGATCGCGCTCCGGCAATCCAAAAGGTCCACCGGAATCAGGCTCCTGATCCGGTCATCCAGGCACAGGAGCCTGCTGGAGAGGCCCTCGGCAAGAGGCCTTGCGAGCGAAGCGGGCGCGGGGGTGATCAGGTCGATCCAATAGGAGCTGAGCCGCGGAGTGAGGACGGGGACGGGGACGATCCGGCGTTTCGGCAGATATGCCTCCTCTGCGTAGAGCTCCATCATTCGCCGGTACGTCACCACCTCGTGGCTGCCGATATCGTAGGTCTGTCCGACGGTGGCGGGAATCTCGAGGCAGCCGACGAGATAATCGAGAACATTTTGGATCGCGATCGGCTGCGATTCCGTTTCCACCCAGCGTGGCGTGATCATGACGGGGAGCCGGTCCACGAGGTACCGGAGAATCTCGAACGACCCGCTGCCGGCGCCGATGACCATCGCCGCCCGCAGGGTCGTGACCGGGACGGGACCCGAGGCGAGGATATCGGCCACTTCCGCCCGCGACCGAAGGTGCTCGCTCATTCCCGTACCCGGTTCCACCATCCCTCCCAGGTAGAGGATTCGGGAAAGCCCCTCCCGCCCGGCCGCCCGCGCCATGTTCTCCGCGCCCTCACGGTCCGTGGCCGAAAAGTCCCGCTGGCCGGGGTCCATCGAGTGGACGAGATAGTATGCCGCGGAACACCCGGCGCAGGCCCTGCGCAGGGAGCCGGGGTCCAGCACGTCCGTCTCCACCAGTTCGACGCCGGGGTCCGCCGCGAATGGGCGCAGGCGAAGCTTTTCCAACGACCGTCCCGCCGCCCGGACGGCATATCCCCTCTCCCGGAGGCGCAAGACAAGCCGCGCGCCCACATAGCCGGTTGCGCCGATGACGAGCACTGGGTTCATGTTCGCTGCGGTTTCTTGCCTCAGGGGGGAAGGGGGGTGCGGTTACCGGCCCGGCACCTCATTTCTTTGTGTCATCTCGCTGATATTGTCGATAACGGATTTCAGTTCCTGGTTTTCGTTTTCCAGCGCAGAGATTCGGGCGTTCAGATCGTCGGTCAACCCCTTGAGCTTCTCCCCCTGTGCCGCCTCCTCCCTGGACGCCGAAAGTTCGCTGCGTACCTGGTTCAGCAGGCTCTCCTTCTCCGTATTATTCTGTTGCGATTTTTGCAACTGGTCCGTCAGATCCTGGTTCTCGCTTTCCAGGGATTGGATCCGTCCTTTCAGCTCATCGATCGTCTCCCCGAGTTGCTTCTGTTCTCCCACCTGGTTTTCCGCCTCGCGTTCCTTCGCCCTTACCTCCGCCAAGGTGTTATCCCATCCCTGTTTTTCCTGAAAGGCATTCTGCAGCTGGTCTTTGAGATCCTGATTCTCCTTCCGGAGTGTCTCCGATGCATTGGTTGCCCCCTTGGACGCCTCCAACGATTCGGTCAGTTCCTTGTTCTTCGATTCCAAGACCTCCACCTCTTGATTCAATTGCTGCAGCAGTTGCTTTATATCCGTTTTCCCTTTATCTATCGTTCCCCATATTCGATATCCTCCGAACATACCCGCAGCAATACCCAATGCAATGAGTCCGAGGATTACCTTGTAGCCCTTCATTTCCTGCCCCCTCTGCGTAAGACTGCGTTGGTGCCCGCCAGAGCGATCGATTCGAAACGCTTGCGATCCGGTACCGGGCTCCGGGAAGGGGACCCTTGCGCCCGGGGTCCCCTTCGCTCGGTGCCGGGGTAGTTACTGGCTCGTCTGGAAAACGGGCGTGATCACCAAGTCGATCCGCCGGTTGATGGCCCGTCCCTCCTCGGTGTCGTTGGTTGCCAGGGGCCTGCTGGGACCGTAGCCGACCGCGAAAATCCGGTCCTCGGGCAGGGTTCCGTTGGCCACGAAATAGGAGCGTACCGCCTCTGCCCGCTTCTGGGACAGATGGTCGTTCAGGACCTTCGTCCCCGTGCTGTCCGTGTGTCCCTCCACGGTGACGTCGGGCTCCCCGAACGTCCGGATGGCCCGCTGAACCTTGCTCAGCAGTCCGTAGTTCTCCGGCATGATCACTTCCTTGCCCACCGGGAAGCGGATCGCACGCAGGCGGATCACGAGGTGGTTCCCCTCCTTGTAGACCTCCGCCTCGTCCGGGGAGAAGAAGGTCCGGACGTCGTTGAACTTGAGCTGGAACTCCCGTTCGGCTGCAAGCCGTTCCTTCTCGGCCCGGACCTGCGCGGCCTCGCCCTCGAGGGCGACGATCTGCTTCCGCGAGGCCTCGTCCAGCGATGCGAGCTGCTTCCGTGTCGATTCCTGGAGATCGGCCAGCTCCTTCTTTTTGGTCTCGATCTCCACCTGCTGGGTCTTCACCTTTTCGGCCAGGAACTTCTGGTCCTTCTGCAGCCCGTCGATTGAACCGAGGATGTTCTCCTCCTGGACGTTGAAGTTCTCATTCCGCATGTCCGGCGCGGCGAGCTTCCCCGTCACCCGTCCGAGGATCCCCTCCACCCAGAGGGTGATCTGCTCGGGTTGCATGGTTTTCACCTTTTCGCTCTCCTGGGTCACCTGGGTAAGGCGGCGGGCGTGGAATACCACATCGGAGGCGACCTCCTGCACCTTCTCCTTCTGATACCGCTGCCCGGAGATGAACGCATCGGCCTCCGCCAGTTTTCGCTTCGCCACCGCCAGCGTTCCCGGGGTCAGTTTCCTCGCGCCCTCTCTTTCCGCTTTGTCGATCAGCCCCCGGGCTTCCCCCAGGGTCTTCTCCTTGATGGCCCGCAGTTCGAGCTGGTCGAATGCGTTCACGACCCCCCCCTGGTGTCTCCGGGCCCAGTCGAGGTCGTTGTTCTCGATCGCCTTCGTCAGGTCGAGGAACGATTCCTCCACCTCGCCGAAATCCCTCCCGAATTCCGTGGCGCCCGCGGCCATGGCGAGATCGCGGGCCTTGATGGCGTCGGGCAGCGTCGCTTTGCTCACCTTGGCCAATTCCCCGGCCTGCCGAAGCTGGGCCTGCCCGACTGCGACGTTCTGCAGGATTTCCGATAACGATTCCCCGCGCTGAAGCCCTTTCTTCGCGCCGTTAAGCGACGTCTCGGCCTTGGCGAACCAGGTGGGGGACAGCACGTTGATCTGGTCTTTCCTGGCGGCTCCCATGTCGTTTTCCAGGCGATTGATCTGTGCCGTGGGGTTTTCCGTCGTCGCGATCGGCTCCACCTTCAGTTGGGCTGGCCCCGCGCATCCTCCCAGGAAAAGGACGGCCAGGGAAAGCGCGGCAAGGAAAACAGGTATTCCTTCTCGTCTCATTACTTCCTCCGTTAGTTAATGGGTTCGAATACGTAACGACCGGGTTGCCGCGTGAGGGATTCTTCTGCAAGTATATCCTTATGCGCTCTATTTCCGGAAAATATCCTTGAAAAACGTTTGCATCTCGGCCCAGGACTTCCTGTCCGCATCGGCGTTGTACCCAAGAGGAATGTTGAATTTTTTCGCATAATTGTCTGCATCGGGATTCGTGAAGCTGTGGGAGGCCCCCGGGTAGGAGTAAACCCGGAAATCCGCTCCGGCCGCCTTCATCTCCTCCTTGAACGCATCGACCTGCTCAGGGGGGATGAACTTGTCATCCGCGCCGGTTAAGACCAGGACCTTTGTTTTTACGCTTCCGGGTTTCGCGGGAGAATCCGTTGTCAGCCCGCCGTGGAAGCTCGCCACCCCGGCGAGGTCCATCCCGTCCCGCGCCATCTGCAGGACGACGCTTCCACCGAAACAGTACCCGACGGCGCCGATCCGTCCGGGATCGGCGAATCTGTTTTCCTGTAACACCTTCCTGGCAGCGAGGAACCGCTCCCGCCCAAGGGGCATATTCTTCCGGATCTCGCCGGAGAACTTCCCGGCCTCGTCGGGATGTTGCGCCTGCTTCCCCTCGCCGTACATGTCGACCGCCAGGGCGACATACCCCAGTTCGGCCAGCATCCGGGCGCGCTTTCTCGCGTATTCGTTGTGTCCCCACCACTCGTGCACCACCAGAATGCCCGGTCGCTTGCCCGAAAAACTGTCGTCGTAGGCCAGATACCCCTTCATCGTCGTATCTCCGGCGACGTACTCCACCGGCTCCCCCCGGATCTCCCCGTGGGCGGACACGACCATCGTCAACAGAAACAGGATCGTCCCCAGAATTCGCATTTTTATCTCCTCCTTGCAGCGCATTTGGCTCCATTGAGATGAATCAGTACTTTGGAGGTTTCAGGGACACCCGTCTGGAAACCGGGGAAGGGGAAACGTGCATGCCAATCTGCAGAAATAATTACCACGAATGAGAATTATTTTTTTCTTACCCTTGATGGTTGCCGGCTCTGTGAAGTGATTTACGTTTTTTCTCATATGCTTGGGGAAATATAAAACGAGAGTTCATTAGGCATAGATGTTGCTAAATGATAGCTTTATTAATCTACAATGCAAGTTTGTTTCCACACCCGGAAGGGTGACGCTTTTCTTTTCGCCTTGAACGCCAAGCAGCGGGTGTGTCATTCTATTGCCTCATCGGTGAACTCTTCAAAAAGGGGCGGTCAGGGATGGCTTTCCTCTTTTCCCCAGGTGTTCGCCTCTCCTTGTCGAACAGATCAGGTGCGGGTTTCGTGCTTCCCACGAAAGAAAGAAAGTCTTCCCGCCACCCGGGTTGGACACTGGCTACCATCTTGCATCGATTCTTCCCCGGCCTGACGGAGTAGCGGCTCCGTAAGGGGGCAACAGGGGAAAGAGGAAAATAGGCAACCGGAAAACGGTTTTGCTTGGGGAGGCCAAATATGAAAAAGACCTCTTGTTTGATGGCTGTGATTGCCGTGCTGGCCTTTGGGCTTGGTGGGTATCTCACCGGGTGCGGCGGTGGCGGCGGTGGCGGTGGTGGCGGTGCGCCGCCGGGGGTGCAGGGTCTGGAGTTCACGGATCAGAACATGGTGGACGCAGCGGGCGTCGGGGCCGGAGTTTCCAGTTTTATTACCGGGTTCGGGGGGGTCACGGTGGATGTCTTGTTCGGCTTCTTTGCGGGACAGATGGCTCTTCAACCTACCGGCGTGCGTCCGATGGTAATCGTTCCGCTCGACATCTGTTTAAACTTTGGAGTCGGTACCGCCAGCGCGGATTGGACCGACGCGGACCTAAGCCTCGACCTTTCCACGGGGGACACCGTGGCCGTGACCTTCGACAATTGTTTGATATCAGACGCCGCGCTTACCGGAACTGTGAGCTTCTTCTTCGACAGCGCTTCGTTGACCAACTTCCCCGTCGGCACCGCCGATGTGACCACCACCGCAGATCTGACGGTCGACGACGGAGTCGATACGATCGCCTTTACCGCCAACTTCCACATGACATATGCAGGAACCCTGAACACCTTTGATTTTATGATCGGGGATGGCGGGGTTACCGAGCTCATAACCTTCTCCGACGGGGTGGACACGATCCAGTTCGGCTGTTTCGACACCCCATTGACGTTCGATGTGGATAGTGTCCTCGTGTCCCCACGGGGAATCGTAAATTACAACGATTCGATCGTACAGCTCGGGGATTATGGTGTTTCTGTGGATCCCAATCCTTTGACGTTCGGTATCGTGGGATTTGACATAGCCCAGGGCCCCTATGCCGGGCAGCTGAAAGAACTGAGTTTCGACGACCGGCCGAATCAGCCGATCCCCCTCCCGGCCTGCTCCGCAGTAGGCAGCACGGATCATGAGGGAAATACATCCCTCCTGGTGACGGCAACAGGGGGAAATCCACTCGGCCCATATCCCGTGACGATCGACCGCTTCGACAACACCACGTGGACACCTCCGCCGGCCACGTCGATCGACACACAATTCTGGGAGGATCTGTAATCGAAATGCCGGTTCGTCCCCCGGGACGGGGCGCGGTCGGCAGGCAGGCGGGAGGGCGGGGCCATGGCGGTCCCCGCCCTTTCCTTTTGCGCGTCCATTTTCCACCGATTTTGGCGCCGGTCCGTCATTTCCGTGGTCTGCCCCGCCGCCTGTCATCTGTGGAAAAAGGGCATTCCGGGAGATCCAATTGGCCGCTTCCACATGGCGGAAGCGGCAGATCCTTTGAGCGGGAGCTGCGGTAATGCCTTGGCCGTTGCGTGACTTCCCCCTGTTGACGGTGAAAGGAGGCAGGAATAGCATAAGATAGTTTTCCTTAAAGAGGCCCTGCAGGCCGAGACGTACGATGGAGTCCCGTCATGTCCTGGTTCGCGCGGGCCAAACGGTTCCTTTTCGGTGCCCCCCGCAACATATTCGACCCGAAGGTATTTCACCAGATCTCCCTGATCGCCTTCTTTGCCTGGGTCGGCCTTGGCGCCGATGGCATTTCCTCTTCCGCCTACGGCCCGGAAGAGGCGTTCCTGGCGCTTGGGGACCATACGGTCCTGGCGATCTTCATTGCCCTCGCCACGATGGCGACGGTGTTCATCATCTCCGGCAGTTATGCCCAGATCATCGAGGCCTTCCCTTCCGGGGGAGGGGGCTATATCGTGGCCTCCAAACTCCTGGGGGAGAGGGCGGGGGTGGTGTCCGGGTCGGCCCTCGTCATCGATTACGTGCTGACCGTAACGATCTCCGTGGCCGCGGGCGTCAATGCGGTTTTCAGCATCCTGCCGTCTACCTGGCAGTCCCACAAGTTCCTGTCCATCGCCCTGGTCATCCTGTTTCTGGTCTGGCTCAACCTGAGGGGGGTAAAGGAGTCCGTCCAGGCTCTCACCCCCATCTTCCTCGCGTTCCTGCTCACCCATGTCCCCCTCCTCCTCTATGCCATCACGCGTCACGTTTCGGACATGCCGCTTTTGGCCACCCGGGTGTCGACGGACCTTTCCTCCGCCGTTTCCGAGGTGGGGTGGTTCGGAGTGGCCGCCCTCCTGATGCGCGCCTATTCCATGGGGGCCGGGACGTACACCGGAATCGAGGCGGTGAGCAATTCCATGCAGACGCTGCGGGAGCCCCGGGTGGATACGGGAAAACGGGCCATGCTGTACATGGCCGTCTCCCTTTCCTTCATCGCGGGGGGGATCATCCTGGGCTACGTGCTGAACGACATCCGGCCGGTTTCGGGGAAGACGTTAAACGCCGTCCTGTTCGAGGCCCTTGTCGGGGATTTCGGCGGGCAGAAAATAGGCGCGATCCTCGTCGGGTTCGTCATGGCGACGGAGGCGGTGCTGCTTTTTGTCGCCGCCCAGACCGGGTTCCTCGGAGGGCCCCAGGTCCTCGCGAGCATGGCGGTCGACTCCTACATGCCCCGTCGGTTTGCCCACCTCTCCGACCGTCTGGTGACCATGTACGGGGTGTACTTCATGGGCGGCATGGCGTTCTTCATGTTGTACATCACCGGCGGTTCCGTGCAGTACCTCGTGATCATGTACTCGATCAACGTGTTTTTGACGTTCACCATCTCCCAGTTCGGGATGTGCGTCCACTGGTGGAGGGACAGACACAGGGAAGGGAACTGGAAGCGCAAGCTCGGCCTGAACGGAGTCGGTTTCCTGCTTACCTCTTCGATCCTGTCGGCGACGGTGTGGATCAAGTTTCCCGAGGGGGGATGGATCACCCTGCTCATCACCGGGGTCTTCATCGCCCTTTCCTTTCTCGTTCGTCGCCATTACCGGGAGACCCAGGAACAGACACGGCGATTGGATGATCTCCTCACGCACCTTCCCGCGGAGGAACGGCCGGAACCTCAGGCGCCGGTGCCTCATCGGGACGCCCCCACCGCTGTCATCCTGGTCACCGGCTACAACGGGATGGGGATGCACGTGTTTTTCTCGGTGGTGAGGACGTTCCCGGGCATGTTTCATAATTTCGTCTTCCTGTCCGCGGGAATTATCGACTCGAGCCGGTTCAAGGGAGCGGAAGAAGTGGTACATCTCGGATCGGACCTGAAGGACCAGCTGCAGCACTACGTCGAGTTCGTTACGAGGCACGGG
>Ga0224512_10001903_pt1 | contig 19579 bp, 14 predicted proteins | sample SF_May12_sed_USG_4_FD_169103 | JGI IMG/M metagenome (GOLD analysis project Ga0224512, IMG submission 169103) | Sediment microbial communities from San Francisco Bay, California, United States - SF_May12_sed_USGS_13 | ecosystem: Environmental > Aquatic > Marine > Sediment | place: USA... | reverse complement strand
GTCGGCGAGGTGACGGGCGTCAACGGCAAACACTTCTCGGTGGCCTCCAATCCCGAATCGCTGATGATCCCCGGCGGACCCCAGGTCGATGTCATGGTTGACTTCACCCACATCGACGCTGCCCGCCGCAACCTCGAGTTCTGTGCCGATCACGGCATTCACGCCGTGGTCGGAACGTCGGGCTTCACCGAGGCCGACTACGGGGCCATCCGCGACCGGTTCACCAGATCGAACTGTTTGATCGCGCCGAACTTCGCCATCGGTGCGGTGCTGATGATCCGTTTCGCCGAGCTGGCGGCGCCCTATTTCGACACGGCCGAGATCATCGAATTGCACCACGACGCCAAGATCGACGCACCGAGCGGAACCGCCGTGTCGACGGCTGAACGGATAGCGGCGGCCAGCGATCGGTGGGCGGCCGACCCCACGCAATCGGAGACGATACCCGGTGCCCGCGGCGCCAAGGGACCGCTCGGTATTCCCATTCATTCGGTGCGGATGCGGGGGATGGTCGCCCACCAGGAGGTTCTGCTCGGCACGATGGGCCAGACCCTGCAGCTCCGTCACGACTCCTACGACCGGTCGTCGTTCATGCCCGGCGTGATTCTGGCGGTGCGTCGAATTGCCGAGGTCGAGGGCTTAACCGTCGGACTCGACCGAATCCTCGATATCTAGCTCGTTCGGCTCGACGGCCTCAGGTCCGCCATCATCGTCGCGGGTCAGCTCCATCAGCGACTGCGCCTCACCCTCGCTGCTGAAGAACTCGTTGTAGACGCTCCAGGCCACGGCGATGGCGGAGATGACGAAGATCTGGAGGCGGTACTCGGCGATGAAGCCGCCGACGCCCTGCAACGGCGATTCGAAGACCTCGCCAACCTGTCGGATCAACACCAGCCGCGCGATGGTGCCGCTGATGTTGAGGATGATGAACGGGATGATCCGCACCCCGGTGGCCGCCGACATCGCACAGATGATGTTGTTCGGCATCAGGAAGATGAGGGGATAGGCGATCTTCCGGAAGTATCGTTCGCCGTCTCGTATGAGCGGCCCGTAGGTCTTGCTGCGTCGTTCGGTCCAGGCGATCGCCCGCTCGCCGTACCAGAAGCCGAGCAGGTAGTAGAGGGGATCCGACGCCACCAGGCGGGCGAAGCCGACGGCGTAGTAGGTCGCCGCATCCAGATGGATGGTGGTGAGGGTGAGAATCCGGTTGCGGGGGTTCAGCGCGATGAGCAGGGCGGGATGCCGGTCGAACCACAGGGCGGTGTTGAGATCACCGATGATGGCGGCGCCCTGGGAGATGATGACCAGGCCGATCACCGTGCGCACGATCCACTTGCCCGGCGGGTGTCCTGGCTCCATTCTCACCCCTCGCAGTCTCGCACGATCCGACGACAAAAACTCCCCGCTACCGCCGCCGGTCCGGAGGACCCGGCGGGCGCCGAAGCCGCTCGAGTTTGCTGACGCAAACTCTTGGGCTTGGAAGGGGTGCCCTGGAGATCGATTTTCCGCACCGCTGCTACCGTTGGCCCTACTGTGGCCTCCGTGACTTCGCCCGCCCGCCCCGACACCGGTCCGGGCAACGCCGCCGACTGGTCGTTCGCCCGGCGGCCCTTCTGGCTGTTCTCACACGTGTTCGCGTTGGCCGTGGTCGTGCTGTTCGTGAACCTGGGCCTGTGGCAGCTGAGCCGCCATGGCGAGCGGCAGGCGGCCAGCGCCGAACTGTCGAGCCGCCTGATGTCGGAAACGATCGTGGTGAATGGTTCCGCCGACCTCGGCGGTCCGCCATCTCGGCTCGACTACCGTCCGGCCACGGTTTGGGGGACGTTCATCGACGGCGATTTCGTACGGGTCGTCAACCGCTCCCAGGGCGGCGTGGCCGGTGAGCACGTGGTAGGCCTCATGGAGCTGGGCGACGGATCGCTGCTCGCCGTCAACCGGGGCTTCGTTCCCGCCAACACCGACGTGGCGGTGCAGCCGGCACCGACGGGCAGGGTGCCGGTCGACGGGTGGCTTCGGGAGTCGGTTCAAAAAGGCCGATTCGGAGCGGATGACACGGGCGAAGGGGCGCTGGTTCCCCGAATGAACACCGATGATCTGGCCACCCGCGCCGGTCGGGCGGTTGCCCCCGTCTGGCTCCAGCTGGCGGGGGTCGACGGCGACTCGACCGCGGCCACATTTCCGGATCCTGTTCCGTTGCCGGAACTCGACGACGGCCCCCACCTCGGCTACGCGGCACAGTGGTTCGTCTTCGCCACCCTGGGTGTGCTGTTCTACGGCGCGCTGCTTCGTCGCCAGTCGAGAAGCCGATGAGCGCCGGCCGACTCCGTCTGCTGACCCTGCACGGGCTCCGCCTCGTCGGGCTGGCAACGCCCGAAGCCGTGGCCGAGATCCACGATCTCGACCCCGCCGCGGTTGGGGAGGAGCTGCACCGGCAGAGCGTGGAGGGCCTGGTATCCCCGGCCCGCGGTGATGGTGGCCGGTGGACGCTCACCGGGCCTGGTCGCCGCCACGGCGAGGAGCTCTTGGGCCGGGAACTCGTCGCAGCCGTCGCCGAGGACGGCACTCCCGGCCGGTCGGTGGTCACGGCCGTCTACCACCGATTCCTCCAACTCAACCAGCCGATGCTCGCCGTCTGTACGAACTGGCAGATCGTGAATCGGGATCCGATCGAGCTGAACGACCACAGCGATCCGGATCATGACAACGCCGTGATCGCCGCACTCGGCGACATCGACGACAGCATCCAACCGTTGTGTGCTGAACTGGAGTCGATGCTTACCCGGTTCCGTCGCTACCGCCCGGGATTCACCGAAGCGCTTCATCGCCTGCGTATCGGGGAAACCGACTGGCTGACGAAGCCCACGATTTTGTCCTACCACACCCTGTGGTTCCAACTTCACGAGGATCTACTCGCTACGCTCGGATTGGAGCGGGCCGCTGAAACCGCCAGGTTGAACGGCAACCCCACATCCGATCGTCCGAAAGGAACACCCGAGACGAACCCCGGGATTCGATTGGAACCTCGAGCGTGCCGGCCGCACCCGCGCCAGTCCGACTCCCAGCTCACCGACATCCCGCTCACCGATAGACGGAAAGATTCATCATGACATCCGACGCGGCATCACAACCCACCCGCCCTCAGGCCCGTTTCGGGCCCGTCCTCACCGCAATGGTGACACCGTTCGACGACAAGGGTGCACTCGATCTCGAGCGGGCCCGTAACCTGGCCCGCTATCTCGTGGCCAACGGCAACGACGGCGTCGTCGTCGCCGGAACAACCGGTGAGTCCCCGACGATCTCCTACGAGGAGCAGCGGGAACTCACCGTGGCGGTCCGGGAAGCCATCCCGGACCACACCCTCGTCGCCGGTGCCGGAAGCAACGACCTCCGGACCGCCATCAAGAACACCCACATGGCCAACGAGGCGGGGGCCGACGGTATTCTGGCCGTCACGCCCTACTACAACCGTCCGTCCCAGGTCGGCCTCGAGGCCCACTTTCGGGCATCCGCCGCTGAAACCGACCTGCCGGTGATCCTCTATGACATTCCGGTGCGAACCGGCCGCAAGATCTCGGCCGAAGTGCTCGGGAGGCTGGCCGAGGTCGACAACATCGTGGCGGTGAAGGATGCGGCCGGTAACCCCGGCGCCTCGGCTGCGATCATCGCCGAAACCGGGTTGCAGTACTACTCGGGTGACGATTCGCTGACACTGCCGCTGCTCGCCGTCGGAGCGGTCGGTGTCATCGGCGTCGCCACCCATTGGGTCGGCCGGGAGATGGCCGACATGATCGCCGCCTTCGCCGATGGCAAGGTGGCCGAGGCCCAGCGACTCAACGCCCTCATGCTGCCGTCCTTCGCCTACGAGACGGGTGATCTGGCCCCCAACCCGGTACCCACCAAGGCCCTGATGAACCTGATCGGCGTGCCGGTGGGCGAGTGCCGACTGCCGATGGGTCCGGCCCCCGACAACCAGGACGATCTGGCCCGAGCGGTCCTCGCCGGTCTCGGCCGGAGTGTGTCCTGATGGCCGCTCCCGTTCGAATCTCCTTCCTCGGCGGCCTCGGAGAGATCGGCAGAAACTGTGCCGCCATCGAGGTCGACGGCCGCATCATGCTCATCGACTGCGGCCTCATGTTCCCCGAGGCCGATCATGCCGGCGTCGACATCATCCTGCCCGACTTCACCTATCTGCGGGAGAACGCCCATCGGGTGGAAGGCGTGGTGGCCACCCACGGCCACGAGGATCACATCGGGGCGCTCAGTTTTCTGCTGGAGGAGATGCCGCTGCAGATCATCGGTTCGCCGCTCACGATCGGTATGGCCAAGAGCCGGATCGGTGAGCGGGGCGTCACGGATCAAGCCACCTTCATCGAGGTGAGCGACAACGATCGTATCCAGGTCGGACCCTTCGACATGGAGTTCTTCCCGGTCACCCACTCGGTGCCTCACGGTTTCGCCACCGCCTTTCACACCCCGCAGGGCGTGATTCTCCACAGCGGCGACTTCAAGCTCGATATGACGCCGGTCGATCAGCGCCTCACCGACCTGGCCGGGCTCGGGCACCTGGCCAAGGACGACGGTATTCGTCTGTTCCTGTGCGACTCCACCAACGCCGAATCGGCCGGGTTCTCCGATTCCGAGACCTCGATCGGGCAGTCGATCCAGGATCTTTTCCGGGCTCGCGAGGGTAGGCGGCTGATCATCGCCTGCTTCGCAAGCCACATTCACCGGGTCCAGCAGATCGCCGATGCCGCCATCGCCACCGGCCGCACCATCGCCACGATGGGGCGGTCGATGAACACCAACGTGGCATTGGCCCGCCAGATGGGCCTGCTACAAATCCCCGACGCCAAGCTGCGAGCCATCGAGGACGTCGACGACATCCCCGACGGCGAACTCTGCGTCATCTCCACCGGTTCCCAGGGTGAACCGCTGTCGGCCCTGGCCCGCATGGCCTCCGGTGACAACAGGTGGCTGTCGGTCCACGAAGGCGACTGCGTGATCCTCTCCTCACATCCGATCCCCGGCAACGAGTCCAGCGTCTCCCGGGTCATCGACGGGCTGATACGACGAGGCGCCGAGGTCGTACACTCGGGCATCGCCCGGGTTCACGCCACCGGCCACGCCAAGGCCGAGGAACTACGGGTCATGCATTCGATCGTGCAGCCCGAGTGGTTCATTCCTGTTCACGGCGAATACCGCCACATGGCCGAACACGCTCGGCTTGCCGCCGGCATGGGTCAGCCCGCCGACAAGATCATGGTCTGTTCCGACGGCGACTCGGTGATCCTCTCCGACAAGGGTCTTCGACGAGGTGAGGAGATTCCGGCCGACTACATCTACATCGCCGGATCGATCGGACCGCTCGACCACAGCGTGCTCATCGATCGCCGGGTCCTCGGGCAGGAAGGTTTCGTCGGTGTCATCGTGCCGATCGCGATCGTCGGAGCGTCGGCCGAGCTTCTGCGCGAACCGGAGATCGTGAGCCGGGGCTGGGTGGAAGGCGACGAGGGCGATCTGCTTCGCAAGGAGGCCACGTTGGCGGTGCGTGAGGCCGTCGAGGAGGCGCTGGCCGACGGCAAGCGGGGCCGCGACGAGATCGAGCGCATCACCCGCCGGGCCGTCGGCCGCTTCATCAACCGGCGCACCAAGCTGCGACCCATGGTCGTACCGGTTGTGCTCGGCGCCCACGAAGGTGGCAAGTCGTCGTGACCGTGACCGTGCCCGAGGCCGTCGCACCTGCGGAGCAGGTGCCTACCGAGATTCGCCTGGCGCCGAAACGACGTCCGCTGTAGTCGTTTCGTATGGGACAGGAAGATAGACCAGTGACACGACGGTTCGGTCTGCATCCGGAAGTGTTGGGAACCGAAGCAATCACCCGCTACACCCGGCACATCGTCGAGTTGGCCGACCCCGAACAACTCGACCTCGCCGTCCCATCCTGCGGCGACTGGACGATGGCCGATCTGGTCTGGCATCTCGCCGAGGTTCAGTCGTTCTGGGCCTGGATCATCGAGCATCGTCCGGCCCCCGTCGAGGAGGCCGAGATGCCGGATCGGGCGGTCGACGCCGCGCTTCGAGCCCAACTCACCGACGCAAACGATCGCCTGTGCGCCGCCCTCGATGCCGCCTCCTTCGACGATCCCGCCTGGACCTGGCACCTGGAACACAAGACGGTCGATTTCAGCATTCGCCGCCAAACCCACGAGGCGTTGATCCACTGCTTTGATGCGGTGCTCGCCACCGACGGACCGGCGCCGGTCGTCGAACCCGCGCTGGCGGCCGACGGATTCGACGAGCTGGTCACCGTCATGGCCGGGGGAGTACCGGAGTGGGCGGAGTACAAGTCCTCGGATCGCCGAATCGACGTCTGGGCCGTCGACACCGACGACCGCTGGCTGCTCGAGCTGGGCTCGATCACCGGTCGCTCGCCCCGCGGAACCGACTATGTCGACGAACCGACCATCGCCGTGGTCGATCCTCAGTCCGGAACCGCTCCATCGGCAGGGCTCAGCGGCCCGGCGCTGGAGCTCGACCTGTGGGCCTGGGGGCGAGGTTCCGTCGACGAGCTGACCGTCAGCGGCGACGAAGCCGTGGTGAACGCTCTGCGGTCCTTGATCATCAGCTCCACCCAGTGAACCGCTCCGAGGTCACCGGGTAACGGTGCACCACCCGGTCGCGGAACTGCGCTAGGCTTTGCAGCACTGTGGCAACATCAACTCGGAACCAATCGCGTTCCGGTCGTGGGGCTACGGGCGGAGGCAGACCGACACGCAAAAAGTCGGCGAAGCGTCGCGCCCAGGAAGACCGTCGGGACATCCAGGGCTTGTCGCTCATCGCCCTGGGCGTTCTCTTCGGGCTTGCGCTCTACACCGGAACAACCGGCATCGTCGGACAGGCCGTGGCCTCGGCCAGCGGTGTCCTGTTCGGCCTCGTTCGTTATCTCGGACCTCCGGCTCTCATCGCCGGCGGATTCCAGCTACTGCGGACCAACAGCTCGCGAAGTCGGCGACGGAAGAAACGGACCGACTATACGCAGCTCCTGGCCTGGGGCTCGCTGGTGGCGGCCGTCTTCTGCCTGCTCGACATCCTGGGCGGCAAACCGCATTGGGGTTCGACGCCGGAGGCCCTTAGCCGCTCCGGTGGCTGGGTCGGTGTCGCCATCGGCGGCACGCTGGAGCGCTACCTCGGTTCGATCGGTGAGGTCGTCATAACCGTCACGCTGATGATGGTGGCCGCCGTCCTGCTGACCTCGATCTCGCTCGGCCCGGCGGCCGACACCATGGCCGAACGGTTCGGGCTGATCTGGGCCCGTGGCCTGGATCGAGCCCGCGAACGGTTCCAGGACCGCGACTGGCTGCGGCGCGATGACAGCGACCGCACCGGTGACATCACCGACGAACGACCCCCGGGCCTGGCCTCGATGTTCACCGACGGCGACGACGATCCGAGCGAACAGGCCGACATCTACATCGACTTGCGCCACGGCGGGCATTCCTCGCGCTCCAAGCCCGACCCCGAGCCGGTGGTGGCCGTCGACGAGGACGAGACCGTCATCGTCGGTCAGCTCGACGACGACTGGTCGGACGGGCCGCCGTCGCCGATCATCGAGGTGCCGGTTCCGGCCATGGTCGACAGCCTGTCGGTGGCGACGCCCCAGCCGCCCGACGGCATGTGGCACCTGCCCGGCCTCGAACTCCTCGATCACTCCGAGGTTCAAGACGTCGACCGGGCCTCGGTTGAACGGACCGGCCGACGGCTCGAGCATGCCCTGGCCGAACACGCCGTCGAGACCCGCCTCATCGGTGTGGTCGTCGGGCCGACGGTGAGCCGGTTCGAACTCGAACTCGGCCCCGGCGTCAAGGTGTCACGGGTGACGTCGCTGCACAAGGACATCGCCTACGCGATGGCCACGCCCGACGTTCGTATCCTCGCCCCGATCCCGGGCAAGCAGGCGATTGGCGTCGAGGTGCCCAACGTTCGTCGTCAGATCATCACGGTCGGCGACCTGCTGATGTCGGAGGAGGCCTCCAAGTCGGTTCATCCGCTCGAGGTGACGCTCGGCCGGGACATCACCGGCCGCACCATCATGGCCAACCTGGCCCGCATGCCCCACCTTCTGGTGGCCGGTCAGACCGGCTCCGGCAAGTCGAGCTGCATCAACTCGATGCTGACGTCGATCCTGATGCGCTCCACGCCCGATCAGGTCCGTCTGATTCTCGTCGACCCCAAGAGGGTCGAACTCACCCAGTACGAACGCCTGCCCCACCTGCTCACCGAGGTGGTCACCGACCCCAAGAAGGCCGCCAATGCGCTGGCCTGGGCGGTGCGGGAGATGGAGCGGCGCTACGACCTGCTGAGCGAGGTCGGGGTTCGCGACCTCGACGGCTACAACAGGGCGGTCGAAGAGGGTCGCCTCGACCCGATTCCCGGTCCGGACGGACAGCCCCTGGAGTATCACAAGCTGTCCTACATCCTGGTGGTGCTCGACGAGCTGGCCGACCTCATGATGGTCGCCGCCCGCGATGTCGAGGAATCGATCTGCCGGATCGCCCAGAAGGCCCGGGCTGTCGGCATCCACCTGATCATCGCCACCCAACGACCCTCGACCAACGTCATCACCGGCCTCATCAAAGCGAACGTCCCGGCCCGGCTTGCCTTCGCCGTGTCATCGCTCACCGACAGCCGGGTCATCTTGGATCAGCCGGGAGCCGAGCGTCTCGTCGGTCGCGGCGACGCCCTCCTCAACGACGGCACCACGTCAACCCCGACCCGTTTCCAGGGTGCTTGGGTGACCGAGGAGGAGGTGTCGGCCATCGTCGATCACTGGACCGGCCAGGCGCCCGACGTCACCTACGACTCCCGGCTTCTGGACGACGAGGGTGGAGGAGAGGCCGCCTCGTTCATCCCCGGCGGCTCCACCGGTGACGAGGGTGACGACGACCTGCTGCTGCAGGCCATGGAGCTGGTGGTGCGGTCCCAGCTGGGTTCGACGTCGATGCTCCAACGGAAACTCCGGGTCGGATTCGCCCGGGCCGGGCGACTCATGGACCTGCTCGAGGAACGGGGCGTTGTCGGCCCTTCGGTCGGCTCCAAGGCTCGCGAAGTGCTGATGACGGCCGAAGACCTCGACGCCGGCCGCTGGCCCAAGGGGGTGGCCGCTCCGGCCGTCAAGGCCGCGACACCAGCGCCGACCGGACCGATCATGGCCGGGACGGCCGGTGTGGCCCCGGCGCCGCCGCCCGCATCCAACGACCACTCCGATGACGCCGCGACCGGCGGTTCGCCATCCGGTGGTTCGCCGTCCGGCCGCTCGTCGGGATCCGGTCCAGGGACCGGTGGATCCGCAGAGTCCGACGGCTCGTCGTCGGGCGGTGGGGTCCATCCGTCGTCGGCCGACTGGCCGGGATCGACCACCGGAAACCCCTTCGACTCGCCGGCCCTGCCGACCCGGAAGGACCCGCCGCGGCGATCCGGCCCGACAGCCTTCGACAACCAACCGAACGTCGAAGTGTCCAAGGACCAGTCAAGGCAACGACGCCGCACCCTGGCCGACATACCCAATCCGGAACCTGTCCGCATCCCGGATCCGGCGGAGTTGCGAGCCCGATCGAAACCGATCGGATCGCCGTCCGGCCGTCCCGGTCTGGACACCACGGTCGGACCTGACCCGGATCTCGGCCTGGAGCCCGACTCCGGCTCTTCGGTCGGGCTGCTGGAGCGCCCCAAGGTCGAGGACCTCGACGAAGTGGAGCGGGCCGGTCTCGACGTTGTCGTCGGGGCGGAGCCGGCCGCCGACGGCTCACCGGACGTTGCGGACGAGTCTGCGGCACCATCACCCCCGGTCCTGCGGGTGGTGAAGGGAATCGAGCCCGACCCCGACGACGACCCGGCACCGTTCGACATCGAGGAGGACCTTCCAGCCGGCGAAGCGATCCCCGACGATGACGACCAGCCGGTCGACGAAGCAGTTTTCGACTCCGACGACATCTTCGATCCCGACGCCGACGATGATGACGACGAGTTCGATCCCGACGCCGCCTTGAGCGCCGACGATTGGTCGGATGAGTTCGACGAGTTCGATCCCGACGACGATGACGACGAGTTCGACGGTGACTACGACTCGGCCCTGGCGCCTCCGCCCGGCTATCCGAGCGGGTAGTTCGATTCCGCTCTGAAGTTGTGCAGGTGGAGATCGGGCTTTTTGAACGCTGATAGCCTCCACTGGTGGCATTCGTAACCGAACCGACGATGATCGTCGCCCTCATCGAGGTGGCGATCGGGTTGTGGCTTCTCACGACGGCCGCCGACGAATTCGTCGAAGGCGCAGCCAACGTCGCCAGCGCCCTCAGCATCTCGCCGGTCGTCATCGGTGCCGTCATCGTCGGCTTCGGCACGAGTGCACCGGAGCTGCTCGTCTCCTCGCTCGCGGCCTGGCATGGAGACCTCGATCTCGGGGTCGGAAACGTCGTCGGGAGCAACGTTGCGAACCTCACACTCGTGCTGGGCGCGGCGGCACTCATCGTGGTGCTTCGGGTCACCCCGTCGGTGCTGGCCAGGGAGGCCCCGCTGTCGTTGCTGGCCGTCCTGTTGTTCGCCTACTTCACGACCGGCGGGCTCCAGCGGTGGGAAGGGACGGTGCTGTTGGGTGCCCTGGTGGGTGTGCTGACGTGGATCATCGTCGGCGGGCGGATCGACCACGTCGAGAGCCATTCGCTCGACAACGGCGGGCCACTTTCGACGCAGGCTCTGCGCACGGGCCTCGGCCTTCTCGGGACCGTCGCCGGTGCCCAGCTGCTCGTCTGGGGGGCATCGGCCATCGCAACGATGGCCGGCATCTCCGGGGGCTTCGTCGGCTTCACGCTTGTGGCCATCGGAACATCGTTGCCGGAGCTCGTGACGGCGGTGGCCGCCGCTCGGAAGGGCGAGACCGAGATCATCCTCGGCAACCTTCTGGGCAGCAACATCTTCAACAGCCTGGCCGTCGGAGGCGCCATCGCCGCCATTCACCCCGGTGCCGTCGACGACGAGGAGTTGGCCACGATCGGTATCGTCGGCATGGCGCTGGTCGCCTTCATCGCCTGGGCGTTCATGGTCACCCGCAAACGGGTCCACCGAATCGAAGCCGTTGTGCTGTTGGTCATCTGGTTGGCCTCGGTCGCCCTAATGGCCCGGGGGGCAACGGAGCCGGTCACCGTGGCGCTCGGGCTTTCGTCATTCTGAGGGCCGACATCGACGGTCCAGCCGGTCCGCCGCCCTCCCGGTCGAACGGCTACTGTCGCAAGCGATGAGCGATGACGACACCTCGTACAGGGAGTTGCAGGTTCCGGTCGCCGGGGGGATGGTCACGGCGGGACGGTGGGGTGAGGGCGACAGGATCGTCGTCGCCTCCCATGGCATCACCGCCAATCACCGTTCGTGGCAGGCGGTAGGGGAGCAACTGGTGGCCCGCAGCGGCGGGGCGGTTTCGCTGGTGGCCGTCGACCATCGTGGCCGGGCCGGCAGCGCCGGCGTGGTGGGTCCCTACGGATTGTCCCAGCACGCCGACGATCTGATCGCCATCCTCGACCACCTCGACCTCGAAGGCGCCGTGCTCACCGGCCATTCGATGGGCGGGTTCGTCGTCGCCCTGGCTGCTGAACGGCACGCCGGTCGGGTCGACGCTCTGGCCCTGGTGGATGGCGGCCTGCCCTTCCCGCTCCAACTACCGCCCGACGTCGACACCGAAGCGGTGATCCGGTCGGTCATCGGTCCCGCTCTCGATCGTCTCGACCAGCGCTGGCCCGACGTCGACTCCTACCTCGGGTTTTTCCAGGCGCACCCGGCGTTCAGCCCGCCCAACACCTGGCACCGGGCGGCCGACGCCTACGTGCGGTACGACGCCGTGATCGATGACGACGGGCAGGTCCGATCGAGCGTCAACAGGGAGGCCGTGCTGGTCGACGGCGGTGCCGCCATCGTCGATCCTGACTCCTCCTCGGCGCTGCGGCGCATCGACCAACCGTCGGTGCTGCTGTGGGCCCCGCGGGGCATCCTCGATCAGAGCCCCGGTCTGTATCACGCCGATCAGATCGCCGACGCCTCATCCGAGCTCGATCACCTCACCGCCGCCCTGGTCGACGACACCAATCACTACACGATTCTGGTTGGCGAGGCCGGAGCGGCTCGGGTCGTGGAGACGATTCTCGGCCTGGCGGCCTGAGGCGAGGCCCTGTGTCCCAGCCTGACCCGGTTCCTTGGACCGACCAGGTGGTGGACCTAGACTGAGACCCAACACTGACGAAGGCGGAATCGTCAAGCCATGGGAGCGACGTACGTTGCACATTCGAACATCTGGAGAGCCGGTTGAAACAACCCTGCTCGTCAGCAACCTCCAGTTCCCCGAAGGACCCGTATGGCTTTCCGACGGGTCGGTGCTGGTGGTCGAGATCGCCCGCGGCACCCTGACGAGGGTTTCGCCGGACGGCGACGTCGACGTGGTGGCCGAGCTCAAGGGCGGACCCAACGGCGCCGCCGTCGGCCCCGACGGCAGAATCTACGTCTGCAACAACGGCGGCCTCACCTGGAGCGAGGTCAACGGGCTCATGGTCCCCGGTAACCAACCGGACAACTACGCGGGCGGCAAGATCCAGCGTGTCGATGTGCAGACCGGCGAGATCGATCTGCTCTACGACGAGGCCAACGGCATCATGTTGCGGGGCCCCAACGATCTGGTGTTCGACGACGCGGGCGGCTTCTGGTTCACGGACCATGGGAAGATCCGGCCGAGACAGCGGGACCGGGGCGGCCTCTATTACGCCAAGGCCGACGGTTCGGAGATTCGCGAGGTGGTCTATCCGCTCGACGCGCCCAACGGCGTCGGCCTCTCACCCGAGCAGGACATGCTGTACGTGGCCGAGACCTTCCAGGGACGGGTGTACCAGTGGCCGCTGTCCGGGCCCGGAGAGATCGCCGGGTACTTCGGCCCCGAACACCGGGGTGAGGTGTTGGCCGATCCCGAGGGGGGGCCGCTCTTCGATTCGCTGGCCGTCGACTCGCTCGGCAACGTATGCGTGGCCACCATCCGCAAGGGTGGTATCACGAGCATCACGCCCGACGGTGCCCACCGCTTCATCCCGTTCGACGATCCGCTCACGACCAACATCTGTTTCGGCGGACCGAATCACGACACGGCCTTCGTCACCCTCTCGGGATCGGGCCGGCTCGTGTCGTGCCCATGGGAGGTCCCCGGACTCGAGCTCGCTTTCAACCTGTAGATCGGCGCCCTGTAGGCCCTGTCGTGCGCCCCGCAAACCGGTGGCGGTCGGAACCGGGTTCGGGGCAGGGGAGTGACCGCCCGGTAGTCTGGTCGCCAATGGCGCAGAGCTATTGGATAGAAACCCTGGGTTGCCCGAAGAACCAGGTCGACTCCGACAAGTTGACCGGCACCCTGACCCGCGACGGGCTCAGTCCGGCCGACTCGCCGGCCGACGCCGACGTCGTGGTGATCAACACCTGCGCGTTCATCGAAGAGGCTCGTCAGGAGTCCGTCGACACGATCCTTGCCTTCGACGGAGCCCGGAAGGCGGGCTCACGGCTTGTCGTCACCGGCTGTCTGGCCGAACGGTACGGCGACGAGCTGTCGGCCGCGCTGCCCGAGGTCGATCGGGTTGCGCCCTTCGGAGCGTCGCTTCTCTCCGAGCGTGAGTCTGAGGACGGCGGCGACGCGGCTTCGCCTTCGATGGCCGTTCCGGTCACGCTCGGCGCCACGAAACCGGCCCGGCGGTCGTCGTTCGATCTGCTCGAGCTGCCCCGGCCCCCGGCATCGGCCCCGTGGGCCTACGTGAAGGTGGCCGAGGGTTGCGACCGCAACTGCGGCTTCTGCGCCATCCCGAGCTTCCGGGGCAAACAGCGGTCCCGCTCGGGGCAGTCGATCCTGGCGGAGATCGAGCAACTCGGGGTCTCCGAGGTCGTGCTGGTTGCTCAGGACCTGGCCGCCTACGGTCGCGACCAGGGTCGAGGTGAACGGCGGATCGTGCCGCTGGTCAGGGCAGTGTCCGAACTCGTGCCCCGCGTTCGCCTGCTCTACCTCTATCCGTCGGACCTCACCAACGAGCTGATCGACACGATTTGTGAGACGGGCGTGCCGTACTTCGACCTGTCGCTCCAGCACGTTTCGCCGCCGCTCATGCGCCGGATGCGGCGATGGGGTGACGGCACCAGGTTCACCGAGCGGATCGAGGCGATCCGGGCCCGGGAACCTGGGGCCGCCTTCCGCTCGAACTTCATCGTCGGCTATCCCGGCGAAACCGAGGCGGACCACGACCTTCTGCTCGACTTCGTCGAACAGTCCCGCCTCGACTGGTGCGGGTTCTTCGCCTACTCCGAGGAGGAGGGAACCCACGGGGCGACCCTCGACGGCAAGGTTCCCGCCGGCTTGCGATCGGAACGTCTGGCCGAGCTCCGGGAGCTGCAGGACCGGATCACCGCCGAAAAGCGCGCCGAATTGGTCGGCGAGCGACTTGAGGTGCTGGTCGATGCGGTCGGGCGGGGGCGGTCCGTCCGGGAGGCTCCGGAGATCGACGGGATCATCACCGTTGACCCGGTTCTCGACGTCGGCTCGCTGGTCACGGTGACCGTCGAGGGGGCCGAGGGCCCCGATCTCATCGCCTCCCCGTTGCAGTTGCAGGTCGCCGAGGTGTCGGTCGGTGGCTGAGGTCCCGATTCGACAGCAGGATGAACGGATGGATTTCATTGGTCGATCCCGCTGGGCGTTGGCGGCCAACGCCCTCACCATCACCCGGATCGTGCTGGCGCCGGCCCTGGCCATGATGATCCTCTATCGCAATCCGTGGTGGGTCAGCTTCTGGTTCGCCTGGTTGCTCGGCTTCACCGACTTTCTCGACGGTCGGCTCGCCCGTCGCACCACCCCGACCCGGGTCGGTGCGTTTCTCGATCCGCTGGCCGACAAGGCCGTCGTGCTGCTGGCCGCATTCGCGCTGGTCGGCATCGATCGTTTCCACTGGCTTCCGGTCGCCTTGATCACGGTCAGGGAGGTCGCCATCATGGTCTACCGGAGCTACTGGGGACGGCGCGGCCTGGCCATCCCCGCCCGAACGTCGGCCAAGTACAAGACCTTCGTGCAGGGCCTCGCCATCGCCGCTGCGCTCTGCCCGGCCTTCGACGGAGTGTTGTGGGTGGCCGGCGCCCTGCTCTGGTTCGCCGTTGCCTTCACCCTCTACAGCGGATTCCAGTACGCATGGGACGGCCGCAGTGCGCTGCGAGTGACGGGGCAGCGCTGACGGCCCGAGCGGCGTCCGTCGGCATGCTGCTGGCGTTCGTCCTGCTGGTGGGTTGTGTCGGTGGTGGTCCGGCCGGTCGTGCGACGAGTGGGTCGTCCGCCCGATCCACAGCCGATGCCGCCGCAGTTGGGAACTCCGCCGGCGGCTCGTCTCCGGCGTCCGACGAGGCCCCCGAGCCGATTGAGTTCACCCCGACCTTCGACGAAGGATCCTGCCCGCCCGATTTCCCCGGGCAACTCGCACCCCGATGCGGAACGGTCGACGTGCCATCGGACTGGTCGACGGGCGAGGGCACGGTGACCCTGGCGGTCGCCGTTTTCCCCTCGACGGCGGCCGATCCGGCTCCCGACCCGGTCGTCTATCTCGAGGGAGGACCCGGCGGTCATGCGCTCGAGACGCTGGTGTACTCAGCCGACACGCTGGTGGTGCCGCTGCTCGAACGAAGCGACGTCGTGGTCTTCGACCAGCGCGGAGCGGGTCTCTCGGAACCCCGCCTCGCCTGCCCGGAGGTCACCGAGGCGACGCGTGAGGTGGAGGACATCCCGATCACCGACAACGCCGAGGCCGAACGCCGGTATCTTGATGCACTCGGGGCGTGTCACGACCGGTTGGTCTCGTCCGGCACCGATCTGGCCGATTTCAACTCGTTCAACAACGCCCACGACACCGATGCGATCCGGCGTGCCCTCGGCTACGAGCAGTGGAACCTGTTCGGCATCTCGTATGGCACCAAGCTGGGGCTCGAGTCGATGCGGCAACACCCCGGCGGAATCCGTGCCGCGGTCCTCGACTCGGTCTATCCCCCCGAGGTCGACTCGGTGGCCGAGAATCCCCTCACGTTCATCGCGTCCTACGAGCGGGTGGCCGGGGCTTGCGAGGCTGAGCCGGCGTGTGCCGCCCAGGGTGACCTGATCGACCGCCTCGCCGGCCTGGCCGTCGACTTGCAGGCCGACCCGGTGAAGGTGGAGATCAGCGACTACGTCTCCGGCGATCGCGACGACATGTACCTCACCGGCGACGCTCTGGTCGGCATCGTGACCCAGGCGCTGTACTCGCCCTCGTGGTTCACCGATCTGCCCGAGTTGGCCTCCGATCTCGAGGCCGGTCGGACAGGTGTTGCCGGGCAGTTCCTCAGCCAGCAGCGGACACTGGAACGGTATGTCTCCGAGGGTATGTTCTATGCGTTCAGCTGCCACGAGGAGATACGCTTCTCGGACCCGGCCGCCGTGGTCGATCCGCCGGATCCCTTCGGTCTGCGCGAGACATTCGACCTTGCCTCCAACACCGGGTCCAACGCCTTCGAATCCTGCGCCGTCTTCGACAGCGGGCGGGCCGTGGCCGAGGCCGACGAGCAGGTCGTCAGTGACATCCCCGCACTGCTGCTCGCCGGGGTGTTCGACCCGGTCACGCCGGTCTCCTGGGCCGAGCGGGCCGCCGAAGGCCTCTCACGCTCCCATCTCGTCGTGGCCCCGCACGCCTCCCACGGTGTGTCCGGCAGCGAGTGCGGGATGTCGGTCGTGGTCGCCTTTCTGGATGATCCGACCGTTGCCCCCGACGCCGCCTGTTTCGACGGTGACGAGCCCCGGTTCATCGGACCGGCGGCCGAGGAGCTGGAGCTGGTTGAGGTGACGTATGTCGTGGAGCCGTGGGGGACGCGGGTCACGACCGTCCGCCCCGAGTCGTGGGTCGTTGGCAGCCTGGCCGGTGACCAGTACCGGCAGGATTCGTTCCTCGACCCGACCCAGTTGTTCCAGCTGGCCGGCGACTCCTCGCTGGGCTTCAGCCTGGAGGTCTTCATCGAGCAACAGTGGGGGATCGCACTCACCGACGCAGGCCTCGGTGTCGATGCGCCTCCGGTCGGCGGGTTCCCGATCGACCAGATCGGCTCGCGGTGGACGCGCCGAATCGGTGCCGGCGATGATGTCGTGGTCGAATGGTTCGAGTCCGAGGTCGAGGAGAACTCCGGGACGATGGTCTATGTGATCCTGGTATCGTCGCCGTCCGAGCAGGAGAAACTGGTCGATCAAGTGCTGGTCCCGGCCCTCCGGGCCATAACGGTCGAGTAGCAGCGTTCGAAGGAACAGATGTCGTCGAGTCGAAGGGTTCGTTGATGAGAGTCGAAGTGGTTGCCATTGGCACCGAGTTGTTGTTGGGGCAGATCGTCGACACCAACTCGTCGTGGATCGGCGAGCAACTCGCGTCAGCCGGACTCGACTCGTTCTACCAGACCAAGGTCGGCGACAACCCGGCCCGGATCAGGGTGGCAATGGAGCTGGCGCTCGGCCGCAGCGACGCCGTCATCTGCTGCGGAGGACTCGGTCCGACGCAGGACGACTTGACCCGCGATGTGATCGCCGAGGTGATGGGTGTCGACTTGGAGCTCGACGAGTCGATCGCCGATCGAATCCGGCGCATGTTCACCAGCCGGGGCCGGGTGATGCCGGAGAACAACCTGCGCCAGGCCATGGTCCCGTCCGGGGCGAGCATCATGGACCAGATGCCGGGGACGGCCCCCGGTCTGGTGTGCCCGGTGGCGGCCGACCGCTCACCCGACGGCGAGGCGAAGGTCATCTACGCCGTCCCGGGTGTGCCCTATGAGATGAAGGAGATGGTCGAGGGCACCGTCATTCCCGATCTCATCGCCCGGTCGGGTGAGCCGGCCATCATTCGATCGAGGGTGCTGCGGACCTGGGGAGCCTCGGAGTCGGGCCTGGCCGAGACGCTCGGCCCCCGCATCGACGAACTCGACGAGTTGGGCAACCCGACGATCGCCTTTCTTGCCAGTGGGGTCGAGGGCCTCAAGGTGCGGATCACGGCCAAGGCTCCCGACGCCGAGCAGGCGGATGCCATCCTGGCCGACGAGGAGAAGTTGCTCCGATCGCTCATGGGCGACATCGTGTTCGCCACCGACGACGACAACATGGAGACCGTCGTCCTGCGGGAGTTGGGTCGGCGGGGCCTCACGCTGGCTGTGGCCGAGTCGATCACAGGGGGTTATCTCGCCGGTCGGATCTGCGCGGTCGACGGGGCCAGCAAGGTCTTTCGCGGCGGCGTCGTCGCCTACCATGCCGACATCAAGTTCGGTCTGCTCGATGTGCCCGAGGGACCGGTGGTGACGGAGGAGGCGGCTCAGGCCATGGCCGACGGGGTGCGCCGGCGGTTCGGCGCCGACATCGGGTTGGCCACCACCGGGGTGGCCGGCCCCACGGAAGCCGAGGGACGGCCCGTCGGCACGGTGTGCGTCGCCATCGGCGGCCTCGATGACGCAGGGATCGGATCCGATGCGGCCACGACGCTACAGCTCCCCGGTGATCGCGAGCGGATCCGCCAGTTCTCCACCATTGGACTGCTGAACATGTTGCGGCTGCGGCTGCTGGCCGACGGTTCGTCGGCCTCGATCAGCTTCTGACCACCTCTGCCTTGTGCGGTCCTCGACCCGGTAACCGGTCGCGCAGCGCACAGGATTCGGACGGATGGGCGGTCAGCCGGCGACAGTGGTGCGCCAACCGTAGCGGTCCTCGGATGCGCCGATCTGGATGTCGACGAGCGCCTGGCGCAGCTTCAAGGTGTTCTCCCCGGGCTGACCGTCGCCCAGCTGGATGTGTTCGTCGCCGATCACGATCTTGCCAACCGGGGCGATGACGGCCGCGGTACCGGAGAGAAAGGCTTCGCCGTGGTCGGCCCAGGCCAGCAATTCCTCGAGCGGCACCTTTCGTTCCTCGACCTGGTAGCCCATGTCGGCAGCGAGCGTGAGGGTCGACGCCCGGGTCACACCGTGAAGGAACGACTCGTCGAGGTTGCGGGTGATGAGCCGCTGGTTGTCGACCAGGAAGAAGTTCGAGGCGCCGGTCTCGGTGATGTCGCCGCCGGTGGCGAACAGCACCTGATCGACGGTGTGATCCCGCTTGGCGTCGAGGGTCGGACCCAGGGCCATGGCGTAGTTGGCGCCGGACTTGATCATGCCGAACTGGGGCGTGGTGCGGGGAATCTCGGTCTCGATGTAGATCGACAGCGGGCGGATTCCTCCCTTGAAGTAGTCGCCGACCGGAGAGCAGATCACATAGAGGATGCCCGAGTCGCTCGGTGCGGCGGCCGCCCCGATGTTCTCCAGGGTGCCGATGAAGGTCGGGCGGATGTAGAGCGAACCGGGCGGATCGGGGGTGAAGGAGGCATTGGCCTCGACGGCGTCGATGATGAGCGTGCGCAGCAGTTCGACCTCCGGGGGCTGCATCCGCAGCTTCGTGATGCTCTGACGCATCCGGGCCACGTGATCGTCGAGGCGGAAGATCGCGAGCGAC